>Ga0082207_1000322_pt1 | contig 28100 bp, 22 predicted proteins | sample LakMenEpi10Aug09_FD_71540 | JGI IMG/M metagenome (GOLD analysis project Ga0082207, IMG submission 71540)
GTGGCTGCCCCCCACCGTGTGGCGAGCGTCGGCTGGGTTGGGGACGGGCTCGGGGATCCCGAGCGGCGTTTCGAAGGCCAGTAGCGGGCCGCCCTGCAGCGCGTCTCGCGGGGGCATGACGTTCTGGGCTGGGGCCTGAGCCTCGAACACCTGCGCCAGCGCCAGAAGCTGCTGCTCGCAGGCCAGGTCCAGCCCTTGCGAGTTGCGCCGCGCCGGCCCGTACAGCGCGCCAGGCAGCGGCAGGGCCGGGTGCGGCAGGCCCGCTGTGCCCTCCTGCTGCGCCGCCTCGTCGATCAGCGCCACCGGGTCGCGCACCAGGGTGTCCAGGGGCAGATCGGGGTTGGCCAGGCGGTGGACGAAGGAGGTGTTGGCGCCGTTCTCCAGCAGCCGGCGCACCAGGTAGGCCAGCAGCGTCTCGTGCGTGCCCACCGGGGCGTAGATCCGGCAGGGCCGGCCCAGGCCGCCGCAGTCCACCGCGGGCACCACCTGCTCGTACAGCGGCTCGCCCATGCCATGCAGGCACTGGAACTCGTACTGCCCCGTTGCGAAAGCCTGCGGATCGGCCATCTCATGGATAGCCGCCACCGTGTGCGCGTTGTGGGTGGCGAACTGCGGGTACACCGCATCAGGCGCGGCCAGCAGCCGGCGGGCGCAGGCCAGGTAGGCGGCGTCGGTGTGGGGCTTGCGGGTGTAGACGGGGTAGTCGGCCAGGGCGTCCACCTGCGCGCGCTTGATCTCGCTGTCCCAGTAGGCGCCCTTGACCAGGCGCACCATCAGGCGGCGCCGGCTGCGGCGGGCCAGGTCGATCAGGTGGTCGATGACCCGCGGGCAGCGCTTCTGGTAGGCCTGGGCCACGAATCCCAGGCCCTCCCAGCCTCGCAATTCGGGCGCGAATGCCAACTGGTCCAGCAGGTCCAGCGAGATCTCCAGGCGTTCGGTCTCCTCGGCGTCGATGTTCAGGCCGATGTCGTGCTGCCGGGCCAGGGTGCACAGGTGCAGCAGCACGGGGTAGAGCTCGGCCATCACGCGGCCGTGCTGCGCGCGGCTGTAGCGCGGGTGCAGGGCCGAGAGCTTGATGGAGATGCCCGGCCCGTCGTGGACGCCGCGGCCGGCACTGGCCTGGCCGATGGCGTGGATGGCGAGCTCGTAGGCCTGCTGGTAGCGCTGGGCGTCTGCCGCGGTCATGGCCGCCTCGCCCAGCATGTCGAAGGAGTGGCTGAAGCCCTGGCGCTGCTGCGCCTGGGCGTGGCGCAGAGCCTCGTCGATGTCGCGGCCGCAGACGAACTGCTCGCCCATCATCCGCATGGCCAGGTCCACGGCGGTGCGGATCAGGGGCTCGCCGCCGCGCCGCAGCAGGCGGCCTACGGCGGCGGTCAGGCCGGGCTCGCCCGGGTCACCACCGGGCGCGGCCACCAGCTTGCCGGTGATCAACAGGCCCCAGGTGGCAGCGTTCACGAACATCGAGGGGCTCTGGCCCAGGTGCGCAGACCAGCGGCCTGGCGCAATCTTGTCGCGTATCAGCCGGTCGCGCGTGGCCGGATCGGGGATGCGCAGCAGGGCTTCGGCCAGGCACATGAGCGCCACTCCCTCCTGCGACGACAGGTCGTAGGACTGCAGCAGGCTCTGCACCCGGCCCGCACGCCCGGGCCGGGTCTGGCGCGCACGCAGCCCCTGGGCCAGACGCAGGGCCAGGGCCTGGGAGCGCTGCGCCCCCTCCGGCGCCAGCCGAGCCTCGGGCAGTACGGCCGCCACGGCCTGCGGCTCGGGCGGGCGCGTGGCCGCCGTGATGGCACGGCGCAGCGGGGTCTGCGCCCAGGGCGAGGGCTCGAAGAAAGGCAGGCGCGCGTTGGGGAGCATGGAAGATCCTCATTACCGTGAAGGACTCGATGATCCTGAATCCCCATAGAGAATTGCTCTGTCTTGGCCGTCTCTCTTGGAGAAACATTCAGCTCATGGAAGATGCTTCCGAACTCGACCGAATCGACCGTCGCATCCTGGCGCAGCTGCAGGACGATGGCCGCATCTCCAACCTCAAGCTCGCCGAGGCGGTGGCGCTGTCGCCCACGGCGGTGCTGGCGCGGGTGCAAAGGCTCACGCGGGAGGGCTACATCCTGGGGTACCAAGCCATCCGCGACCCGCGACGCCTGGGGGCCGGCATGCTGGTGTTCGTGGAGGTGCTGCTGGACCGCACCACCCCCAACGTCTTCGAGCAGTTCCGCGCGGCCGCGCAGGTGCACCCCCCCATCCTGGAGTGCCACATGGTGGCCGGCGGTTTTGACTACCTGCTCAAGATCCGCGTGGCCGACATGGAGGCCTATCGGCACTTTGCCGGCAGCGTGCTGTGGCAGCTGCCCGGTGTGCGCGAGACGCGCACCTACGCCGTCATGGAAGAGGTGAAGAGTTCGGGGAAGTTGCCGATTGCGCTGTGAGCGGGGCTGCAAAGGGTTCGGGTATAGCCACGCTCACTGTTCCAGAAACCGCGCGATACGATGGGCAATCACTCAAGACACGGAAGAGTTAACGTGAGTTCAGGTGTGGCAGTTGCCATGGGTGCCGCTCTTGGCGCGGCTTATGGCGCATCAGCCGAGGAACTGGCCATCTGGGTTGCCTACGGAGCCGCGGTTGGCGCACTTCTGGACTTCTTGGTTCACGCAGTCAGACTAGTCCAGCGCAAACGCGCGCGGTCGGACCAGCAGTCGTAAGCCCTTGTTTTTTGTAGAGAGGCCTTGGCAGATTCTGCGGTGCCGGTATCCGTGTTCGGCAATCCCGGTGTCCCAGAAGGGTCGGCACCATCAGTTTGCGCGGCGGGTGAGTCGTAGTCGGAACATCGAGACCGTCCAGCCTGAACTGGAGGTCTGCTGTATCTGGTACTGCTGCCGCTTTGGCAGCTCCCAGCCGCCGAGCTGAACGTCAGCTTTATCCCGCTTACCGGTAATGTGTCGGCCGATGGCGACCGACAGCACACGCTGCAGACCAGCCACTCATGATTCCCGCCGTAGGACTTGACGCACTGACTCCTTCGCATGCCGTGCGCTTTCACTTGGTTTTGGAGTCTTGTTTCCTTCGAAACAATAACTGTGTCGCGCCGTCAGGCCAGTCGCAGCAACTGTGTCGTGGCTTCAGAAGGCCCTGTGGCGCACCCCTTGCTAAGTCCTTGTCACACCGTGTGCGACACAGTAATTACTGTGGCGCCCTGCGGTCGGCGCGCGCCATCACGAAATCGTGTTCCAGCGTGCAGAAGGGTCCGGGAAGCTCCCGGCCATCGGGCGCCTTGCCGCCGGCGTGCCGAACGAAATCCGCCACCAGTGAGGGCCGCACGCCGAACACGGCATCGCGGTCCAGGCGCGCGCTTTCGCGGTCAAAGAGGTGGGTCACCAAGGGACGCAGGCCCGGTGCGGTGATGCGGAAGTGCAGGTGGGCGGGGCGCCAGCTTTCGCCTGTGGTGGCGCGGATCATGCGGATGGCGGTGCCGTCCTGCGGGATGGGGTAGTCCACCGGCATCACGCTCCAGAAGTGGTAGCGCCCATCGTCGCCGGTGGTGAGTTGCCCTCGGGCCCAGGCGCCGTTCTGCTCGAAATCGTCCTGCACGTCATAGATGCCGCGGTCGTCGCTGTGCCAGATGTCGATCACCGCGCCCTTCACCGGTTGACCGTTGCCGTCGACGATGCGGCCTTGCGCATGGAAGGGGACGCCCTGGGCGCCCTGGCTGATGTCGGCACCCATGGCGAATTGCGGTGCGCCTTCGACCAGGAAGGGCCCGAGCAGGGTGGGCTCGGTTGCACCCTCGGGCCGGGCATAGTCCTGCGTGACGGTGAGCATCGACAGGCCCAGGGCGTCGGAGAAGATGATGAATTCGTTGCGACCCGGCGCGCACCACTTCCCCGTTTCTTCCAGCAGCTGCATGGCGGAGAACCATTCGGCCGAGGTCAGCTTCACATCCTTGGCGAAGGCATGCAGGTGTGTGATCAGCGACAGCATGATCTCCCGCAGGCGAGGGTCGGGCGTCGACTCGTAGCGCTTGAGCACCTCTTGCGTGATGAGGTCGGTGGTGTCGTAGGCGGTGCGCCCGTTCTGGGGGTTCATCGGGGGGTCTCCAGGGCATGGAAGTCGGTGGCCCGCGCCAGCAGGGCGCCGGCGGGCTTGAGGCGGAACTTGGCGATCTTCATCGAGCCGGTGTGGGGCAGCTCGTCCACCAGCACCACATAGCGCGGCTGCTTGATGGGCGCGAGTTGTGCGCAGGCGTGGGCATGCACGGCCGCAGGGGTGAGCGCGGTGCCGGGCTTGGCCACCACCGCGCACAGCACCTCTTCCTCACCCAGCTCGCTGGGCACGCCGATGGTGGCGCACTCCTGCACATCGGGGTGGGCGGCGATGGCGGTGTCGATCTCGGCGCCCGAGAGGTTCTCCCCGCGGCGCCGGATGATGTCCTTCTGCCGGGCGTGGAAGAAGCAGTAGCCGTCCTCATCTTGGCGCCCCAGGTCGCCGGTGCGGAACCAGCCGTCGCGAAAAGCCGCAGCGGTCTGTTCGGGGTCCTGCCAGTAGCCCTGCATCAACAGTGGGGTGCGCACCACCAGCTCACCGATTTCGCCGCATGGGACATCGCGCCCCTCCTCGTCCACCACCCGTACCTGCGGGCGCTCAACAGCGGGGTCTGGGTGAAAGGAGACGGTCCCCATGCTGCCCAGCTTGTGCGGCCCCAGGAAGGGGTTGGCCAGCACGCCCGGGATCTCGGTCATGCCGTAGCACTCGATCAGGGTGGACACGCCGAAGCGTTGGGTGAAGGCCTCGTGCAGGCTGGGGTTCAGCGGCGCGATGAACATCTTTCGCAGGGAGTGTCCCGGCACGAACTCCTCCGGTGGCCGGCGTGCCAGGATGGCTGCGGCCGACATGATCACGTTCACTTCCGTGGCGCCCGTGTGCGCCACGGTCTGCCAAAAGGTGGAGGCCGAGAAGCGGCGCACCAGGATGAGCGTGCCGCCACAGGCCATCGCACCACCCAGGGAGTACATCAGGGCATTGATGTGGAACATCGGCAGCACGCACAGCACCCGTTCGTCCGGCTGCAGGTAGAGGCGCTGCACGAAGGCCTCGGCGGTTAGGACATAGCTGCGCTGGCTGTGCATCACGCCCTTGGGGAAACCGGTGGTGCCGGAGGTGTAGAGGATGAACAGTGTGCTGTCGGCCCGGCCGCACTGCGTGTCGGTGTCGGGCGGTGTGGCCGACCAGGGCATGGACGGCACGCGCGCGGCGGGGTCCGGGTCTTCGAGGACGGTCAGGCCCGGCGGGGGCGACAGAGGCTGTGTGGCCTCCTGCACGCGGGCCAGCGCCTCCTGCGAGCACAGGATGTGGCGCACGCCGGCGTGCTGGAAGATGTAGCGCGCATCCGCTGACGATACGTCGGGGTTGCAGGGCACCAGGATGGCCCCGATGCGCCCACAGGCCAGCAGCAGCACCGGGGTGGCCGGGTGGTTGTGGCTCATCAGGCCCACCCGAGCGCCCTCGGCGATTCCCTGCTCCTGCAGCCAAGCCACGGCTCGGTCAACCGAGTCGGCGACTTCGGACCAGCTCAGCGAACAGGCCCCTTGTTCGATGAGGGTGCGCGGCCCGCGCTTTGCCGAGCGGGAGGCGAAGAAGCCGCTCAGGGAGCCGTCGTGCGGCGCGAACTCACGCAGCACCGCCAGGGGGGGCCAGAGAGCCGGCGACAAAGCCGGCGACAAAGCCGGTGACAGGGGCAGCGCTGGCGGCGAGGCCGCGTCATCGCGGCCCGGGGGCATGGGCGTGGTGGCCACCGCGCGTCAGACGGGGGATGGATCGCGCGGGCAGGCGGGCCCGTCGTAGACCATGGCCTGGTCGGCGGCCGCAGCCAGTTTGAAGCCGATGGGGCGTGCCTGCTCTTCCAGCAGATGCGCCACCAGGGAGGCGGTGCGTGCCAGCAGCGGGATGCCCTTGAGCGCGCCGATCGGATAGCCGGCATCCAGCAGCACGGCGGGTATCGCGGCGGACACATTCATCGGGAAGGGTTTGCCGTAGACCGGCGCCACCTGTTCGGCCATCGCCTGCAGCGCTGCGACGTGATTGCCCGCATAGCCGCCTGCCTGGGCCAGGGCGATCAGCTTGGCCGCTCGGGGGTCACCCTGCTTGTGCACCGGATGGCCGAAGCCGGGCAAGGCTTCGCGGCGGGCGCGCAAGGCCTGCAGATGCTCGAGGGCCACCTCGGACAGCGGCCGCTGCTGTTCGCGGCCTTGCGTGACGATGCGTGCGAGCAGCAGGCCGGCGGTTTCCGAGGCGCCCAAGATCACCGGTCCGCAACCCAGCAGGCCCGCGGCCACCGCGCCCTGCAGTGCGTCGGGCGCAGCGGCGTGCGTCATGCGCGCGGCCTGAACAGAGGGCACCAGGCCATGTTCGGCGATGGCCACCATGCAAGCGTCGGCTGCCTGGACCAGCTGAGCTGTGGGTGATGAGCCGGTGAGCAGAAACAGGAAGTAGGCGGTGAAGGATTGCTGACCCAGGATGTCGCGGCACAGGTCTTGGCCGCGGACCACGATGCGGTCGGCCTCGACCAGGGCCATGTGCGTGGCGCCGTTCGGGGTGAAGGCGCTGGAGGTGGCCGCGGCAGGGGTGGCGGCCGGTGCGGGGGTGCTCATGGCCCCTGAGTGTGCATGCAAGTCCGCCGGCTGTGCCAAGAGGACAGGGCCGTGATTTCCCCGAGGTGATGGGCACCGTGCTGACCACGGCTGTGGGCGTGCTCGACTTCCGCGAGCCCGCCACCGCCTTGAAGCCAGGCGTCGGTCGGCAGGCCTTATGCTTGCGGTTTGCCCAGCGGTTTGCCTGACGGCTGGACCGCCTGGATTGACCCACCATCGCCCGGGGCTGCATTTCGTCGCCCCGCGGTGGAACGATCCGGCGTCTTGCGCGACAAATCACAAGATGCCCGAAGTGCGCCGTGACCGCGGCGGCTTCAGGAACCGGCCGGCAGCCCACCAGGGGCCGGCCTACTGCGGAGAAGCAAAGTGAACAGTGGATGGATGAATCGAGCCGGCCGTGGCGTGCTGGTGTTGGCTGCCGTGCTGTCGGCCTGGGGATTGGCGGGCTGCGGCAAGGGCGGAGGCTCCGAGGCCGCGGCCAAGCCCGCCGAGGCGGCCGCACCGCCCGTTCTCAGCGTGGGCCGCGAAGACCTGTGGGTGGTCGGGCGCCATGGGGCCGCGGCCAGTGGCCCGGTGCTCACCGGCACCATCCAGGCCGAACGCCGCGCGGACCTTCGCGCCGAAGTGGCTTCGGTGGTACTGCGCGTGGTGCGCGACAACGGTGAGGCGGTCAAGCGCGGCGAATTGCTGGTGAAGTTGGACGACACCGCGATCCGCGATTCCCTGGTGTCGGCCGAAGAGGCCCTGCGGGCAGCCGAGCGTTCGCTGGAGGGGGCCGAGCGCACCTTCCAACGGCTGAAGTCCCTGCAGGCCCAGGGCATGAGTTCGGTTCAGGCCCTGGAGGACTCCGAGGTGCGCCGAAACTTGGCGCAAAGCGAACAGGTCGCGGCCAAGGCCCGCGTGTCCACGGCGCGCCAGCAACTGGAGCGCACTGAGGTGCGCGCGCCCTTCGACGGCGTGCTGGCCTCGCGCAAGGTGTCTGCGGGTGACACCGCGACCATGGGCAAGGAACTGGTGCAGGTGGTCGACCCGGCCAGCCTGCGCCTGGAGGCCCTGGTGCCGGCCGAGCGTGTGGGTGAATTGCGCGTGGGTCAGTTGGTGAAGGTGCGCGTGCAGGGCGTAGAGCCCGCCGACCGTGAGGGCCGCATCCGCCGCATCGATTCGGTGGCGCAACCGGTGTCGCGCCAGGTGGCCGTGGTGGTGGACCTCACCGGCGCCACAGGCCGTGGCGGCTTGATCGCTGGCCTGTACGCGGAAGGTTCGGTCGATGTGCAGGCCCCTACCGTCCTGGCCTTGCCCGAGACCGCTTTGGTGCGTGAGGGCGACAAGGTGTCGGTGTGGTTGGCCGACGGCGGCACGCTCAAGCGGCAGTCGGTGACGGTGGCGCCACGCGATGTGCGCACCGGGCTGTTCGTGGTGACGCAGGGGCTGAAGCCGGGTGACCAGGTGTTGCGCAGCCCGGGCAGCCGCCCCGTCGAAGGTCAGCGCTACACCGTGCGCGGGGGCTGATCGATGTTCCTCTCGAATTTCAGTGTCCGCCGCCCGGTGGCCACGGTGGTGATCATCCTTGGCCTGATGGCACTGGGCCTCTTGGCCCTGAGCAAGCTCAAGGTCAACGAACGGCCCGATGTGGCGCTGCCGCTGTTGGTGGTGAACATTCCCTACCCCGGCGCATCGCCGGAAACCGTCGAGCGCGAACTCCTCAACCGCGTGGAAAAGTCCTTCCAGTCCGTCACGGGTGTGCGCGAGGTGCGCTCTGCGGCCAACGAGGGCGGAGCTTCTCTCCAGATCTTCTTCGAGTTCGGGAAGGACCTGGTGGAAGGCGCGGACGAGGTACGCAATGCGCTGGGCTCGGTGCGCTACAAGCTGCCCACCGAAATCCGCGAGCCGGTGATCGTGCGCATCGACCCCTCGGCCCAGCCCATCATGCAGGTGGCGGTGTCCTCCAGCAGCCAAAGCCATGCTTTGATTTCGCGCTTGGTGGAAGACCAGCTGGCCGACCGCTTTCGGGCCATTTCGGGTGTGGCGCAGGTGAATGTGTATGGCGCTCTGCGCCGCGAACTCAGCGTGCTGCTGCAGGCGCAGAAGATGCGCGAGCTGAATGTCACCGTCAACGAGGTGGTCAGCGCGTTGCGACAGCAGAACGCCGCAGCGCCGGTGGGCAAGGTGCGAGGTGCGTTGGAAGACCAAAGCATTCGGCTGTTGGGCCGTTTGGAAAAGCCTGAGGAATTCGCCCAGATCGTGGTCCGCCGCAATGGCGCGGAATTGATTCGCTTGGGTCAGTTGGCGGTGATCGAGGATGGCTTTGCCGATGTGACCTCGCTGAGCCAGCGCAACGGTCAGCCCAATGTGGGCATGTCGATCGTGCGTTCGCGAGAGGCGTCCACCGTGTCGGTGGCGCAGGAGGTGCGTGAGCTGGTCAAGAAGATCCAGGCTGAACTGCCGGAGGGAACCGCCATCGCCATCACCGAAGACGGCGGCAAGAATGCGCAGCGCAGCCTCAACAACGTGATCGAGGCACTGGTGCTCGGTGCCGTACTCACGGTGTTCGTGGTGTACCTGTTCCTGAACTCTTGGCGCTCGACGCTGATCACAGCGCTGTCCCTGCCCACCTCGGTGCTCACCGCCTTCATCGCAGTGTGGCTGTGTGGTTTCACCCTGAACTTCATGACGCTGTTGGGCCTGTCCTTGGCCATCGGCGTGCTGATCGATGACGCCATCGTGGTGCGTGAGAACATCGTGCGCCACATGGAACGCGGCGCCGACCGCGTGACCGCCGCACTGCAGGGAACGGCTGAAATCGGCCTGGCCGTGGCCGCCACCACCTTCTCGATCGTGGCGGTGTTCATCCCGGTGGCCTTCATGCCGGGCATCTCGGGGGAATGGTTCCGGCCTTTCGGGCTGACCGTTGTCGCCTCGGTGCTGGTGAGCCTGGTGATCTCCTTCACGCTGGACCCCATGCTGTCGGCCTACTGGGGCGACCCGCCGGGGCATGAGCACGCACCCAAGACCGGCATCACGCGGCTGCTGCAGCGGTTCAACGACTGGTTTGATCACCAGGCCGACCGTTATGGCCGCGTGATCGAGTGGGCGCTGCACCACCGTCGCTGGATGACGGCGTTTGCGGTGATCAGCTTCGTGGGCGCGATCGCGCTGCAGGGCAAGTTCGGCGGCACCAGTTTCCTTCCCGTGAGCGACTATGGCGTGCTGGCCATCGATGTGCGCACGCCGCCGTCTTCGAGCCTGGAGTACGCGAGGCGCAAGGTGGAGGCGGCTGCAGCCATTGCCCGCGAATTGCCTGAAACCCAGGCCACCAATGCGCAGGTCAACGTCAATGGTGGGCGCGTGTACGTGGACATCGGGGACCGCAAGTCGCGCAAGCGCTTGACCGCCGAGGTGGGCAAGGACTTGCGGCGCCGGATCGAGGTGTTGGTGGGGGCCGAATACTCGGTGCTCGACGACCTGGCCGGTGGCGCGCAAAAGCCGGTGCAGGTGCGATTTACAGGGCCGGATTCACGCAAGCTGCTGCAACTCACCGAGGAGTACATGGACCGTCTGCGGCAGGTGCCCGGTGCGGTGGATGTGGCCTTGTCGCTGCAGTCGCCGCAGAACGAGCTGCAGATCGAGCTGGACCGCGGCTTGTCGGCCGCCTTGGGCATTTCCGTGGGCGATGTGACCAACACCCTGCGGGTGGCCTTTGCCGGTGTCGAGGCGGGCGACTGGGTGGACCCCACGGGTGAGGCGCGAGATGTGGCGGTGCGTCTGCGACCGGCTGACCGTCTGGATGCGAGCCACATTGAGCGCCTGCCGGTGCCCATCGGCAACACCGGGCAAACGGTGCCGCTGGCACAGATTGCCACCGTCACCATGGGCAAGGCGCCGTCGCGGATCGAGCACATCGACGGCAAGCGCAGCGTGGGCGTGGCCGCCAACGCGCAAGGGCGCGCACCGGGCGAAGTGACGGCCGACGCAGTGAAACTGGCCAAATCGATGAACTTCCCCCCGGGCTATGAAATCGACCTGGCCGGCGCGTCCAAGGACCAGCAGGAGGTGTTCACGCAAATGGGCTTGGCCCTGGTTTCCGGGGTGGCGCTGATGTACCTGATCCTGGTGATGCAGTTCGGATCGTTCACCGCTCCGCTGGCGGTGATGTTGTCCTTGCCGCTGTCGCTGATCGGTGTGGTGCTGGCGCTGTTGATGACCAACTCGACCCTGAACCTGATGAGCCTGATCGGGGTGATCATGCTCATGGGCCTGGTAGCCAAGAACGCGATCCTGTTGCTGGACGCCGCGCGGGTGCTGGAAGCCGAAGGCGTGGACCGCGAGGAGGCGCTGATGGCCGCCGGGCGCAAGCGCCTGCGGCCGATCCTGATGACGACCTTTGCACTGATCGCGGGCATGCTGCCGGTGGCCATCGGCATGGGGCAGGGCGGCGAGTTCTACCGCCCAATGGCCGTGGCCATCATCGGGGGCACCATCACCTCCACCATCCTCACGCTGTTGGTGATCCCGAGCTTCTATGACTCGATCGAGCTGATGCGCGACCACCTGTTCGAGAAGTTCCGACGGCGCGAGGCCGCGCGTGGGGTGGCATTGGCGGTGCTGCTGACGGGCTTGGAGATCGTGGCCACCTTGGTGATGTTGCGGATGGTGTGGCGTCTGGCGATGGGTGTCGTGCGGCGGGTGACCGGGCGTGGCGCCACTGCGGCGGCCTGATTGATTCGCCGCGGCCAAAGGGCCTGCTTTGCCGGTACGGCAAGGCGCCCTTCGTCTCATGGCAATGGATTGGACCGGCAATTCGCGGCATGCTTGACGACATGAGCCAGCCAGCCGCGGCGCGCAGCGCCCTGTTTGTTCCTGCCACACGCGCCGAGCGCATCGGCAAGGCCTTGGCCAGTGGTGCCGATGCCGTCATCGTGGACCTGGAAGACGCGGTGGCGCCTGCGGACAAGGACGCGGCGCGCAGCGCGCTGGCCGCGGCGTTGGCGCTGATGCCGTCGCATGCGCACACGAGCAAAGGCTTCGACAGATCCCCGCCCCTGTGGGTTCGTGTGAACGCCGTGGACCCTTGGCTGTCGGCCGACCTGGCGATGTGCGCTGCTTCACCCGCAGTGCGTTCGGTGATGGTGCCCAAGGCCGAATCGCCGGCGCAGATGCAGGCGGTCTTCGAGGTCTGCGGCGGCAAGCCGCTGGTGGCACTCATCGAAACCGCACAGGGCTTCGCTCAGCGCGATGCGTTGGCGAATCATGGTGCCGTGGCGCGCCTGGCCTTTGGCTCCATCGACTTCCAAGTGGATCTGGGCATTGCGGGTGAGGGCGATGCCTTGTTGATGTTCCGCAGCGCGCTGGTGTTGGCTTCGCGTCTGGCAGGGTTGCCGGCGCCGCTGGATGGCGTGACCGTGGAGGTAAACGACGACAGGCGTGTGAGCGCCGACGCGGCACGCGCGCGTGAACTGGGCTTCGGCGGCAAGTTGTGCATCCACCCCCAGCAGGTGGGGCCTGTCAACGCAGCCTTCAGCCCCGGCGAGGCGGAGCTGCAGTGGGCTGAGCGCGTGGTGGCCGCCATGCAGGCCGCTGGCGGTGCCGCTGTGGCGGTGGACGGCAAGATGGTCGACAAGCCCGTCTTGCTGCGCGCGCAGGCCCTGCTGGCGCAGCAGCGCTGAAGCTCAAGGCCGGGGCATCCCCTTCCGGAAGCCCGGCCTTCCCCATCAGCCGTGGTACTGGATCACGGTCTTGGTGGTGCTCATCTCTTCCAGTGCCAGCAAGCCTTTCTCTCGGCCATGGCCGCTGCGCTTGGTGCCGCCGAAGGGCAGCTCCACGCCACCGCCTGCGCCATAGCAGTTGATGAACAGCTGCCCGGCCTTGACGGCCTTGGCCACGCGCGTCTGTCGGCTGCCGTTTTCGGTCCACACCGCGGCCAGCAGGCCGTAGGGCGTGCCGTTGGCAAGCGCAATCGCGTCGGCCTCATCCTGAAAGGGAAATGCCGCCAGGACCGGCCCGAACACTTCTTCGCAGGCCAGCTGTGCATCGCGCGGCACCGGACCGAAGAAGGTCGGCGTGACCCAGTGACCGGTGGGCGCCACGCGGCTGTCCACGGTCCCTTCGGCCAGCACCGGAATACCGGCGGCCTTGGCGTTGGCGATGTAGCGGTTCACCCGGGCCTGTTGCGCCGGGTTCATGACCGGTCCGCAGTCGAAGTCCATTTCCGGTGTGCCCACGCGCACCTTGGCGTACGCGGCGGCCACCTGTTCGACGAAGCGGTCGTAGATGGACTGTTGAACCAGCAGGCGGCTGCCGGCGGTGCAGGTCTGGCCTGCGTTTTGCACGATGGCGCGCACGATGATGGGCACGGCGCGCTCGATGTCGGCGTCTTCGAACACGATCTGCGGCGACTTGCCGCCAAGCTCGAGCACGCACTTCACCGCGTTCTTGGCGGCAGCCTGTTGCACCAAGGTACCCACTTCGTTGGACCCGGTGAAGGAGATGAAGTCGATGCCCGGGTGCGCGGCCAGCGCGGCGCCGGCCTCTTCGCCCAGGCCGGTGACCACGTTGATGGCGCCATCGGGAAAACCCACCTCAGCGGCCAATTCGGCCACCCGAAGAGCCGACAGGCTCGTGTCTTCGGCCGGCTTCAACACCACCGCATTGCCTGCGGCCAGGGCTGGGGCGATGGTGCGGCCCAGCATCTGTGCCGGGTAGTTCCAGGGGATGATGTGGCCGGTCACGCCCAAGGGCTCGCGCATCAGCACCACGTGGTGGCCGTTCAGAAAAGGAATCACCTCGCCGTGCAGCTTGTCGGCGGCGCTGCCGTAGAACTCGAAGTAGCGGGCCAGAACCGTGATGTCGTTGCGCGCGGTGGTCATGGGCTTGCCGGTGTCGCGCGCCTCCAGGGCAGCCAGTTCAGCGTGGTGGTCCAGCACCTTTTGGCCCAGCTTGATGAGCAGGCGACCGCGTTCGGTGGCGGTGAGCTTGCCCCAAGCGCCTTCCAGGGCGGTACGGGCGGCCTTCACCGCGAGGTCGACCTCGTGTGCGGTGCCGCGCGGGATCTGGTCGAAGGTCACGCCATCGGCGGGGTTCACCACGGGCAGCGTGCGGCCGTCCTGTGCGGCCATCCAGCGGCCGCCGATGAAGAGCTGGTTCATTCGGGTCTCCGTTCGTATGAGTTGGCGCGGCTGCGCCAGGGCGTGCCGCCAAGTGCAACGCACTGTAGGCCTCATGCCGGGAGCCGTGAATTGAATTCAGGGCAACGGGTCTTGTCGGAAATGGAAGGCCTGACAGAATCGCGGCATGTTGCCGGACCTGGATTCCCTGGCTTTGTTCGTTCGTGCGGCTGAGATGCGCAATCTCACGCGTGCGGCCGAGGCCAGCTTCATCACTGTGCCAGCGGCCAGCCGCCGGCTGTCCCTGTTGGAGCACCAGTTCAAGTCGCAGTTGTTCGAACGCCATTCCCGGGGCCTGGAACTCACCCCTGCCGGGGAACAGCTGCTGCTGCTGGCGCGCGAGGTGATCGCCACCGTCAACCACATGCGCGCGGAGATGGCCAACTACACGCAGGGCTCGCGAAGTGTGCTGCGCATCCACGGCAACACCTCGGCGATGACGCAGTTTCTGCCGGCCGATGTGGCCACGTTTCAGCAGGCTGAGCCTGATGTGCGCATCGTGTTGGAGGAGTGCTGGAGTGAGGACGCGATCAAGCGCGTGCGCGGTGGTGAGATCGAGTTGGGCGTGATCGTGGAGGGTGCCGATGTGGGGGGCCTGCACGTGCGACCCTACCGCGGTGACCAGTTGGCCGCCGTGGTGCGTGAGGATGACCCGGTGCCCACCGATGGGCTGAAGTTTGCCGACCTGCTGGAGCGCGACCTGGTTGGCTTGGAAGGCAGCAGCACGCTCACCCGCCTGCTGGCCGAACAGGCCGCGCTGCTGATGCGCGCCATGGTGCTGCGGGTGCAGGTGCGCAGCTTCGAGGCGGTGTGCCGCGCGGTGGAGGCGCGGCTGGGGGTGGGCGTGCTGCCCATGACGGCGGCGCGTTCCTTCGCCCCGGCCATGAACCTCAAGGTGCTGCCTCTGCAGGACGAGTGGGCGATGCGGCGGATGAACCTGATCTCGCGCAGCGAGCCCGCCGCCGGCTCACCGTTGGCCCAACTGATGCAGCACCTGGAGCGGTGCGCGCAGTAGGCGATTGGCGTGCGCGGCCCCGGCCCGCTGCCTAGAGCCCCATCAAGCCGCCACAAACGGCATCGTCTTCCCGAACGAAGGCCGCGAGCGCAAGCGCTGGCTGAGTGCGCGCAGAGCCGGCATGGCAGGCAGCCAAGGCGCGTCGGTGAAGCGGAAGTCCAGGTAGTCGATCGCGGTGACGGCGCAGATGGAATCGAGCCGGGGAATGCCATCGGGGGCCATGGGCGAGGCCGCGGCGGCCGCTTCCAACCGTGCCATGCCCTCGGCCATCGTGCGCCGCCGGCGCAAGCCCACCGGGGTTTCGTCGAACAACACCGGTGCGGTCACCTTGCGGATGATGATGGTGTGCACCGCCGCGTCGATCACCCCCAGGGCGATGCCGCTGCGCGAGAGCACGCCGGGCATCTGCGCCGCTGGGCCGAAGAGGCTCTCATGTGCGGGTGCGGCGCGCGTGGTCTCCAACCAGTTCACGATCATCATGCTCTCGGCCAGGGGCGTGCCGTCGTCCAGTACCAGGGTGGGCACGCGCGTGGCGGCGTTGGCCGCACGCAGCCGCGCATCGTCGGCCCAGGGGTCGACGATGGTGGGTTCGATATCCACGCCCTTTTCGATCATCGAGATGCGTGCGATGCGCACATAGGGCGAGGTGGTGTTGGCCAGGAATTGCATGAGGTCGCTCCGGTATCGCTTACTGAATGGCGCCGAGTTGCTTGAGCATCCCCAGATTGTCCAGCAGCGCCCAATGCTCGATGAGCACACCGTCTCGGATCTGGAACAGGTCGAGCACACCGATGTCAATGGTCTTTCCGGTGGGCGCCATGTCGCCAAAGGGGCCCGTGTGGGTGGCCTGCACACGCAGGCGCACCAGCACCTTCTCGCCTTCGGCCACGAAGTCTTCCAGCGGCAGCTTCATGTCGGGAAAGGCGGGCATCAGCGCGTCGTGCAGTTGGGCCACGCCTTCGGGGCCCCGTACCTCGAAGGGCAGGCCCGGGTCATGGCGCACGAAGGTGGGCGCGATGTGCCGCTTCATCCATTCGGTGTCGCGCTTGAGGAAAGCGGTGAAATAGTCGCGGCAGAGTTGCTTGTTGGCTTCCAGGTTGTTCATGGTTCTTCTCCAGGGTACGGATGGATGTTGTGCTTGTGAGGGTGTCAGGCGGTTAGGACCTCGAAGCCCAGGCGAGGGAAGTGCACGTGCAGCGCACCGGCCTGCTGGTCCTGGATGGCCACGATCAGCTCGTCTGCCCCGGCGGCTACCAGCGTGCCGTGCACCGGCACCCGTGCGTTGTCGTCGGGCGTGACCACCACAGCGGTGCCGCCCTTCAGACCGCCCGGGTCGCCATTGGGGTCCAGGTGCGTCACGGGTGCCGGCGTGGCCGCAGCGGCCGCATCAAAGGCTTCCTTAGGGCTCATTTCGGTCGGCGTGCCGTGCCCCAGCCCTACGATCCGGTCGTACCAGGCCACCAGCGGCGAATTCGGTGCGATGCCCAGAAGCGAGTCCACCTCGGGCGGGCAGTTCTTGCGCAGCAGGAAGATCGTCTGCCAGCAGGCCAGGTCGGCGGCGCTGGGCATGTCGCCGAACAGGAAGCGGCGTGCCGATACCGCCTGGGTGAGCCAAGCGATCTGCGCGCGCACAAACTGCACATGCTGCTCGAACAGGGGCGCCATCGCCTCCTTGGAGATGTCCACCATCAGGTAACCCTCCTTGCGGTCCTTGAGGAACTCGGGCGGGATGTGTTCGCCGATGAAGTGCACCAGCACGCCGATGGAGGGTATCCACATCTGGCGCTCCCAGGCGAATCCCAGGCCTTGAGCCACGCCTTCACTGCCCTTGGGGTAAAGGCTAGGCGTGTGCGGGTACAGGCGGTCGAGCGCGGGCAAGATGAGGTTGGTGTCGCAATAGATGTCCGCCCCCACTTGCAGCACCGGCGCACGGCGGTAGCCACCGGTGAGCGGCGATAGCAGTGGCCGCGGTGGAAGGCCGGGAATGTCCACCGAGCGCCAGGCCAGCCCCTTTAGGCCGAGCGCGGCGCGCACCTTTTCCGAGAAGGTAGAGAACGCATAGTGGTGCAGGATGGGGTTGGGTGTGGACAAGGTGCCCTCCTCCGTGTTTGGGTCTTGTGTGATCGGGGATCAGTACATGATGTGGCCGCCATCGACCACGATGGTTTGGCCGCTGACAAAGCCGGCCAGGTCGCTGAGGAGGTACAGAGCCGTGCCCACGAGATCGTCAGGCCGCTGCTCGCGGCTGATGGCGCGCGCCTTCAGGAAGCTCTGCTGCCACTCGATGGGGCGGTTCTTGGTGGCGTCGGTGATCACGAAACCTGGGGCGATGACGTTGCAGCGCACACCATCCTTGCCGCCTTCCTTGGCCAGGCCCTTGGTCATGGACAGCACCGCGCCCTTGGTGGCCACATAGTGCAGGTAGCCGGGCTGGCCTGCCACGGCCACCACCGAGGCGATGTTCACGATCGAGCCTTTGCCGCGCCCTCGCATGGCCGGCATCACCGCCTTGCAGCACAGCCAAACGCCCTTGACGTTGACCTGGAAGATGCGGTCCCACACCGCGGGGTCGAGTTCCTCGAAGGGCGTGAGCTTGACTTCGCGGAAGTAGGCGGCGTTGTTGATGAGGCCGTCGATGCGGCCCGTGGCCTTGATCGCCAACTCGGCCATGGCCTTGACGCTGGCATCGTCACTCACGTCCACCTTGGCATAGGTGGCGCGTCCGCCGGCTTGTGTGATCAGGTCCATGGTCTCGTCGGCGCCGTTCATGTCGGCCACGACCACGTGTGCGCCCTGTGCGGCGGCACCCAGGGCAAAAGCCTGGCCGATGCCGGTGGCCGCACCGGTGACGATGATGGTTTGCTCGGGAAGCAGGTTCTGTGCGCTCAAAGGCTTCTCCTCAAGGTTTGGGCCGCAGCCAGGACGAGACGGTCTGCCGGATCCGATGCACCAGCACCTCGTCGAGCAGTCCGCGTGGCCGCCAGCGCAGGAAGAGCGCCACCAGTCCACCAAAGATCACCATGCGCCACCCCGGCACCACCCGGGTGGCGTCCAACAGGCCCAGGTCCAGCACCACGCCCAGCAACGGTCCCAGTGCGGTGCCCAGGCCACCCAATAGGGCATAACCCACGGCGTGCACGCCCAGCATCGGGTCGAACAGTGCCGGTTCGATGTAGGTGGTGCGGTGGGCATACAGGCCGCCTCCGAGTGCGGCCAGCGCACCTGCGGCCGCTGCGGCGAACAGGCGCAGCCGCGCCACCGGCACGCCTTGGGAGGCGGTCAACAGGTCGTCTTGCCCCACCATGCGCAGGTTCACGCCCAGGCGGGTGCGTTCATTGAACATCAACAAGCCGATCACGCCCAGCGCCACCGCCACGGTGAACAGCATGTAGACCTCCGGGGCCAGGTCGTTTTCCAGCAGCCAGCGGATGTCGCGAAAGCCCTCCTGGCCCAGCGGCCCCACTGGGCCGTCAGGTGTGGTCACCTGCCAGCGGAAGCCGGCGAAGGTGATGCGGGCCATCTCGCCGAAGGCCAGGGTGGCCACCGCGTAGTTCAAGCCCGACAGGCGCAGCGTGGGCAGGGCCAAGAGCCATGAGCACAGCGCGCCCAGGGCCATGGCTGCGGCCAGTGCCAGGGGCAGCGGCACATCGAACATGGCGGTGGCGATGCCTGCGCTGTAGGCACCCACACCGAAGAAGGCCTGCTGGGCAAACGACACGCGGCCCACCAACAGCATCAGGTAGGCCGACAGCGCCAACAGGCTCATGATGGCCATGTCGCTGGCCACACCCACCAGGTGCGCGCTGGCCGCGTTGTCCACCCCGGGCAGATGGCACAGGGCGGCGCGCACGGCCTGGGCCATGGCGCCGTCGGTGCCGGTGACCGCGGTGGTGGACGAGAAGATGCGGTCGCTCACGGCCGAGCGCCTCCGCTGCCCCCGGCCATACCGACGGGTTTGCCAGGGGTGGCGTGGTCGGCCCTTTCGCCCAGCGAACGACGCGGCCAGACCAGCACCGCAAACAGAAGGGCATAGGTGACGAATTCGCGGCCCTGAGCGCCCAGCAGGCTTTGCGCGTGGGCCTCCACCACACCCAGCAGCAGGCCGCCCCACAGCACGCCGCGTACCGACCCCAAGCCGCCCAGCATGGCGGCCACCAGTCCCTTGAACAGCACCCACATGCCAAACATCGGCGTGACCTGGCCATCCACCGACAGCACGGCAAAGGCGGCGATACCCGACAAGGCGCAGGCCGCGGCGAAACCCATCATTTGCAGGCGCGGCACCGGCATCCCCATCAGGTGGGCGGCGGTTCGTTGATCGGCCACGGCGCGCCAGGACAGGCCCACCCGTGACCGTTCGAGCCAATGGGCCAGGCCCAGGGTGAGCACGACGGACAGCAGCGCCAGCACCAGTCGGTCCGGGCGGATCATCAGTTCGCTGGCGCCCGATCCGATGAACCAGTTCTGATTGACTGCCAAAGACGGAAAGGCATTGAGGTGGCGCGGCAGCAGGTTCACCGCGAGCTGTTCCAACTGCATCCAGATGGCAAAGCTCGAAGCCAATGCAACCACCTCGCGGCCATCGGCGCCCGCGATGGGGGCGCCGCGCGGCTGCGTGGCTTCATCCCGCGTGTTGGCAAAGCACAGCCGCTCCACGTACAGGCCGATCAGCGTGGCGGCCACGATCACCGTGACGGCCACCAGCCATACCGGGGCCTGATGCCGAATATGCAGCCACGCGCCAATGTAGGCTGCCAGCATGGCGGTGGCGCCGTAGGCCAAGTTCAGTCGGCGCAGGCTTCCGAAGGTCAGCGACAGGCCCAGGCCCACCAGCGCATAGGACCCGCCGTCGAGCAGGCCGTCGAGGGTGGTCTGCAGCAGGTCGATCATGGGCAGAGGGCCCAAAGCGAGCCGCGGGCCCGCTCAGGCCGCCTTCTTCTGGCCCAAGTAGGCGCGCTGGATCACGTCGTCATCGGCCAGTTCGCCCGGGGTGCCGGAGAAGCTCACGCGGCCCTGCTCCATCAGGTAGAAATGCTGGGCCACCTTCAGCGCCATGTGTGCGTTCTGCTCCACCACGAACAGGCTCACGCCTTCTTGGTGCAGCTGGCGAATGATGGCGAAGATCTCAGCCACCACCAGAGGGGCCAAACCCACCGAGGGCTCGTCCATCAGCAACAGGCGCGGGCGCGACATCAGCGCACGCGCCACGGCCAGCATCTGCTGTTCACCACCGGAAAGCGTTCCGGCCAGCTGCTCAATGCGTTCCTTCAGCCGCGGGAAGCGAACGAACATGGCTTCCACATCGTTCTTGATGCCCGCGGCGTCGCGCCGCTTGTAGGCGCCGGCCAGCAGGTTCTCGCGCACGCTGAGCGCAGGAAACACAAGGCGGTTCTCCGGCACCAGGGCCATGCCGCGTTCCACGATCTGTGACGGGGTCTTGCCGATGAGCTCCTCGCCTTCGAACTTCACCGAACCGCGCTGGGGCTTGAGAATGCCCGACAGCGTGAGCATCAGGGTGGACTTGCCCGCGCCGTTTGGGCCCAACAGGCAGGTGACTTCGCCGGCCTTGGCCTGCAGCGACACGCCCTTGAGCGCTTCGATCTTGCCGTAGGAGGTGGCCAGGTCCTGGATTTCAAGCATCGCGTGTCTCCTTCAGGCAGCAGCCGGTTCGTCGGTGCCCAGGTAGGCCGCACGCACCTGCGCATCGGCCTGCACCTGCGCGGGCGTGCCCTCGGCGATCTTGCGGCCAAAGTTCAGCACCGCCACCCGGTCGCATACCTCCATCACCAGCTCCATGTGGTGCTCGATCAGCAGGATGGTATGGCCTTGGTCGCGAAGGCTGCGGATGCGATCGTCCAGATCGTGAATCTCCTCGGCGTTCATGCCGGCGGCCGGTTCGTCCAAGAGCAGCAGCTCGGCCCCGGAGGCCGCGGCGCGAATCAGTTCGAGCCGGCGCTGTTCGCCAAAGGCCAGGTTGCCGGCCAGCATGTCACGCTTGTGGGCCAGGTCGCCGAACACCAGCAAGCGCTCAGCCTCCTCGCGCGCCGCGGCGGCACCCGAGAGCCAGCGCTGCCTGAACCCCGCCCAGCCTTTCTCACGCACCACGCGCGCGGCCCACAGGTTTTGCCATACGGTCAGGTGGCCGAACAGGCGGATGTTCTGGAAGGTCCGTGCCAGGCCCAGTTCACAGCGCTGATGCGGTGGCACGGCCGAGATGTCCTGTCCCTTGAAGGTCACGGTGCCCGCGGTGGGCTGGTACACGCCCGTGATCAGGTTGACCGTCGTGCTCTTGCCCGATCCGTTGGGGCCGATCAGGCCCAGGATCTCACCCTGTCGTACCGACAGGTCCAGGGTGTCCACCGCCTTGACGCCACCAAAGTGGCGGCTGAGGTTGCGCAGTTCAAGCATGGCCGGTCACTCCTTCCTTCTGCTCGGCGCTTGTCTTCGGCTTGGGTGGCGAATCCTTGGTGCCGAACCAGTGGCCGATCCCCAGGGATCGGTTGATCAATCCGTTGGGGCGCACGAGCATCACCACCACGATCAGCACACCGAACAGCAGGCTGCGCCATTCGCCGATGAAGCGAAGGCCCTCGAGCAGGAAGCCCTGGATGAAGATGACCGCCAACAGGGTACCCGCCAGGCTGGAAAGCCCGCCCAGGATCGGATAGGCGATGGCGAAGGTGGCCAGAAGAATGGTGAAGTTGTTGTGCTCGATGTGGGTGGCGTAGTGCGCGAACACACCGCCGCCCAGGCCGGCAATGGCCCCGCCGATGCCGAAGGCCGACACCTTGGCGGCGGTGAGGTTGATGCCCGCGCTTTGGGCGGCCAGTTCGTCTTCACCCACTGCGCGCCAGATGGTGCCGATGCGCGAGCGGTCCAGCGCCCACAGCAGCAGCATCACCGCGGCCACCAGCACCCAGATCAGCACGTTCACCTCGAAGGTGCTCCAGCCGTTGCTGGGGAAGTAGCGGATGCCCCCGAAGCCCAGGCTGCCATCCGGGCCGGCCAGGCCGTCCGGTGTTTGCACGCGCCACTTCAGGTTGAAGAAGAACAGGCGCACGATCTCGGCGAAGGCGGTGGTGGCCACCACCAGCATCAGGCCCTTGACGCGCAGCGCGGGAAAGCCCACCGCCACCGCGACCAGACCGGCGATGACCGACCCCATGGCCAATGCCACGGCCAGCGGAACATCCCACATCGAGGTGAGCATGCCCGCCACATAGGCGCCGATCGCGAAAAAAGCGCCTTGTGCGATGCTCACTTGGCCGGTGTGCAGCACGCACCAAGCCGACAGGCCCAACAGGGTGTGAATGCCGATGACCTGGGCCAGACCGAGATAGAAGTCCATTCGTCGTTCTCCTGCTGCGTCCTCAATCGCGGCCGCCGGGCGCGGCGAACAGGCCACCCGGGCGGAACACCAGGAACACGAAGAGCAGCAGCATCACATAGATATCGCGCTCGCTGACGCCGCGCAGGAACTGGAAGAGGTTCTCCGCCCCACCCACGATCAGGCCGGCCACGATGGCCCCGGGAATGCTGCCCAGCCCACCGATGACGGTCACCACCAGGCCCTTGACGGTCAGCGGCAGCGTCATCAGCGGGGACAGCACGCCGATGGCCGCGCCGGCCATGGCGCCGGCCGTGCCGCCCAGCAGGCCGGCGATGATGAAGGTGCTGGCGTTGGTGGTGTTGACGCTCATGCCGCACAACTGTGCAGCCACCGGCTGTTGCGCCACGGCGCGGGTGGCCAGGCCCAGGCGGGTTCGCTTGAGCAGCTGCATCAGCGCGACCATGGCCACGCAGCCCAGGGCGAACACGAAGATCAGGTCGCCGCGCAGGAAGAATTGGCCGATTTCGAAGTTCGAGCTGGCGAACAGCGCCGGGTAGTTCTGCGGCATGCCGTAGGTCAGGTGCGAAATGAGCTCCTCGATGGCCAACAGCATGCCCACGGTGGACATCAGCGTGGCCAGTGGGTTGTTGATGGGGATGAAGCGAAAGCAGATGAGGTAGATGAGCCAGCCCAGCACACCACCGACCAGGGCCGCAAAGCCATAGACCAGCGGCGTGGGCACGGCGGTGACCACAATCAACGAGAGGTAAGCCGCGCCGATGGAGGCTGCGGCATACGACAGGTTGATCTTGTGCATCACGCCGAAGATGAGCGTGAAGCCGATGCCGATGAGCGAGTAGGTGGTGCCGAACAGCACGCCGTCGATCACAGACTGCGAGAGGTCCAGCAGGTCGAGGAGGTCCATCGCCATGCCCAAAATGGTGGTGTGGGAAACCCGCGCAGGGTGTACAGGCCCGGCGCGGGATTCAGCCTGGACGGCTGCGGGTAAGCCGTTTACTGGGCCGGCGTGTGGGCCACGGTCCAGTTGCCACCCTTGGCCTGCACGAACAGGAAGGGCTTGATGGCTTCACGATCGGGCGTGCGGCCCACCTTGCCCAGCAGGCCGGTGGTCTCCTTCATCGTGGCCAGGGCCTGGCGCATCTTCTGGCGGTCGGCCTGGATCGTGTCCGGGCGGCCCATGATCTTCTGCTGTTCGATGATGGTCTTGAGCGTGAAGACGTTCTCGTAGGCCGCCGCGCTGTGCAGGTCCATGTTGTACTTGGCGTTGATGGCCTGCACGGCGGCAGCGGCCTCACGCGCTTCCTTGGTCACCGGGGCGAAGCTGGTCGGGATGATCAGGCCCTCGGCCTGTGCGCCGCAGCCCTGAAGCGTTTCCATGCTGGAAGAGGATGTCAGACCGATCAGCAGCTTGGGCTTGACGTTCTGACGGGCCATCTCCTTGAGTACGCCGCAGGTGGTGAAGGGGTGGGCCGAAATGGCCACCACGTCTGCACCGGCGCGCTTCATTTCACGCACTTGGTTGGAGAAGTTGGTGTCGTTGAGCAGCCACTCGGCCTGGCCCTTGACCTCCAGACCGTTGCCGCCGGCGTGGGTCTTGATGACGTTGAAGGTGGAATTGCTGTGGGCGAAGTCCTTCTCCACCCCGCCGAAGAAGGTCTTGAGGTCGGGGCGGGTGGTCTTGATCCACTCAAACACCGACTTGTACATATTGGCTTCGCTGGGGACGTTGCGGAAGGACCACTCGGAGATGGAGGCCAGGCCGCCCTTGGCCGCCACGTCGGTGTAGATCGGGAACTGGATGCCCGAGTCCGATGCATCGCCGGCCTTCTTCTGCAGGATGCCGAAGACGGGCTCGGCCACGTTGGAGCAGCTCGGGCCGATGGCCACGAAGGAGTCCTGCTGCGCGGCGATGCGGCGCAGGGCGTTGATGCCCTCTTCCGGTGTGCAGCGGTCGTCCAGGTAGTCGATGACCAGGCGGGCTTTGCTGCCGTCACCCAAGGTCACGCCACCGGCCTTGTTGATGGCCGCAGCGGCAGCCTGCATCGCGGCTTCGCTTTGTTGTCCGAAGATGCCCACGACGCCGCTCTTGGCGCCGAAGCCGTAAATCTTGATCGTCTTGTCCTGCGCGGCGGCGGTGCCCGCCAGCGCGAAGGCGGCGGCGGTGGCCAGTGCAGTGCCCAGGAATCGTGCGGTGCGTGTCATGCCTGTCTCCAGTGGTGTTGAACCGAATGTGTGGGGTAACCCGAGGGTGCGGCCAGTTCTGTGCAAGCCTTGCGCACCGATTGAGCAGGGTCAACTGTGTCCTTGCGCGCCGCATCTGGCCATTCCAATGGGGGCAATGCTGCGTTAAGGCCGCCGCAACAGGTGACTTGCCGGCGGCGCAAGATAGGTTTCGCACAAAAGCAATTCCTCTGTGCGGTCGGGGATTCCCACAATCGGCGCCATGTTGGAGACAAGGAGGCCGTGATGGCCCAAGTGCATGCCCGCGGACCGCTGGAGGGCATCCTGGTGGTGGCCCTGGAGCAGGCCGTGGCAGCCCCGTATTGCAGCAGCCGCCTGGCCGATGCCGGCGCCCGCGTGATCAAGGTGGAACGCCCGGAAGGCGACTTCGCGCGCGGCTACGACACGGCCGCGCACGGCGAGTCATCGTACTTCGTGTGGATCAACCGCGGCAAGGAGTCGATTGCCCTTGACCTCAAGCAGGACAAGGACATGGCGGTGCTGCAGCGCATGCTCGCCCAGGCCGACGTGTTCATTCAAAACCTGGCGCCGGGGGCGACCCAGCGCCTGGGCATCGGCTCGGACGATCTGCGTGAGCGCCACCGTCGGCTCATCACCTGCGACATCAGTGGCTATGGCGACACGGGCAAGCTGACCAAGATGAAGGCCTACGACCTGTTGGTGCAGGCCGAAAGCGGCTTGGTGTCCATCAACGGCGCGCCGGGTGACTGGGGTCGCATCGGGGTGTCCTTGTGCGACATCAATGCGGGCCTGAATGCGTTGATCGGGATCCAGCAGGCCTTGCTCATGCGCGCTCAGACCGGTCGTGGCTCGGCGGTCAAGGTCTCGCTGTTCGATTCGGCCGCCGAACTGATGAGCGTGCCCTATCTGCAGGCGCGCTATGGTGGCAAGGCACCCCAGCGGGTGGGCCTGAAGCACCCGACCATCGCCCCCTACGGCGCCTTCACCTGCGCCGATGGCCGCGACATCCTGATCTCGATCCAGAACGAACGTGAGTGGGCCGACTTCTGCCGTGAGGTGCTGCAGGACCTGTCGATGGTGAGCGACCCGCGCAGCTGCGACAACAACGCCCGCATGCGCAACCGCGCCTGGGTGGACGGCCGCGTGACCGAAGTGTTCGGCGAGCTGTCCAGTGCGGCCGTGATCGACCGTCTGACCGCCGCGCAGACCGCTTACGGCAGCGTCAACGGCGTGCATGACCTGATCGAGCATCCGCAGCTTCGCACCCGACGCATGCCGGTGGGTGCGCGCGCACTGGAGGTGCCGGCACTGCCCTGGGTCACCGAATGGGAAAGCGAGCAGTTTCCCGCCGCCCCTCGGCTGGATGAACACGGAGCCGCTTTGCGCGATGAATTCGCTGCCGCGGCCCTGGCCGGATCGGGCGCCGATTGAGGCGGATGCGCCAACCCACACGAAACAAGGGCGCAAAGCCCGGGAGGAGAGCCCCATGATGCGACTTGCCGGAAAGACGGCCCTGATCACCGGCGCGGCCAGCGGCTTCGGTGCGGCCATCGCACGGCTGTACGCCAGCGAAGGTGCCAATGTCGTCATTGCCGACATCAACCAGGGCGGAGCCCAAGACGTGGCGAACGCCATCGGCGCCAAAGCCCGCGCCGTGCGCTGCGATGTGACGCGGCGCCCTGACATCGACGCCGCCGTGGCGCAGACGCTCAGCGCCTTCGGAAGCTTGCATATCGTGGTCAACAACGCGGGATGGACGCACCGCAACCAGCCCCTGCTCAATGTGACTGAAGCGGAGTTCGATCGCGTCTACGACATCAACGTCAAGAGCATCTTCCACATGACGCAAGCCGTGGTGCCGGTCATGCGCGACAACGGTGGTGGGGTGATCCTCAACATCGGCTCCACCGCCGGCATTCGGCCCCGGCCGGGGCTGACCTGGTACAACGGCTCCAAGGGTGCCGTGAACCTGCTGAGCAAGTCGATGGCGGTGGAGTTGGCGCCCTTGAAGATCCGGGTGAACTGCATCGCCCCCGTGATCGGCAACACCGCCTTGCTCGAGTCCTTCATGGGGGTGCCGGACACCCCCGAGAACCGCGCGAAGTTCATCTCCACGATTCCGCTGGGTCGCATGAGTGAACCCGGCGACGTGGCCCGCGCCGCGCTGTTCCTGGCCAGTGACGAGGCCGCCTTCATCACCGGGGTGGAGTTCCCGGTGGATGGGGGGCGTACGGTCTGAGGGGCAGCGATTACAGCGGTTGAGACGGCAGGCGGGGCTCCATCACCCGCCTGAACAAGGGCGGCACCAGCGTCAGCAGCACCATGCCCGCGTACCCCGTGGGCATCTGCGGAGCGGCCGCTTGATGCCGCAGGTCGTCCGCCCCGTGCCAGGGCTCCAGGTGATGGTGCGCATGCCGGGGCAGGTTGAACAGGAGCAGATCTGACGCGGCATTGCGGCAGTCCCAAACATGGGCGGCCGCCATGCGCTCGGGCCGCCCATCGGCGCCGACCCGGCGCTGCAGCCCCCAGTGCTCCATGTAGTCCACGCAGCCCACCAGCAGTTGGGCCACTGCGGCCTGCGTCAGGCAGAACAGCAGGCCGGCGGCACCCGCCACCACCCAGGCCGTGGCCCACAGCGCTGCCGTGCCCGCTGCCAGCGCCCAGGCCTCGTTCAACACCATGCGCTGCTCTCGAGACTGCTTGACAGCGCCTTGCCAGACGCCCACCCAGTAGCGCGGCAGGAAGGCCCACAGGCTTTCTTCGCGCCTGGCCGTGGCGGGGTCATGGTGGAGTGCCGCGTGGCGGTGGTGGCCACGGTTGTGCTCGACCAGGTAGTGGCCCCAGCCCACCATGCACAGCAGGGCACGCGCCAAGATGCGGTCCACGGCTGAGCGCCGGTGGCCCAATTCGTGGGCCAACACGATGCCCACGGCACCGGCCACGCTTCCGCAGGCCAGGCCCAGCACGGCCACGCGCCACAGTGCTGGCGGTTCAGCCTGCGCCGCCACCCAGGCCAAGAGCAGCGCAGGTTGCAGCAACACCAGGGCCATGATGCCCCGTGGGGCTTGAAGGCCCCACTGGGGGTTCACCGTGGCCTTGCGTCCCCAGGTCCATTCCAGCAGAGGCAGCACCAGGAATCCGATGAAGGCCGTCAGCCCCGGCATGCCCCACCACAAACCCAGGGTGGGGGTGGTGGCGTACAGGGCGGGCAGCAAGGTGAAGTGCATCGGCATCCGGCGTATCCTACGGCCCAGATGAGAGATCGATCAATCCGGCGGACTCTGCTGGCCGCACTGGTGGGCTGCAGCGCGGCCACCGGTGTGCACGGGCAAGGCGCCGAGCCCCTTCCGGCGGGCAATGCGCCTTCCACTGCGCCGACACCCAAGCCCGCACCCCCACCTGCGGCCGGCTTGAAGCCGGCGCAGACGCCGCCAGCGCCCGCCTCTGCGCCCGTGCAGCGCGTCAACGTCGAGGGCAACCAGGACCCCAACGACGCCCGCCGCCGCTCCAGCGCCTCTCGGATCATCTACGGCCGTGACGAGATCGAACGCATGGGGGACGCCACCGTTGGCGAGATCCTCAAGCGTTTGCCGGGGGTGACCATCGGCGGGCGGCCGGGCCGCGGCGGCGGCCCCCCGCTGCGCGGCCCCGGCGGCGGGTCCAACCACAGCCTGCGAGACGGGGGAGGCCACCCCCCCGGCCGCTCCGGTGGCGCCCCCGCACCACGC
>Ga0082207_1000325_pt1 | contig 27847 bp, 17 predicted proteins | sample LakMenEpi10Aug09_FD_71540 | JGI IMG/M metagenome (GOLD analysis project Ga0082207, IMG submission 71540)
GATTGCCGCGTCTTGGAAACAGAGTCTCGGCTTCCATTTCCATTTGCTGAATTTCTAGAACCTGTCCTTTTTCGGTCGCTTGGCCGGTCCAAATGGGCTTTTTACCGTCGAACGAGGCGGCCCAGGAATGACCGGCGAAAGTCGATTGTCCTCGCGATTCCCCAGGGGCAAGGGTTCCGTAAGGTTTCGGGACTCCCTGGAAGTCGATCCAGAACAGTTCGACGGGTTGAGGCAGGGCATTTTTGATCGCGATGTCGATTCGGGCCTCGTCCAAGGTTTCCGAGGGTTCGATTCTGCCCGTGGCAGATCGGTTCATGAGCGAAACGCCAGCCTGCTTCTCGAGTTCTTCGAGCGATGCGGCACGCAGGATCTTCTTTTCGCCTGGAGAGACCCATACGAACTCCTTACGGCCTGTTTCGGTTGGTTTGGAGTACCAGAAACTTGAGTCATCGATCCATCGCGGACTTAGTTTCAAAAGCATCGGGTCGGCCGCATGGACCTGCGCGTGGCTCGGAAGGACCGACAAAATCGCTACAATCCTCAACGCGGAGAGCAGGAACCGTCGGGTTGCCGATAGGTCGATGAGCTTACAAAATCGAAAATCCATTCGAGGATCCATTTCGTTGGTGGGTTTTTCTGTGACTTAGGTCTTAGACGGAAGGATTTTATCGCCAAAGTCGCCCGATGCGACTAGCCAAGCTCCCAAGCGTGAACCAGGATATTACAACAGTGCAAGGGGATCGCAACGATCGGCTCAAAGGGAACGGGTCCGGGTCGTCCGACGAGAACCCTTGCGAGAGCCCCTCGCGAGAACCCCTCGCCTGGCAGGATGGATCATCACAAAAATACCCAACGCCGCGGATTCAAGCATACCGTGCCCCCCAACGTTCCGCCGATAGTTCTACCACTTGTCGCAACCCTCATCGGCCTAGGGCTGTCGATCGCATTGACTCCGTTTGTACGCCATTACGCCTTGCGTTTTGGACTAGTCGATTATCCCGATAAACGCCGCAAACTCCATGCGCAACCCGTAGCCCGGTGCGGCGGAGTGGTCTTGCTTTTGACCCTGATGATCAGCGTTCTTCTGGCTTTTTTGATTTTCCCCGGCCAATCGATCCATTTGGTTCAACAATCCTCGCAAGCCATTTCATTAGGAATAGGCGCCTTGGCCATCACGACGCTCGGGCTCGTCGATGACCGATTCGGAATGCTCGGCAGGCAAAAACTGGCCATGCAAATCGTTATTTGCTTGGGCATTATTTCCTTTGGATTTTCAATCGATACCGTCCAAGTCTTCGGTTACCCGATCGATTTCGGACTGATGGCTTGGCCAATCACCCTGGGATGGCTTTTGCTGTGCATCAATTCGATCAACCTGATCGATGGTGCCGATGGCATGTGCGCTACGGTAGGCTGGATCGCTTTTGCTGCCGTAGCAGCTATCAGTTCCTTTACCGGAAACCACATGGAAGCGATCATCTCGGCGGCTCTTGCCGGTGCGCTGCTGGGATTCCTGTTCTACAATTTGCCCCCTGCAAGTGTCTTTCTCGGTGACAACGGCAGCATGCTCATCGGGTTGTTTCTCGGGGTCCTGACGATGCGGTCTTGGTTTTCCAAAGACTCCTCGATGTCGATTACCATTCCCATCGTTTTGATGGCCATTCCTCTATTCGATTCAGCCATGGCCATCGTTCGAAGGAAACTAACCGGCAGAAGTCTTTTTTCCGTCGACCGAGGGCATCTGCACCATCATCTGATGAGGCATGGTTTTCAAGACCGAGCCTTGGTCGGTATCATCACCTTGCTCTCGACAATTACCGCCAGCGGTGCCGTTGCCGGCGTGATGCTCAAGTCCGAGTGGATATCTCTTGCGACCATGGCCTTTGCGATCGGCTCGCTCGTCGTATCGAGGCTCTTTGGTTTCGGGGAGTTCAAACTTCTCTACAAGCGTCTAGAGCGTCTCGTGACCTCGTTACTGATCCGCCCAGATCGAGCCGAGTCCAAAGTGCACCAGCAGGTCGTTCAACTCCAAGGAACCAGGGACTGGACCATTCTTTGGCAAACCTTGGTCGAATTTGCGGAAAAGCACGGGCTCTACCGTGTCCAGATGGACCTGAACATGCCTTGGCTACACGAAGGCTACCACGCCGAATGGCAAAAGTCGGAACTCCCTGGACTGCCCGAACGCTGGATCCTGAAATTTCCGTTGATGCTCGACGGAGAGAGCTTTGGTGATTTGGAGTTTATAGGAAAACAACAAGAATCCGAAACTCTTTTAGCCCTAGCCCAGTTGACCGAACTTCTCGATGCGATGCATAGTCAATTTCAGGCATTTGGAAGGGATTTCAGAGAAACCACCACAATCCCCTCCGAGCCAGTCGAAGAAAGCCAACGACACGGTGGCTACCGAAAAACCGGCGGAAATCTCGTTTCCCAGCCGAATTCCTCAGGGGCTTTGACCCAAGGTGTCACAGCGATTGCCGAAATTCCTTAGCAGGGCGGCAAGTCGCCGCGTCGGTTCGGATACTCGCAGAGTTGGAAAGTCTTCTAAGGATGCCAAAATACTACGTGCAGAGTGGTTCGTTTCGTGGCGTTGTGGTTCGTCCATGCCAGCAGTCCGCTGCGCAATGGGCCGTCGAATTCGTGATGAAACAAGCCGATTCCAGTCGCTCGGCGTCCTCAAATTCCGAGGATCCACAGAAGGAAATCGGCCTGTTCCGACTAGGCAAAACCATCGGGGTGAGCCAACGAGGCTTTTCTCGCAAAGATCGCACTCGAATTGCAACCTCGGCGGCGGTTCTCGATTGGATGATCGACCAGCAGGCAAACCACAAACCCTAGGGAGGATCCCCCCAGGACCCATGCTAGCAAACTTGCGGCCGATATGAATAATGCTCTATTGCACGAATCGGGTCGCTCGGAAAGTCCAGATCGCTGGGCACTCCCGCTGCACCTATCCCCTCTCGTTTCTGCCCCTGAGATAAGCAATACGGAAATCAAATGTTGTCACTGAAAAAGAATATTCGGCAATCGATCGTTGGCTGGTGCTACCAAGCGGGTGGCGATATGTGGTCCATGGACCGCCTGTGCGAAGTGACCCGCGAGCTCGGATGCGACGCGGTGGAAATCGTACCGTTTGAAGACTGGGACACTCTGAAGAAACATGGCATCGGCTGCGCATTGGCCCCTAACGGAATGCCCGGTGCGCCATTTGTCAAAGGGCTCAACAACAAGGCGTATCATGGAGAAGTCCTCGGTTGCATGACCAAGGCGATCGAAACGACCGCCGCAGCCGGCTTCCCCAATGTGATCGCCTTCACAGGATTCAAATGGCGGAATGCCGAAGACCCCTCCAGCGGCGAGATCTCCCGTGAGGAATGCGTCGAAAATTGCGTCGCAGGACTCAAGCAACTCGCTGGTCTAGCCGAGCGATCCAAGGTCACTCTGTGCCTCGAACATCTCAACACCCGCGATGGTACCCACCCGATGAAGGGGCACCCCGGATACCAAGGCGATGACATCGATCTTGTCGCACAGATCGTCCGCAGTGTTGGCTCCGAACGGGTCAAAATGCTCTTCGACGTCTACCACGTTCAGATCATGCACGGGGATGTCATGCGCCGACTCGATGAACATATCGACATCATCGGGCATGTCCATGTCGCTGGTTGTCCAGGTCGAAACGAACTGGATGATCAACAGGAAATCAACTTCCCACCGATCATGAGGAAACTCCATAAACTCGGTTATCAGGGATACGTCGGACAAGAATTCATCCCGACCAGAGACGCCTACCAAGGCCTCCGCGAAGCGGTCCTGCTTTGCGATATCTAGAATCGATCTGGTATCGCAATTCGACCGACTGGTCTGGATCTCCCGCAAACCCCCTCGATCAACGAACGGCATCGCCGCGGTTAAAACAGCCATCGAGTACGAGTACGAGTACCGTTTCACTGAGTACGAGTAAGACGAAATTCGATGCGATGCATGATCGTACGTCTTATCGAACCAGGAAAGCTATTCGACCAACGCTTGCCTAGTCCGAGCGTAGGCGTAAGGTGCAAAGACAAGCAGCGGAATCCAAATCGCCAAGGTCGGAGTCAGAAGCGAACTCGAACCGCAGAGCAACGCTAGGATTGCCGAAAAGCCGAAGAAAACGCCGTAGGTCATGAAACAGGCGATCGTCATCTGCACGATATTGCGCCTGCGACTCGAGAGCACAAACGGCAACCCAAGCAACAACTGCGTGACGTCCAAAAAAGGCTGCAAAAAACGCTGATGAATCAGCAACTGCAAATCGTCCCCGTAATAGTCGCCCTGATTCTTCGCCCGCCAAACCAAATCACCCGTCGATGCAAATTGCTTGGCCGAGCTACCCCTGAGCATATCGAACTCAATACTGCTAGGCAAAAAACACTGGTCCGGACTCAGCCAGACCGTATCCGACGGGAGTCGCAAGTAATCGACTCCATCGACGACAACCGAAGGTTCACTTAGAAATTTCGCAGGTCCGACCCCCGTGAGCAAGTAACCAGCAGGGACCCCGTCGGTCGGCTCCCGATACGTCGCCGCCTCAGCTTGGATCTGGGTGACGATCCTCGAAGCAGGTCCAAAAACGACAAAGACCGGACTTCGGATCGTCTTGGACTGGCTCGCGATGCTCTTGCCGGCAATCAACAACCCATAGTCGCTGTCCTCGGTCGGTCGGATTGGCTGCACTCGCTCGGTTCCCTGAAGATCCTGCGGGCTCTGCGTCAAAATATCACTGTATTGGGGAATCCACAACTCTCGCGACAAAGCGCTCACACCGATCGCAATCGCGCAGACGATAAGCAACGGACGAACCACACGCGCTTTGCTGATCCCAGCCGCCAACATCGCTGTCCACTCGTTGGTCCGGTAGAGCCAAGCAACCACAAAAAGGAGTGCTAGCAATGCCGTCAATCCACACGTCCGATCGAAGATCGTCAAGAGCACAGGCCCGAAGTACTCGGCCAAAGCCAAAGGAAGACTTCCACGTATCCGACCGTATTCGATCAGTTCATCGAGGTTGGTGAAAATCTGCGCAATGATCAACAGCCCGGAAAGCGTAAGAAAGCAAACCAGGAAAACTCGGGCAAACAGGACGATCAAGTACCGATCGATGAGAGTCATGAGCCCGAGTTTAGCAAATCCAGAGAAATGAATGCAATCCCGCTGGAACACTTCTGAATCGATGCTGATCCGGGAAATCGCCGCAAAGAGCCGATTCGCTGAATGGAACCGTCCTGCGGACACTAAAAATCAACTTGGCATCGAAGCCCAAAAGCATGGCTCGTCGATGCGATCAACTCGCTGCCCGTGATGATGCCGTTGCGCGTGCTGCGCGCCAGGGCATCGGAGTGAATGTAGTTGAAGACACACTTGCAATTTGGATTGACATACCAGTTCAAACCAGCCGTCATGTTTTCCATTTCTCCACCTCGGATTTGACGATCTAACAAGTCCAGGTACGACCATCGAAATGCCAATTCCCAGGCCCCGATCCCACCGGACTTCGATACGCTCTTAAAGGGTTGCACCCGATCGATCGCCCCTGACTTGCGATCGTAGGGGCGATGTTCACCTGTCAGAAAATATCCCACCTGGGAATACCCGCCCCAGAGCAAACCATTCGAGATGGCCGAACTGTCGATGTGCTGGGCCATCCATTCGGATTGAATCGACAATGGACCATGAACCCATAACTGCTCGGTTCCATACGTGTTGACCAGGCTCACCTCCGAGAGCAGTCCAGTATCGACAAAGAACGGCGTTCCATTGGCAATGGTCCCTACAGGTTGCCCGCTCGTCCCATTGGGCTCGCCCGGTGGAGAAACGTATTCGCCTACATAGATTTCCGGAATACTTCGAGAGCGGAACCGTCCATTCGAGGGTGCGTTCAGGTAATAACCCAACCCCAGATGGAGGTAGTTGCTCCCCTCAGGATTCGACCATGCCAAGTGGGTCAGTCGACCCGCAAGCCCGTTGCCCTGATCGGTGCTCAACGCCCCACCGAATTGGTCTTGTCCGGTCCGTAAGTAAGATCCGGCCCAAGTCCAGCGCTCATCCTTGGAATGGTCGTAGAACCCGATACCCATATGCCTAAATGGAACAAACGCTTGAAATACCCCAGCTCGCTCCATGAACGTCGTGTAGCGAAAGCTACTGACCGTTTCAAGCGAAAAAGGTTGCTTCCACTGCCCTACTCGGACCGTTCCCAATGGTCCTACTTCCTTGAAGTCCCCCCAGAGATCTGTGAAAGTAGGACGACCGAAAAACGCAAAGTCCATCTGCATGAAGTAGTCCATGCGATCGGTCAAGGAGCCTTTGGCACCGAGTCGAGCGCGGCGAAAATCGGCCCCACTTTCGATTTGTCCGTAAGCCAGTCGACTCGCCTTGTCTTGTTCGAAGGCGACCCCATCGGCTTGGAACACCCCGCTGAGTTGGACGCTAGGAAATTTCTTTTCTGCCACCGGGGCAATCTCCACCGGGGCAATCTCCACCGGGGCAATCTCCACCGGGGCAGGTCCGACCGGAGGGCTAAGCGTCTGGGCCAATCCCACTTCGAACAATTCGACTTGGCTTAGACCGAGCAAACCGATTCCCAGACAGATCCAACCCACAACACGGAAACCTGAGCCGAGATTTCTAGCGATCATTTCAGCGGTCCCAACCGAGAAAACATGAAAGTCTGTAGGGGTTGTATCGTCTATAACGGTGCGCCCTAATCAATGACTTTCTGGTTATCCCCTTCAAATCGAACGGACTTCTAGTTAACCAAAACGCTGGAAATGGGACAATTCGCACCCCAAGAGTGCCTCTTAGGGGCCGATGTCTCTTATGGAGACCCCATGGAGTGGTTACAATAAACAGCCCTTTTGCGGGCTTCCAACAGGCTCGCTCCTGCCCTTTGCCGCCTCGATCCCCTCGATTGGTACGGAACATGAAACGATTTTTTACCCAAGCGATCGCGTTTGGATGGATGGGTTGTTTTCTAGGCACGCTGATGGCCCAAGCTCCGCTCAGTTACAATCGCGACATCCGTCCGATATTGGCCGATAAATGCTTCGCTTGCCACGGCTTCGACGAGAAAAAACGCGAAGCGGGTCTGCGTCTCGATACGTTCGACGGGGCGACGCTGGAACGGGACTCTCAACGCGCGATCACTCCAGGCGATACGTCCAAGAGCTTGCTCTGGGAACGGGTGCACACCAGCGATCCAGACACCAAAATGCCTCCGCCTGAGAGCCACAAAGAGCTCACGGCCCAAGAGATCGAGTTGCTAGGCCGTTGGATCCAAGAGGGAGCGAAGTACCAAAAGCACTGGGCGTTCGAACCACCGCAGGAGTTTGAAGTTCCACCGCAGGTCGCCGGTGGAAAGAATTCGATCGATGCGTTTATCGGTAAACGGCTTGAGTCCCAGGGTTGGAAATTGTCAGAGCAAGCCAGTCCTACGACGCTGATCCGACGCGTGGCCTTTACGTTGACAGGGTTGCCGCCGACGGCCGAGGAGGTCCAAGCGTACCTGTCCGACACCTCGCCTGAGGCTTATGAGAAAATGGTGGACCGGTACCTGCAGTCGAACCGATATGGCGAGGAGATGGCTAGGCACTGGCTCGATATCGCTCGCTATGCCGATACCCACGGCTTGCATTTGGACAACGAGCGACAGATGTGGGCTTATCGCGATTGGGTTGTCCAAAGCTTCAATCGGAATTTGCCCTTCGATCAGTTTACCATCGAGCAACTCGCCGGTGATCTCTTCGAAAAACCTACGCTCGATCAACTCGTTGCCACTGGGTTCAACCGATGCAACGTCACGACGAGCGAAGGTGGTTCGATCGACTCGGAGTACTACTACCGATATGCGGTCGATCGGACCAGCACGATGGCGTCGACTTGGTTGGCGCTGACGGCCGGTTGCGCGGTTTGTCACGACCACAAGTTCGATCCGATCTCGGCCAAGGAATTCTATTCGATGTACGCATTTTTCAATGCGTCGGCCGATCCGGCGATGGATGGAAATGCATTGCTGACCAACCCAGTCCTGAAACTTGAAACCGACGAGGAAAAGGCCAAGCTTGCCGACTACGACCAAAAGATTTTGGCGAGTCAAAAAAACCTCAGCGAAGCGGTCGCAAAGGTCGTTTACCATGACCCAGCCTTGGCCGACCCGAAGCCCGAGGCCTCCTCGAACGAGGTGGTTTGGATGGATGACGATTACCCACCAGGGGGCAATGCTGCTGGAGCACCAGGACATCCGACCACCTTCGTGACGCTTGAGCAAGGAGAAAAAGTTCTCAGTGGAAAGCGAGCCCTCAAACGCACCGATGCTGGGTTGTCTCAAGATGTTTGGGATCAGTCCAAAACTCCCCTGACGGTTCCTTCCCAAGCTACGTTGTTCGCGAACGTGTACATCGATCCTGCGAATGTTCCCAAGGCGATTATGCTCCAGTACCACCGCAACGGCTGGCAGCACCGAGCCGTTTGGGGCCAATACGATGCGATTCAATGGGGCGCACCGAATACTGCCGAACGGGTCGACATGGGTGCACTCCCAGCGACAGGACAATGGGTTCGACTGGAAATCCCAGCCGCAAAACTCGGACTCAACGCCGGCGATCCTCTGACGGGATTTGCCACCACCCAATTCGGCGGAACGGTCTATTGGGACAAAATCGGGGTGGTGGGAGTCAGCGATCCTGCGAACGACCCCCTGCGATCCTTTGTCGCCTGGTGGAACGCCGCCAAGGGCAAAGACACTCCGGGTCTGCCTGGCGATTTAAACATCATCGCCAAAGCAGGCAGCGAGCCGACTCCAGATGCAGGTTCGGTAGCCAGACTCAAAGAATTCTACCTAGCGAGGATCTGTACTGAGACCAAACCTCTTCTGAGTGAATGGACCGGCCAAGTCGATCGCATTCGCAGCGAACGGGAAAGCTATTCCAACGCGATCCCCAGTACCTTTGTCTACAAGGACAATCCGACCCCACGGGAAAGCTTCATCATGCTTCGAGGGCAATACAACCAGCCCGGAGAGAAGGTCCAACCCGACGTGCTCTCGGTTCTACCTCCGATCCAAAAACACGAATCGCGTCAACTCAATCGTATGGACCTTGCCGAATGGTTGGTCTCACCAAGACACCCGCTGACCTCTCGTGTGGCCGTCAACCGCTACTGGCAACAGGTTTTCGGAATCGGACTGGTCAAGACCAGCGGCGACTTCGGAACCCAAGGCGAATCGCCTTCGCATCCGGAGCTTTTGGATTGGCTTGCGATCGAATTCGAAGACTCGGGCTGGGATGTCAAATCCTTTATGCGATTGATGCTCACCTCTGCGACTTTTAAACAAAGCTCGCGGATCTCCGCCGAGGCGTTGGAGAAAGACCCTGAAAATCGACTCGTTTCCCACGCACCACGACTTCGGCTCGACGCCGAGCAGATCCGTGACAACGCCCTTTATGTCGGCGGGCTGATCGATCTGACTCTCGGGGGCAAGGGAGTCAAGCCCTATCAGCCACCGAACGTGTGGGAGCCGGTCGGGTTTGTTGGATCCAACACTCGGTTTTACCAACAAGACAAAGGATCCGCGCTGTACCGAAGAAGCCTTTACACGTTTTACAAGCGGACCGCGCCACCCCCATTCATGGTGAACTTCGATGCACCCAACCGCGAGCAATCCTGCGCAAGGCGGGAACGAAGCAATACGCCGCTTCAAGCCCTACAGTTGCTCAACGATGTCCAGCACGTCGAGGCCGCTCGCGGACTCGCACAGCGTGTGCTTACCTCTGGAGAAAAAACTCCGCAGGCCCGGATCGAATTCCTCTTCAAGACCGTTCTTTCTCGCAATCCGACAGCCAAGGAGATCGAGTTGCTCGATAAGCAGATCGCAACGCACATGCAACGCTACCAGGGAGCACCGCAAGACGCTCAGCAATTGATCCAGCTCGGTGAATCCAAACCCAGCGAGGATCTAACTCCCGCCGAACTTGCAGCCTACACCCTGGCCGCAAGCACCATCCTCAACATGGACGAAACCCTTACCCGAAACTGATCCCATGAACGACCTCCATGATCTGCAGATGCGGCTTAGCCGCAGAAATTTTTTCGGTTCCTCAGGGCTCAGGTTCGGCGGACTTGCCACCGCATTGCTTGCAAGTCAGTCGCAGTTGCCGCGATTGCTCGCCGATCCGGGGCAACCATCCTCGAGAATCCACCCGGCTCTACCCGGTCTGCCTCACTTCCCGCCAAAAGCCAAATCCATCATCTATTTGCACATGAATGGAGCACCGTCCCAGATCGATACCTGGGACTACAAACCAGGACTGGCTGAATACTACGATAAAGATCTTCCACCGAGCGTCCAAGGTGGCCAGCGCCTCTCGACGATGACCAGCGGTCAGACCCGATTTCCAGTAGCTCCATCGAAGTTCAAGTACGAACAGCGCGGGAAATGCGGGATGTGGACCAACGTCGATCTATTCCCTTATACCAGCGAAGTCGTCGACGAGATCGCACTGGTCAAATCGGTGTTCACCAACGCGATCAACCACGATCCGGCCTGCACGTTTGTCATGACCGGTTCGGAAGTCCCCGGCAAGGGGAGCATCGGCTCATGGCTCGCCTATGGTCTCGGTAGCGAGAGCAATGACCTCCCAGCCTTTGTGGTCTTTACGCCGAAATTCCCAGAAGACAGCAACGGGCAAGCCCTGTTCAGCCGCATGTGGGCCAGCGGATTTCTACCCACCCGGTTCAATGGGGTTGCCCTAAGGGGAAGTGGGGATCCGGTTTTGTACCTTCCGAATCCCACTGGGGTCAGCCGCGACGATCGCCGTCTGATGCTCGATTCGCTCCAGGCATTGAATCAAGGTTCCCAGACCGAATTCGGAGATCCTGAAACGGCAACCCGCATCGCCCAGTACGAAATGGGCTTTCGGATGCAAGCGAGCGTACCGGAGTTGACCAACATTGACACCGAAACCGCAGAGACCCTCGAAATGTACGGGCCGGCCGTTCGGGACCCCGGTTCGTTTGCTCACAGTGCCCTTCTTGCCCGACGCCTCGTCGAGCGCGGTGTGCGCGTCGTTCAATTGCTCCATCGCGGCTGGGACCAACACGGCGATTTGCCAAGGCAGATTGGGAATCAATGCAAGCAGACCGATCAACCCATTGCGGCCCTGATCAAGGACCTTAAACGCCGAGGGATGCTCCAAGACACGTTGGTCGTCTGGGGAGGTGAGTTCGGGCGGACTGTCTACAGCCAAGGTGGCTTGTCCAAGGACAATTATGGCCGAGATCACCACCCCAGGAATTTTTGTATGTGGATGGCTGGCGGTGGAATCAAGGGTGGGATGACCTTTGGTCAAACCGACGACTTCAGCTACAACATCACCGAAAACCCGGTAAACATCAACGACTTGAACGCCACCATCCTGCATTGCATGGGCATCGATCACGAGCGATTCACCTATAAATTCCAAGGTCTAGACCAACGTCTGACCGGAGTGGAAAAACAGAGAGTCGTCACAGAGATTCTCGCGTAGAATACCCGCAGAGTCGGCGAACGTGTTCGGCTCCCCGATGCGTCCACCCACAAAGAATCTAAATGCCAACTAGCCGATTTGATTTCCGTCGATATGTCGAAGATCTTCGGAAATCTGGAGCCGACCGCAAGCAGGATTACGACTCCTTCCACTCGACAATGTCGGGCCAGGAAAAAGACAAATTAGTCCAGCGATCGCACCGCTCCTTCTGGACACTGTTCCGTGAATTCATCCAACTGCTATCTGGGCACCGTCGGCAGATTCTAATCGGGCTGGCAACATTGACCGTCTCGACGCTTCTGAGTCTGCTGCCCCCTCTTGGGACAAAGTTCGCCATCGACTTTGCACTGACCAGTCCCCCTAAACCTACGCCAGACTGGTTTCCGGATTGGCTCAAACAAACCACCGGGCTGAATTTGCTCATCTGGATCGCGGTGGCTGTGACCTCCGTCACCCTGCTTCGAACCTGCGCTCATCTTTGGGGGCGATGGGAATGCACCAAGGCGGTCAATCAAGTACAGACCTCGATCCGCAAAAAAGTATTCGAGCACATGCTGCAGATGCCATTGCATCGGGTGCAACTGCTCAAAAGCGGTGGTTCAGCAAGCCTCCTCAGAGAAGACGCTGGCGGGATTGCCGATTTGGTCTTCAGCATGCTCTACAACCCTTGGCAAGCGATTGTGCAGTTGATCGGCAGTTTCATCGTTCTGGTCATCGTCGATTGGCGACTCCTGGCCGCAGGCCTCTTACTCCTGCCTGTCGTTTACTTGACCCATAGAACCTGGATCTATCGAATCAGGCCCTTGTATCGCGATCTGCGCGCAACACGCCAGAAGATCGACGGGAATTCGACCGAGACATTCTCTGGCATTCGAGTCGTGCGAACCTTTGGAAGAAAACGCAGCGAATCGCAGCGTTATGTTCGCGGCAATCACTATGCAGTTCGGCAAGTCCTCCTGGTCTGGTGGCGTACCCGCCTGATCGAGGTGATCTGGGAAGTTCTAATCCCGCTTGCATCAACCCTCCTGCTGGTCTACGGCGGCTGGCAAATCCTCCAAGGCCAATTGACCCTTGGAGACCTGATGATGTTCTTGGTTTACCTCGCCATGCTGCTCGGTCCGATCGCAACACTCACGGGCAGCGCGGTTCAATTCCAAAACAACCTCGCTGGACTCGATCGTATTCTTGATCTGCTTGCAACCGAGACCGAAGCTCAAGAAATCGAAAGAAGATACCCACCTGAATCCGTAGGTGGACAACCCAAGGAATGGATCAAGTTATCGCGGGAGCAAGTCTCCGGACGGATCGAATTTCGAAATGTTCATTTCCAATACCCCGAGAATGACCAAGAAGTCCTCTCTGGGATCTCGTTTATCGCAAAGCCCGGCCAAACCATCGCGATCGTCGGACGCAGCGGTGCAGGGAAAACGACACTATGCAATTTGATCGCCAGGTTTTTCATTCCGAGTTCCGGTTCGATCTCAATCGATCAAAAGGCTCTTGAAACCGTCGATCTCGATAGCTTTCGGCAACTGCTGGGTATCGTCGAACAGGACGTATTTCTATTCGATGGAACCATCGCAGAAAATATCGCCTACGGCAATCGACATGCCAGTACACTCGCGATCGAGCAAGCGGCCCGGGCCGCTGCAGCCCATGAGTTCATCACGAAATCACCTAACGGATACCAAACGCGTATCGGAGAGCGGGGCTTTAAACTCAGCGGTGGGCAACGCCAACGCATCGCCATCGCCAGGGCAATTCTCGCCGATCCGAAAATCCTCATTCTCGATGAGGCGACGAGCAACCTCGATAGCGAGAGCGAACAAGCGATCCAGCAGAGTTTGAAATTGCTTCTGCGTTCGAGGACCTCATTTGTCATCGCCCATCGACTCAGTACCATCCAAAACGCCGACATGATCTTGGTCCTCGACCAGGGCAAGATCGTGCAGCAAGGTACGCATGCGGAGTTGGTCGAAGCCGACGGCATCTATCAACAGATGGTAAGACTCCAGACCAACAATCCGATCGCTTTGTCAGCCGACCACTAATTCGAACACCTGCCCGTGAGCCAACCAGCGTCAGCGGTTGGGCGATTTAAATCAGCCCGCCAGGACGCTGCGTTTGGGCAACAGCAGGCTAGTGATTTCGGCGGTGTAGCACGATCGGTTCGGTGCGGGCCTTATAGCCATCGCCCGCGGCTTGCGCCTAAGCGGCTCACAGGGTGCATCACCCGTGAGCCAACCAGCGCCAGCGGTTGGGCGATTTAAATCAGCCCGCCACGACGCTGCGTTTGGGCAACAGCAGGCTAGTGATTTCTATGGCCAGCCGACCATTAATTCGAACTTGGGAATTGCGAAGGTGGATCCTTATAGCCGTTGGCTCCTACCGGAGCGATCTCGATCGCATTTTCGGAATGGATGCTGGAATTGCTGAATCCATTGACGAGTGTTATCGACGGGTGGTCGAAGGGCGCTTTTTCGTACTCGACCCGCTGGTCGGTCAGACACAACAGGAAAAACAGCAGGGATTCGGCATCCTGGATTTGGACCAAGTTGGCTTTTCCATCTCCCTGATCGATCCTTCCGTCATGGTTCAGGGGCAACCGCCCCATCTCGGGATGAAGATCCGGATTGGAAATCGGGTCTGCCGGGATCAAGTCGGGATTGTCGAAACTATAGAACTCGATGACCTGTCGAAGCGATACGTAGCGACCGTTGTGCATGTAGGGTTCGGTCAGGGCGATGTTCCGCAGAGAAGGGGTCTTGAAAGCTCCCCAACCCATGAGTTCGTTGTCGGAGATAAACGGTTTGCGATGGCCCCAGGTTTCCTCGGTCATCACCATGCGTCTTGCTCGCTTGAAAAAGTGGATGTCTTTGCGATGCCCGAATTTCGCGTAATCCAAAAAGGCTCGATTGGCGCTATGGTCGACCCCTTGGGTGGTGATGTATTGCAACAGAGCCTGAGCGTCTTGGCGAATGAATTCAGGTGCGGTTTCCAAGACCCGCAGGATCTCCTCATTTCGCTCCTGTTGGCTGACCGCTGTATCGCGGCCCTGCTTGAGCTTGGGCAAGCGGTATGCGGTTCCAAGACTCGGGATAGACGCGGAACCTGGGGCCTTGTCTTTGCTCTCTTTCAACTCCTTTTCGACGATTTCAATCAGCTCTTTGACCGCCTTTTCGCTGACCCCACGGGCTTGAAGAATCGCCAAAGGTGTTTCGGCCAGCAGTCGCTGCACTTGAACGATCGAGATCGAGTCTTCGGAGCCTGAATAAGCCCAGACCCCCCAGTCGTAACGTGGTTCGGAAATGCCCAAGTTGTAGTAACCCTGATCGTAGAACGCGTATGGATCGATAGGATCTTCGCCGGGTTGAGGACTAGGCGCAAATTCAAGTGGTGGGCGAGTGCCGGTCCAGGTGATCATCGGCTTGCGATCTGGCTTTCCAGCACCTGGAAAAACCAGAGCAGGCAAGAAGGTCGTGGGCCTTTTGTCGGGAATTCGCATCAGCTCAATCAACAGGGGGCCAACCAAGGCCTCAATATCCGGCAAACGCTCTTGATCGAAGTAGAAACGTCGATTCCCCAGCAATGGCCGCACCGCGTCGTTGACTCCCACTCCATGGGGTACGCCGTTGGCGATCATTCGCTCTTTGAACGCATCGGCAAAAGCATTTCGCACCAGCGTGTATCCATGGAGTTTGGCGATCGGGTCTGGCAACTCTGGTGTGAGTTCCAGGTTGACTACCGTGGTGAAGAATGGAGGTTCGTGGCACTCGGCACAGTTCCGAACAAAAACCCTCAAGCCCCTTTGGAACATTCCTGTCGCATCGAGAACCGGTGGGGCATTGAGCGATGGAAACTTGTCGAGCATCACTTTGCGCACGGTTTCGTCGTTGTTAGGCTCCTCGGGAACCACTTGGCTCGGCACCGTCTCGCCGGGCTTGGGGACCAACCGAACCACATCGGAGTTCGCCGCTGTTTTCTGCCAAACTTCCTCGACACCCGCTGGATTGCCCCGAAGCATTTGATCAAAGGGGGAATCGTTGGAGATCAGCGTCGACTCATAGAGCATCACGGCGATCCCGAAGTAAAGGCTGAAGTTATTGACCATCAGATCGTCCTGAGGAAGCACCCCATCGGGCGAGCCGTAAACGGCGGTTTTGGCAAGCTGCTCATCGAGATCGAGACGATGCTTGCGAAGCTCTTCGGTGTCGTAAACCGCAGTCCGAAGCGGTAAGATTTCGCCTTCAACTCCAGCCCATTGCTGAGCGGCATGGAGCACAAGCTTCCCTTGGCTTTGCTGGTTTTCGAAAAGCTGGGGGTTGGCATTCCGATAGGCTTCGAGTCTCATGAGAACTCTTTCGGCAGGATACCGAAGGTTTTGGTCGGCCAGGATGCCAGTGATAGCCTCAAGAAGATCGGGTTGGAGTGAGAACGTCGAAAGTACCTCAACAAAATGCTTCTTGGAATACTCCAGACGGTCGACAAGCGACTTCTCCTGGCTCAACGGTTTGCTGTTCTCCCACCATTCCTTGCGAAATGACTTCTTGATCCAATCGCGATAGGTCAATTTCGTTCCAGGACGAGAGGGATCGTAGAGCCCTGGGAGGGTGGTACAGCAGGCTGCTTCATCCGGCTTTTGAATGATCTCTTGTCGGACATACCTACGCAGCAAACTATCGCTCGTATCGGTGACCTGACTTGCTAAAGGCTGTGCGTAGAGCAATCTCGATGCGATATCGTGGAATGTTCGACCGGCGTACGACATTTCGACATCGTTGACCACCGGGCCAACGGCCTGCGAGGCCAACGACGCGTTGACCAAAGCAACCGAAACAGGGTGGTACGAGAGCAACTTACCATCGGCGTCGAGCATCGCCTTTTTCAAGATCATTCGCTTATCGAAATCTCCGAAGATGGAGAAACCGTTGAATGTGGATTCAGCCCGAGCATCGTGGAACTGCCGATCATTGAAAACCGAATTGATCACCGACGGGGAGTTTCGACGCGTTACCTGGCGGGTCACTGCGTCTCCCACACCGAACATGTTGTAAGCAAGATATCCCCAATCGGGCTTACCGATCGGTCCATAGAGTTCGCTGCCATCGGGGCCAAATCCACTGAAGAGTCGTTTCTGAATGCCTTGCGAACCGACGACTTCGTGCTGCAGCAGGCCGAGACCCCACTCAGAAAAATCCCTTCGCTTCAGAGCCTTCTCCCCATCGGGGGTATAAGGCAGGCTCCTCTGTGCGAATGGCTCACTCGGTCCAGGTTTGTCCTCGGCAGGCCTTTGGACCATCGGTCGGCCTTCGAAGAACTTGTCCCAAGCTTGGTAAGCGATCGTATAGCTATTTCGATCCCGAGCATCGGCACCGAATCGGTAGTGGCACGAGGCGCACGCGGTTCCAAGCAACTTGCCATCGACAGCTTTGCTTCCGAAATCGCTCCCGAGTTGCATATCCCAAAAAAGTGCTTTGCCCAACGCGACGGCTTCGTCGACATCGGTCACGAACTCCGCCAAATCAGGACGTCTTAGCGCAAACCGTTTGCCTTCGTCGGTGTAAGTGCGCTTGAGGTAAGGACTATCTAAGTACCTCGGATCCCATTCCTGCAGCGCATCCTCGATCCGCTTCATGAGGATCGGATTCTCGTGTCCGACTAAGTGCGAGGATTCCTCTACCTCGCGGGCAGCAAGTGGTCCCGATTTGGCCCCTTCGGGACCAGGAAATTTGTATTGACCTAAGACCGTTTGATCCTGAAATCCTAGCAGCACCGCGCTGCAACCGAGTATCCAGGTGGTCGATCGAGAGTTTGTTTTCAAGGAGCGTCGCATCATGATCGTGGTTGCTTGGATGTTGCTTGATTGGAAATGCCGAATCGCTCTTCGAGGGTCGAACCTAGAATTCGTCGAAGGGGCTCAAAAATCAGTCCGTCTCGCACTTGCGTAGGTGAAGTCGACCAGCGATCGTAAACGTCGTTGCCAAAGAGCAGCAGCGAAGCGTGCCTGGAAATGTCTTGATCGACCTTGTTGTCCAGATCGTAGAACCCCAGGCTTCTGCGAAGGCTTTCGGTGTTTTCGATCGACGCGTTGAGGAAAAACCAGTCGCAGGTTTTGTGGTCAGCGGGCTTGCCCGCTCCATAGTTATCGGCATAGTTCAAAAGCTCTGCGGTCCGATCGACCAGCGGATCGATCGTGATCGATAGGATAGTGACCCTTTTGCCCAGAAGCTTACTCAGAGGTTGACGTAACCGCTGCAAGGTTTCGCTGGTCCCAGGGCAACTGCCTCGACAAACGGTAAACATCGTGTTGATGATCACCGCCTTGCCTTTGATAAGGTCCTCGTGAAAACGAAACGAATCTCCAAACTGATTCGTAACGTGAACATTTGCGAATAGATCCGAACGCTTGGGTATCCGCGGAACGTTCTTTTCAGGTGGGTTCCAAGTTGGAAATGGGTTCATAAAGGGAGTCCAAAGAGGCGGTTGTACGAACGCTATGATCCGATGCTGTAGATTGGTTGGATGATGATCCTGTCCATGCTCTACGGCGATTTTAAGGCTTCGAGGTTTTGCTTGGCCGTCGAGAGGGAATCAATGGATCCCTAGCTTTGCCGACATCTTTACCAGGAATAGGTTTCTCTTCCCATCGATAGCTTGGGAATCCATCGATGGACTCCCAAGGCATCTCGCCAATGGCGCTGGGGTTGGTCAACAGATCCGTAACGTCTTGGCCGTGCGTTCGGGATGCTGGGTTGACATTCGGATCATGCCGGTTGACTTCATCGACCCGTCCGCTCATGGTAGGCTCGAAATTGAACATCATCCGCATGTCCTCATGCTCGACGTTATGGCAATGGAAAACCAGCGGACCACTCCAGGTTCGAAACCGCATTCGAACCCGCGCGATCGTATTGGGACCAAGTGCTTGGGTGTCGTGATTTCCGATCGCATCGCCTGCCCACTGAAGTCGGAGTTGGCGCAGCCCATCGAGGATCGCTCGCACCGTCGCAGGAACTCCCAGAAGCCGATTGCCGAATTTACCGAGGATCGTTTCAAACAAAGCAGCACCGGAACTTGGACGATCCAGCAGAATCCGGAATTTGGGCTCTTTTTCCAATTCCTCGCGATAAAACTGTTCCAACGACCATCGGCCAATTCGATTCTGATCGACCGGGGCAAAGCTGTCGAACCACTCGAGTACCATTCGGTAACTCTGAGGGCTCCAATCCTCTCCGAGTGTTTTCTCTTGAGTGGGAGTCAAAGGAATTCCCGCCGAAGGCAACCAGATCCGCAATTCCTTCTGGCTTGCGATCAATTGGGATACATGCCGTTTTCCGATCAGTGTGTCGCGAAGATCCATCAGCGTCGGATCGATCGTTGGCTTGCCGAGAATCAATGGGTTGAGTCCATAGGTACTGACAAGTTGCTCCCAATCGGGCAAGACGGTCATTTGCGCTTGTCCCTGGGCGCCGAGGAGACCATCTGCACCGACAAGCCCATCGGCTTCGAAGTCTTTTTCATAGCCGACGAGCTGATGCCCCTCTAAGTGGACGTGGATCGGATGCCACCATCCACCACCGCCGTTTCGGAAGATCCACTCTTCGGCGTAACTCAAAGAAGGCTTGAGCATCGGCGGCGTATTGGGTTGCCCCGATGGGACCTCAAAATTTTGACCTTTAATGCCGATTATGGCGCTCGCATTGCTAATCGTCGGATCATAGAAGCGGCTGTTGACCATCCAAGCTCCCTTGCCCCGCTCGAAGATAAACTCGCGCACGGCCATGACATCTTCATCGACAATCGCGTGCCTTGGCCGCAAAACCGTATTCTCATCGATCGTCGCATCAGGACCTTCACCCATATCTCGGGTGATCACGAATTTCACCAGTGCAATCGGCTGATCGAGTTCTCGCATGCGGGCCAAAGGTCCATCGCCAAAGAGAGCCGGTGGAATCTGCCCGGTGGCAATCATTTGCTGAACCACCGGGTTTTGATCATCGAGCTCGAATGGAAGTGGGAACACATTCGGGTCGCCTGCATCTTCGGCCAGTTTGCCTTTGGGACCTCGACCGTCGAATTGAGGCATGGTGTTGACCATGTAGTACTCGGCATTGCCATCTGCGTTCAGGCGGCCAGCACGCTCGGCAGCATCAAACCATGCCTTGAAATCAACGATGATGTCGGCTCGATTGGCCATATTCAACAGCAGCGACTTGCGTTTCTGGGGCGTTGGCCAGAGCCAACTGTCCTTTCCAATCCTCAGAAAGTCCATCGAACTTCCCTCAAGTCGATCCTCGGGAATGCGGTTCGGTTCGATCGTCCCATCCGGTCTGCCAGTCGGATGCAAACCCAAAGTGTCTTTGTCCAAGAATCGAAGCCGATAGATCCGTGCGTTCGATCCATCGAGCAATCGCAAGCGGTACTTGCGCCTCTTGACTTGAATTTCCGGCCATGGAGCACCGTTGATCAATTGGGTGTTTCCGATGTATCCGTTGTGCCCATCGCTGTCATAGAGGATTTGCCCAGTCACCGGATCGATCACGCGGTCTTGGAGCACCAAAGGCAAATCATAGGGGTTGAAATAGGGGGTTTCGACCTCGCGGTAGAAACGGTCGAAATCAACGCCTGGTTTTTCCTCCGGATCCGGCAGGTTTTTCTTCGCCAATTGATGCCGTTTGGACCAGTAACTCTTCGGATTTGCTTCCTTGAAGGTTTTCCAAGCCGCTTCGAGAAGTCGGGCCTCACGCTCCAAGTCCGAATCGTAGGAGGAGATCGGACCGAGCCCCGGTAGCACACCCTGACGGATCAACTTCAACTCGATCTCGTCGAACCAAAGCGCAAAACCCGAGAGTCCTCAGTTGACATTAAAGGCGGTCGCATCGAGTCCATGGTCGTGGTACCAAGTCGTCGATTGCCCTTCTCCGAAATCCAACTCGCTCAATCCATCTTTATTGATCCTAAGAGGCAGAATGTTCGGGTAGAGGTAGTCCCGCGACTCGCCCTGCAAAGCATAAAAGCTCGGGAATCCATCGGCGTGTGTCGGATTGTGGCCGCCGTGATGATGGATCGAAACCTCAGTCTGTAGGTGATTCTGGAACCGAACGACTGCGGGCATTCCGTGACGGAATCGGAACGTCGGACCTGGTACCATCCCTTGGTAGGTATACAGGAGTGTCGGTGGAAACTCGGGGACAACCGGCAGCATCCTTTCAAACATCTCGATTTTGTAGCATCGGACCAAACTGTCCTTGGCATCGGCCGGTTCGGCATTCTCAGGTCCGATCCCGAACTTGCCCCAATTTCCAAGGTCTCCAATGCCGTACTCATCGGTCGTCTCAGGCCGTACCCGCTCGCGCATGGCTTCCCACGAAGAAGCCGCAGGAGACCATGTTTTTTGGTCGTGGTTGTACTTGAGGTTGCCACCGATTAGGTTTCCATTCCATTCCGCAGCCACACCATGCATCACCTTTCCAATCGGAACTTGGTCGTTTCCGACTTGAGAAAACGGAGCAACCGTCGATTGATGGGAAACGCCGCCACTGAGGTTTTCCCAAGTATCGGTCCGAGAGGGGCGTATCGTGTGCGGTACGATCCGAAGCGGTGAGCCTTTCGAAGCTCGGAATGCCCACCCAGGAAGCACATGCTGCTCCCCTTTGTTGAAAAGCTTTGCAATCCGCCCCTTGTCGGCCGGTTCGTAAGGGTCCTGGGCTTGTGCATCGCCCGTTTGACTAACGGTGATTCCAAGGGCCGCGGCGCTGGCTGTCGTCGCCCCAATAAACCGACGTCGATTGATGCTCATGAGCAGTTACCCCAGAAGGCCTTCGAAATTGTTGAATTTACGAAGTGTATTTTGCAAAAGGACGAGAGTATAGCGATGCTCTCTCGTGCGTTCAACAACGTTCCTTTTTTCAGATAAAATAACTCAGGAACTCAGAAGTGAATCATCGGACACTTGAAAACCCTCTAGCTCGATACAATCCGTCACACACCGTTACACCGTCGCTCATCCCTTCGAAAATCAGAGTCGAACCATGCAAACCAACTCATCTGTTGCGCAAAATCAACTCAGCGACCCATCTGGACCAACAACTCAACAAAAAAATCGTCCAGCGCGATTCGGCGCCGCTTTAGGACGCGACCTGCTCGAGACGCAAGTCAAGCAACTTCGTGGATTGGCAAACCGCTGGCAAAAACTTTCGAACTCCTTCGCAGTCGATTCGGTGGTGCTTACGGAAAAGACCCAAGCCTGCCAAGAGGAATTTAGGCAAAAAGCCTCCGAAATCGCTTCGGGCCACAGACGTCAGATCCACGAACTTCTGACCGAGTGGGACGAGCAACTCGATCGCGCCGTAGGCAAAGCCGAACTCGGTACGCTTGAAAAGACCCAATGGGAAAGGAAAACACTCAAGACGCTCAAAGCCAAGCGTAAAGATTCGCAAAACAAGCAATCAACCGACTATGCGAATGCCCGTGCTCGACTCGAATCCGAACTGGACAACGCCCGCGCATCGGCACGCCAGACGCGCGATCAAACCTTTTCCAAGCTGCAAACCGAGCAAGCCTCCCTGGAGGAACTGAGTACAGAAATTCGCGAATGGGTCGCTTTGAAAACCGGTGGAACCCCATCGCCCCAAATCTTACAGAACAGCAGTATCCCCCCCAAGTCGGCTAGCTCGATCGAATCGCTCAGCGCCATGGCGAAAGAATACGAAGCGCTCAAGGGAAGATTTCTAGAGAGCAAAGCCCTGCTTGAGTCGAGCAAAGCAGCCCATTTGATCAGTGCTCCGATGCTGGGACTCCTCGGTGTCTTGGCCGGGGGACTTGCCTTTGCTGTGGCCTACTGGCTCAAATCCAATCCAGTGATCTTGGCCGTGGCAGGATTGCTCAGCGCGATTCTTTTTCCCGTCCTACTTTACATGGCGGCCCTCCCCTGGGTTGGGCGCTCGATCCGCTCGACGGTTCAAGCAATTTTCGAAGAGGAACGCGATCTCGAGGGTCTGCTGCAACGCGGTCGCGCGATTGCTGAAGCAACCCTCAAGAGGGATTTGACCCGAATCGAGGAGGCCCACCGAAAGAACTTGGCCGAGACCCAAGACCGCCACCATGAACTGATGGCACAGGTGGAATCCGACTACCAAACCACCAAAGCAGCAACCCTCGAATCGACCGCTCAAGACAAACGAAGGTTCAGCCAAGAGCGGATCGCGGAATTGGATCGCTTGAATCGGTCTTTCCCATCCCTACGCGGAACGCTCGAAAGCAAACAGGCGCAAACAAACCGAGATTTTCAGAGGGATTCGCAATCTTCCCTCGATAAACTCCGGTCAACCTTTCAAGCGTCCCAACAGTCGCTAACCAAACGTTGGAACGAGGGGATCGAACAAGTCCAAGACTACCTCAAAACGACCAACAGGGAACTTGAACAACGTTTTCCAACTTGGAACAGCCCCGTGTTTACCAACGAGAACTGGCAGCGCGACGAGGCGTCGCTAGCGATCCCGCTGGGTAGATTCCAACCTTATCAAAGCCTCCTGCCGGACCATCCAGCCCATAGCCGAGCCAACGAGTTGAATCAGCTTCGCAATCTAGCAAATAAACTAGAAGCGATCGGGCCGATGCCTTTGACCTACGACCTGATCGGCAACGGCGGGCTGATCCTTCGAACCGAGGATCCTGAGTGCCGTGAGCAAGCCCATCTGGTCATGCGAAACGTGCTGCTGCGCGCCATCACGGCGATCCCGGCCGGGAGCTTGCAAGTCACCGTCATCGACCCCGAGGGACTAGGGAAAAAATATAGCTGGTTGATGCACTTGGCAGATGTCGATCCGGAACTGGTAAACCACCGTGTCTGGACCCAACCGATCCACATCGCCAACCAATTGGCCCTGATCACTCGACACATCGAGGATGTCATTCAGCAGAGTCTGCGAAACGAATTCCGAAATCTCTACGAATACAACCAGAAAGCTGGCCCCATGGCGATCCCCTACAGGATCATCGTTTGGTCGGGTTTTCCATTCGGATTGGATGACTCCTCATGGCAGTCGCTCTGTTCGATCCTTTCCTCTGGAAGCCGATGCGGCGTAGGAATACTGATCGATTGGCCTAGCTCGATCCAGTGTCCGACGTTTGCCGACCCGGATAAATTGACCGAATTCGCTCTGCTTGGAAAAATCACTCGATCCAGTCCGAGCGGTTATTCCATGCGAATCAATGTCCCTGAACTCAGCGATTTTCCCATCCAACTCGAACCACCACCGGACGAGTCCACCGTCGCTTCGATTATGCAAAAGCACGTGGTGGCAGCCTCGAGCATCGGTAAACGGATCGTTCCCTTCTCAACGATCGCCTCGGATTCGAGCCAACTGCAAAAACGATGCTCAGCCGACGGCCTCGAGATCCCCATCGGCATTTCCGACTCCGGACGGGTCGAGTCCTTGGTGCTTGGAGAAGGTACCTCGCAACACGTTTTGATCGCTGGGAAAACCGGTTCGGGTAAGTCCTCTTTGCTTCATACCATGATCAGCAGTGCTGCCCTGGAATATTCGCCGGAAGAACTCCGACTGGTTCTTTTAGACTTCAAAAAAGGTGTTGAATTCCAAGTCTATGCCGAGCTGCAATTGTCGCATACCGACATCATCGGCATCGAAAGCCGACGCGAATTCGGACTCAGTACCCTCGAGTATATCGACCGAATCCTCAGCGCACGTGGTGAGGCTTTTCGACAATGGGGTGTGCAGGATCTCCCTAGCCTCAAACGCAAGCATCCTCAGGTGCAATTGCCTCGTATCCTTATCGTGATCGACGAATTCCAAGAACTCTTCGTCGAAGACGACAAAATATCCCAACAAGCTTCCATGCTGATGGATCGTATCGTTCGCCAAGGTAGATCCTTCGGTATCCACCTAGTACTCGCATCCCAAACACTCGGTGGTGCCTACTCCTTGCCGAGAACCACGCTTGCTCAAATGGCAGTCCGTATCGCCTTGCAATGCGATAGCGCCGATGCGATGCTGATTCTCAACGAAGACAATACGGCAGCAGAGCGATTGAGACACTCCGGACAAGGAATCTACAACGACGCGGGCGGACGGCTCGAGGCCAATCAAAACTTCCAAGTCGCCTACCTTTCGAAACAGGAACAACTCGAGAGGCTCGGCAAGCTCCCTGCAGTGGCTCCTCCTCATTCGCCTACCACCAACTCGATCGGAAGACGCGTGGTATTCGAAGGACACAAACTGGCCGTCTGGGATCCCCAGTCGATTCGCAGCGCCCTTGGTGCGATGCCAACTTCAACCACCAGTCGCTGGACGCTCGGCGATAGCGTCTCGATCGAACCGGCCGTAATTCGAACCCTCGAACAGGCTCCCGGTCGAAATGCTATGATCGTTACGAGCCATGACGATCTTGTCGCGTCGCTTGTCGCAAGTTGGATCAAATCCAACGACCCAGCCGCCCCGCTGGTCCTTGAACCGATCGCGGCAAATAGGAACCTTCCAAAAAACACATTTTGGATTCTCGACGGTAGCCGTAGCGAGGACCTCGCAGTCCGGAAACTCCTCGCCGGTCTCGACGGAAATCCTGCGTGCCAAGTCCACGCGAATCGGGACATCGAAGAAGTGTTCAAAAAACTCGAAATCGAATACCAACAACGCACCGCCGATCCACTTCATCGGCACGGTTCACTTGTCGTTTTCTTGCTGAACTTAGCTAAGTTTCGAGAGCTAAGACGCGAGGAAGACTATTCGTTCGGCGGTGATCCAGAGGGAAACAGCAGGCCCGATGCGGTGCTCTCCAAACTCCTATCCGACGGACCTAGCGTGGGAATCCACCTGTGTATCTGGTCGGATTCAGCCGCCACGCTCTCGCGTTGGCTCTCGCGCGGTTCGATCCGAGACATCGAAATCCGCGTCCTAGGGCAAATGTCGGCCAACGATTCAAACCAGTTGATCGACAGCAATCAAGCCAACCGTCTGGATCGAAACGTCATGCTCGTTCACGATGATGCCGACGGCAAAGCAACCAAATTTCGACCGTTCACACTCGATAGCCTCATAGGAAAATAGCTATCGCAGTAACTCGGTTGACATACGAGGCCTATTGCCACTACTTGTGGAAATTGTAGTCGGCGTTGGCGAAATCAAAATCCTTGTCGGTCAGCCCTACGTTGATTTTGACATTCTGGTAGGTGTACTCTTCGATGACCTCAGGTTCGCTGTCTTGCGACGTTGGCCAGTTGAAGGCTGCATACCGCACCGGAATCTTCCACTCGTTGTCCATAAAAATCTGAGCCTTATGGAACTCATAATGCGGCTTCTTTTCCGCATGGGTCACTTCGAGAATCGAGCACTCACGCCCACCGACCTTCGCACCACCCTCAAGCTTCACGCTGCAAGGTCCATGCTGGCGATCTCGCTCCCCTTTTTCGATTAGCTTGACCAAAAGATTCTCTAAACCAATATCTGTTAGCGGATACTTCTGACCAGCCATCGCAAGGTACCCGTCTGGTTCAAGACGGTGAGTTCCAAGAACCCGCTTCATGCCTCCCTCGTGCGCGATGAGCTTTCCATCATTCGCATTCTCGACAAAGATCACCTCGCGGCCCTTGACGGCCGCAGGCTTGAGGAACGCGAGGTAGACCGAAAAAGGAACAACGATCTTATCCCCCTCGGTCTTGCGATTCCGAACCTTGATGAACATGAACTCATTGTCGCCAAGATCGTCGGCAATCCGCTCCCTCTTGATCAATACCGCTGTGTAATCATTCACTTGAGTTTGCATCAGCGATAGGCTTTGACGAGCCAGTTCCAATGCAGGATCCAAAGGATGAGGGGCAGAAGTGGTCGTATTCGCTGGAATCTTGATCGGCTGGTTCTTCGAAACCCGTGCAACGGGTTCTGAAGTCGTCGCCGTCTGTGCCAAAAGCCACCCAGGGCTGGCTAAAAACGCGGCACCAATAACCGTTGACTTCCAGATGTTGACTTTAGGCAAACTCATTAAAATCGTACTCCCTCACGTCCAGTCGGTGTTGAAATCCACCGTTTAATGCTCGTTGATTGGATCGTTACGCATCCTCTCTAGTCATCGTACTGCGCGGAGTCAAAGCGTCAGAAAAAGGGATCAAGTCGGTATAACCCGAATACTTGACCTGCTTGATACTCAACCCGCTTGGCGAAAACCGTAGCGACTCCCCGCCTCCCGATCCGTTACCTCAGCCGTCTCTGAACCCATTTTTGAAGCGTTAAGCGACTCCCCGAGCATTCGAATCGCCGAAGCAAAATCGATGCTAGCTTTCCTGGGGTCGGATTGCTTGGCCGCAGTGGGTGCTTGATGCAAGCATTCCCAATCCAAACGAGAAATCGAGTCGATTGGGCCCTCGAGAAAAACACGGTTGCAAGGCTTCCTAAACGCGGTGGCAATCTTCGATAGTGTGTCCAAAAGGGGGACTGCTTGATCGGATAAGGCCTGTCCAGAAAGCAGCAGTAGTGAATTTGCAGCACCGACCCAACCGCAGAGATCCGTCGAGTTGTCGACGTTAACTTGCTCATCGACGATCCCGCTCATCGAATCATCTTTCAGAGGGCCATCGACAATCGAAAGAAGCACAAAAACCGGATGGCTAAAATGCCACCGAAGCTCGGTCGTGAGCCTTCCAATCGCCTGACGGTGTTTTCTTGCCAGCCCAATACCATCGGTTTTTGCGTCGTTGATCAAAAGGACTAGCGATCCACTTGGCTGAATATCCAAGCGATCCCGAACCCAATGCCGACACCAAGCTTGTTGTATATCAAGGTTCATCATAGGTCACTCGATGATTGACAATCGTAGCAACTCGGTTCGCTACCGTTTCGAATCCGCAGATGCTAAAATCGAAATCCTAGAATCCGCCGTCGGCAGATGTCTAGGTTGGTTTTCAAACACCCTTGACTTCATCGCCTGTTTTCCACAAAAAACGTGATCTACTTCCACCAATTCCAAGCAGCTCTTTTTGCTAGCAAAGGGGGCGTCCGATGAAGTTGCGTAGAAATAAGCTAGTGCCGATCGCGCTGGAAGCCTCTCCGGGGATTGGAAGTTCCGACGCGACCTACGCCCAGCGGATCGAGCGACTCGAGGAGTTGCGGGTAAAGGCGTTGGAGTCGACCGAGCTTGCTGCACCGCTTACCAGGTGCTTGAACCTGCCGGAACAACTGCTTCTTGAGTACTCCGAATTCCGCACTTCGAGCCGACTCGGTGAGGTTTTTACCTGGGCTAATCGATTTCAATGCCAATGCGATCGCGTGGTG
>Ga0082207_1000329_pt1 | contig 27720 bp, 24 predicted proteins | sample LakMenEpi10Aug09_FD_71540 | JGI IMG/M metagenome (GOLD analysis project Ga0082207, IMG submission 71540)
TTCCAGACAATGTGCACCTTGTTGTCATTAGACGAGTTTCCCCAACTACTTCTTTAGCAAGGTATGCAAGTCTGGGAAATCTAAGTCTTATCACAAGTCAAGATTTAAAGTTTTCACCCGAAGAAGTTTCTCGAATTGCTGACCTTAATGGCGCAGATATCGACAACGATCACTCCCGTAGATTGCTTGAAAAATGTGATGGTTGGCCGGCAGCGGTTCAGATGATTACTCGAGCTATTGCACGCGGAAACCAAAGTTCAAACTTTGAAATCGAATCTGGATCAAGTCCGCTAGCGGTACTGGCCCTTGAAACTATCAACTCGCTGAATGAGGAAAATAAATCAAAGATTTCACGGTTAGTTTTGCTATCAGAATTTGATCTAGAAACGGCGGCGATAGTACTGGGGGAGGATTTCTCTGAAAGCTATATCAATAAATTAGCTACAGATGGTCTTTACGTCAGTGTTTCCTCTGGGCCTAGCCGAATCTATAGATTCAATGACATTGTCTATGAAGTTTTGTCTCAGCAGAATTTTGGAGATCCCGAGGAAAATAGAAAGATTCACGAAAGACTTGCCACGCACTTTTGGGACAAAAGAGATTATGGAAAAGCTCTGGAACATGTCTTTAAGTCAGGAAACAAAGAAAAGTTTCAGATTTATTTGGATACAAGTATTCGTCATATGGCAGTTATTGGTCGAGGCGACCAGTTGATTAAATGGTCTGAATACTCAGGTGATTCATCCCCGCGCGGTGAGATGATGAAAAAGACGATGAAAGTTGTTGGCCACCTTGTAAATCTTGAATTTGCTCGAGCTGAGGCATTAGCAACTGAGCTGGAAATAATTTCGGAACAAAGTAAAGAACTTGAATTCTTAACTCAACTTACTTCAATGGCATTTGCGCATATTTACTTCGCTCGCGGAGAGTTCACACGCTCACTTGCGATGATTGACCGAGCCTTGATGACTGATTCTCCTTACGAATCTATCGAGAACACAGATCGCATTGCTTTGCTTCGCCTTAAGGCGGGAATTCACTTTCTTTATGACCAACCAGAAGAGATCAATGAGTGCCTGAAGAAAGCTCGAATTCTTTTGAATTCTGGCAATGTAATCAACGCCCCTTATTACATTACTTGTATTACCTCACTTTCTCTGTGGTGTGAAGGACGATTCTTTGAAGCTGCAGAGCATGCCTCGATTGCCATTAATCAAGCATCGATTGCAGGTTATTCATCGATCAGCGCACCTCTTGATGCATACCTGGTGTTGGCCCGCTGCCAATTAGAACTTTCACAGATAGACAAAGCGATTGAAACTTCGACATTTCTTTTTGAAAAATCCTCGGATTCAAACATCTGGCCTTGGGCGCTGATGGCTGAAGGTACTCGTGCGCGAATCAACATCACAAAGGGCCAGATTCCTCAGATGATGGAAATTGTTAAGCAACAACGTGAAAGGCTGGCAGCGTTTAAGTCGCCTCACGAACTTAGTTGGCTTGTTGATATCACCGAAGTCTTTTTGCGCTTTGTTCTTGATGATTGGGAAAGAGCAGAAGAGCTTTTGCGTCGGATGCCTAAAATTGAAATGGTCCGGCAGATCGATTTGAATGTAAAGTTTCAAAGCGACCCCAAAAGGATCCCTGCCTTAGTTGAAGGATTTCCCGAAAATACGCCTCGAGAAAAGGTAAATAAGTTTCTTTATCAAGCAACTATCAATATAGATAGTGAAAACCTCGCTTTGGGGTATCTCAATAAAGCGCTGGATATAGGCGCAGAAGTTGGGTATCACGAATATTTTGTAAGGCAACACCGTTTGTATCCAATCATGGTGAAAGCAGCAGCCGCTCAACCCACCGTCTTTAGAGAAAGTGTGGTTCATGAAATGACAGAGCGAATTCAAGCAATGAATTCTGATACTGGAGCCCTAGAAGAAAAGCTGACCACCAGAGAGCTAGAGATCCTGAAACACTTAACAACAGGTGTTCCATTAAGTGCAATTGCAAAGCAGCTACATATTTCACAAAACACGATGAAGACTCATTTGCGCAATGTCTATAGAAAACTAGCTGTAGATGGTCGCCATACTGCGGTAGAAAAGGCTAAGAAACTTCTGCTGATCTAAGTTGATTTGGCCGCTCTTTAATTTGATGTACTAAGGTTCTAGCCATGGGTCCAGCATTTAATCGTTTATGGGCCAGCAGTTTAGTTTCAAACTTGGCCGATGGTGTTCTCATTGCCGCAGCCCCATTGCTCGCAATCACATTGACTGACAGCACCGTCCTTATTTCCATAATTGGTGCGATGGTGATGTTGCCTTGGTTGCTCTTTGCAATTCCTATCGGTGCCATGGTGGACCGTGTTGACCGCAGATTCATTCTGGCGGCATCTAATGCAATTCGCAGCGCAGTTATCGGAATCGTGGCCCTTGGAATCGCGACCGGACACGTAACCATTTTCTGGTTGATCGCCTCAGCTTTTGTGATCGGAATTTGTGAAGTTGCCAACGATACGACCGCGCAATCCTTGATTCCCCAGATTCTTGATGAAGAGCATTACGAAAAAGGTAATTCAAGACTTCAGATTTCAGAGACTGTAATTCAGGGATTTATTGGGTCACCACTTAGTGGTTTCTTATACGCACTTGCAATGTGGCTGCCATTTTTCATCAACAGCATCGGGTATGCCGTTGCGATGCTTTTAGCGCTTTCAATCCCTATTCAGTATTTGCAGGATGTTCGTGTTGAAAGTTCAAAAGAAAACAAACCTCACTTTGTCGAAGACATTAAATTTGGAATCAAATACTTATACAACCACAAGGTTTTGCGCCGCTTGGTTGTAACAACAGCAACCATTGGTGTTTGTTATTCAATGGGAACTGCAACCATGGTTTTGTTCATCATTAAAGAGTTAGAACTTGCCCCTAAGTACTTTGGTGTCATTCTTACAATTCAAGGTCTAGGCGCTCTACTTGGTGCCATTGTTGCGCCTAAAGCTTCCAAGAAGTTTGGTCGCAGCATCATGATGACAATAGGAATCACCGGAAGTTCGGTGATCCTGCTGGCTCAAGGATTTGCTCCAAATATTTATATCTTTGTGGCCCTTGCAACTTTAGGTGGATTTGCAATTGCGCAATGGAATATTTTGTTGATGGCTACCTATCAGACCGTTATTCCGAATGAGCTCTATGGGCGAATTCATGGCACTCGTCGAACTCTGGTATGGGGAATGATGCCCATTGGTTCAGTGCTTGGGGGAGTCCTAGCCCATTACAGTTTGCGACTTCCTATGTATGTCGGCGGAATAATTGCCTCGGTCATCGCGATTAGTTCGATCAAGTTTTTCATGAGCATCGCTTCTAAAACCGAGGCGGCCCAGTAGTCCATCCCTCACCCCATCCTTGGCCTAGTTATTCCGGACTTCTCAGCCAATGGTTATCTAGGTGTTATAAATCCACGCTCGTGCAAACCACTTGCGTGTTGCTTGGACTCCTTTCCTACGGCAGACTTTCGCCACCAAAAGCGCCTTCGGGGTTGGTCGACTCTCCGCAGACGCTTTTCTTAAACCCTCAAGGAGGAACTACATGAAGTTAACACGTAGTGCAAAGGTTGCACTTGCGATTGCAGCATCTGCAGGTCTAGCGGTTTCACTGCTATCACCAGCATCTGCAAACACACGCTCAACAGTTGTTGTCCACGACACCAACTCATTGACATCGTTTAACTCTGGTCAGCCAGATACCAACTTGACCATCAATGGTGCAGTTGGATACTTGTCTGATATCGGATTCAATTACTACGATGACAAGAAGAACGTTATTCAAAACAAGGTATTCGGTTCATACCGAATCACTAAGAACGGCACAACTGATTTCCGTGTTACATACACAGTTAACCCAGGTCGTGTTTGGTCAGATGGAACTCCAATCACAGCAGTAGATCTATTGCTGTCACACGTTCTATCAAGCAACGAGTACTCAAAGGCTGCTGGTCTTGGTGATCCACTAAACAAGACAACAGTTTCTGCGTTTGACTCAAACGGTTACTCAGGAACATACAACGACAACATTGCTGGAGAGCCAACACTTTCAGCTGATCAAATGTCATTGACACTGCAGTACAAGAACAAGATTGCTAACTGGGATCTATTCGGTCCTGGACCAGCACCTGTTCACGCACTTATCTTGATGTCAGAAGGCAAGAAGGCACTTGGAACTGTTGCTGAAAACACAGCTGCTAAGGGTCGTTTCCTTTCTGCATACCAGTCAAAGAACACAAACGTTCTAAAGGCAATGGGTAAGGTCTGGTCAAATGACTATGACATCGCTGATGTAAACAGCAGCACGAACCCACTCCTATTCGTAGGTAACGGTGGTTTCTTGGTACAGAGCGCAGTTAAGGGCTCATCAGTAACAATGAAGCGCAACCCACGTTACAACTCAGGTCCAGCACTTAGCGGAACTGTTGACACTGTTATCTTCCGCTTCATCGCAGACGGAACAGCTGCATCACAGGCACTTGCTAACGGTGAGCTAGATATCTACCAGGGTCAAGCAACTGCAGATGCTGTTGCAGCACTTAACAAGATCAAGGGTGTCACCGTTAAGGGTGGAATCCAGTCTTGCTACGAGCACTGGGATACTCGCGTTAACGCAGCACCAGGACAGCCTGCATACAACGGTTTGTTCAAGGGTCATGGCGGAAAGGGTGCAGATCTACGTCGTGCATTCCTTCTCGCAATCCCTCGCGCTGAAATCAACGAGAAGCTAATTGCTCCAATCAACCCATCTGTTGTTGTTCTTGGATCAACATTCGTTTCACCAGGTGAAGAAGGATATGACCGTCTAGTTGCAAACAACGGTTCGAACTTCTACGTTGGTACACAGGATGCACTCAATGCAAAGGCACTTCGTTTGGTTAAGAAGCACTTCCCAAGTGCATCACCAAGCAACCCAGTTGCAGTAAAGGTACTTGTACCTGGTAACAACGCTCGTCGTGCAGCTGAATTCGCACTTGCTAAGGCAAATGCAATCAAGGCTGGTTTCGACCTACAGGGTGATGTTCAGGCTTCATGGTCACCACGTATTCAGAACACTGAATACGATGCAATGTTCTTTGCATACTGCCAAACAGCAGTATCACAGACAGGAACAAACTCTAACTTCAAGCTAGGTGGAGGAAACAACCGTACAGGTGTTAACTTGCCTAACCTTGATGCAATCTTGGATACATTGCAGCTACCACTGTCACGTTCATCATTTATTTCTAAGGTGATCGCAGCAGAGCGTATTATCCACGCTGAGGGACTCACAGTTGGTGTATTCCAGTTCCCTGCAGTAACCGCATACAACTCAAACCTCAAGGGCGTAAAGCCTGCGGCACTATCTCCAACACTTGTTTGGAACTGGTGGGAGTGGTCATACTAATAGCTTGATTTAAGCTATTAGTCTCGCCCGATAAGGGTGAAATAGCAGTAACCGAGTGGCATCTGGTTTAAAAGCCAGATGCCACTCGCGCTATGATTCGACACTGTTTACAGCAATTTAGAAATCTAAGGGGAGCATCGCATGCTGAGTTACATCTCGCGTCGGCTTGGTATTTCAATAATGATTTTGTTTGGATCATCTTTCTTGGTCTATAACCTTGCCGCTTACGCTAGTGATCCGCTTGCTGAACTGCGTTTGAGTAATGATGACAGCGCACAGCAGCAAATTGCAGCCCTTACTCGACAGCTCAACCTTGATACACCCCCACCGCTTCGCTACTTCTTGTGGCTGCGTGGCTTACTTGGCGTCTTTGTAGGAAACCTCAATTTAGGAACAACCCGTGACGGTTTGTCAGTTCAATCCGAATTAGCGTATGCAATTCCGGTCACGATTCGTTTGGTTCTAGTTGCAACTATTACCGCAGTGCTTGTTGGTCTTGCACTTGGAATCATTTCAGCGCTTCGTCAGTACAGCCGCTTCGACTACGGTATGACTTTCCTAGCTTTCCTTCTTTACTCACTTCCAATTTTCTGGGTAGCTGTTCTTCTTAAAGAATTCATGGCAATCCAGTTCAATAACTTTTTATCAGAACCAAACATCCCATTTAGGTGGATGGTTATCTTCTCAGTCTTTGTCGCAATCTTCTGGAGTTCATTGCTCGGCGGAGAACGCAAGAGATTCTGGACCGTATTTGGCGGAGCTTTTGCAACAAACTTCGTAATTTTATGGGCGATCGACTTCACTAATTGGTATCTAGATCCAGGTCTGGGACCAATCTTGATCGCCTTCTTGGCGGTTGGAATCGCTTTTGGTGTAACGGCGATCTCTTCAGGTTTGTCTGATCTGAAAGCTAAAAAAGCGGCGCTCGTCATGGCAGCACTTGCAGTCGTTTGGTACTACCCAGCGCAATGGATCTTTGACAATTTTGTCTCTTATTTCGCCATCTTCGTGATGCTGGTGCTATTGGTTGCTACGGGTGTCTTTGTTGCACGTATCTTCAGCAAGATTGATCGTGGACCAATTGCAAGAACTGCGATCATCACTGGTGTCTTGTGCGGTTTCTTGATCTTAATCGACCGCGTTATGCAAAGTTGGAAAGAGTACAGCGCAACTGATGCGGTTAATTATCGCCCAGTGCCAACCTTTGGTCAGCGTAAAGATCAGCTAGTTACTGAGGATTTTTGGCTCAATAACTTAGACATCATCATGCACTTGATTTTGCCAACACTTGCATTGATTCTGATTTCACTTGCTGGCTGGATCCGTTATTCACGCGGTGCGCTGCTAGAGGTTCTAAACCAGGATTACATTCGGACCGCTCGTGCCAAGGGCTTGAATGAAAGAGTTGTAATTACTCGTCACGCTTTCCGAAACATGATGTTGCCACTTTCAAGCTTGTTCGTCGGCGAATTCGTGGGCTTGGTTGGTGGCGCAGTTATTACCGAACGCGTTTTTGGTTGGCAAGGTATGGGAACTCTGGGAATCAAAGCGATTAATACCTACGATCTAAATCTATTGATGGGTGTTAACTTGCTACTTTCTTTCCTAGTTGTAACCGGAAACTTGTTGGCAGATTTGTTGTATTCAGCCCTGGATCCACGGATTAGATTGAGGAAGTAACCATGTCTCTATTTAAACGCAAAGAGAAAGCCTCAGGAGAAATCCTGGCTGGTGGCGAAAGCGCTATTGCCAATAAAGAGGTTGAAGGTCTAAGCCAAGGCCAGATCGTTCGACGTCGTTTCTTCCGTCACCGTGCCGCTGTAGGTGCACTTGTTGTTCTTACTTCACTGATTCTTTTCGTGATGACAGCTCTTGAAACCAAGATTGGTCCAATCCGTATTCCAGGTTGGTGGAAATGGACAACTGAAGATATTCCAGAGCTTCGCTTCGAGGATTGCCCGGGCGGAACCACTGGTTGCCCAACGCTTTCCCTAAGGCCTGGTTCAGGTTTTGGTTTAGGCACACACCCATTCGGGCAAGATGACATCGGTCGCGATTACTTCGCACTTGTTATGAATGGCGCACGTCGCTCATTGATGATTATGTTTGTTATCGGAGCCGTTGCTGGATTTATTGGTGTTGTGGTTGGTTCAATCGCTGGCTTCTACGGCAAGATGGTTGATGCAACCCTTATGCGTCTTGTTGACTTCATTCAGACTGTGCCAACAATCATCATTGCTGCAGTTATTGGAAAGGCCGCAGGTAAGGTCGGTCCGCTGTATTTAGCCTTGTTCTTGGGTATTTTGGGTTGGACGGGATTAGCTCGTTTGGTACGTGCGCAGTTCTTGTCACTTCGCGAAATGGAGTTCGTTGATGCTGCGCGTGTAGCGGGTGCATCAAATATTCGAATTGCCTTTAAACACATTCTGCCTAACGCAGTTGGTCAGATTATTGTTGCCGTAACTTTGATTATGGCCGGTGCAATTTTGACAGAGACAGCACTGTCATACCTAGGCTTTGGTGTGGTTGCACCAGATGTTTCCCTTGGTCTTTTGATTAGCCAATACGAATCATCATTTACAACACGTCCTTGGTTGTTCTGGTGGCCAGGTCTGTTCATCATTTCTATCGCTCTGTGCGTTAACTTTATTGGTGATGGATTGCGTGATGCTTTTGACCCACGTCAGCGTCGTCGAATTACTAAGAAAGATCGCCTTCAAGCAAAACTTCACGCAAAGGCAGGTGCTTAAGCCATGAGCAAAGACAACGTTCTTGAGATCTCGGATTTCAATGTTGATTTCTGGGTAGATGGTGTTTGGTATCCAGCTGTAATTGATATGAACCTAGGCCTTGCTGCTGGCAAGGTAACCGCCATCGTTGGTGAATCAGGTTCTGGTAAGTCAACAACGGCGCTTGGCTTGATGTCACTTCTTGCATCTAATGCACGCATGGAAGGCAGCGTTAAGGTCAAGGGCGAAGAGATGCTCAACGCCAAGTCTTCTGTCTTGCGCAGTTTCCGCGGAAAAGAAGTTGCCTACATTTTCCAAGAGCCAATGACTGCTCTGAATCCTTTGTACACAATTGGTTTCCAAATCGTAGAAACTTTGCGTAGCCACTTTGATATGGGTCCTAAAGAGGCGCACACACGTGCACTCGAATTGATCACGATGGTGGATATTCCAAATCCAGAGCAATCAATTCTTAAGTATCCGCACCAACTTTCAGGTGGTCAGCGCCAGCGTGCGATGATCGCACAGGCTCTTGCTTGCGACCCAGCATTGTTAGTTGCAGATGAGCCAACAACAGCGCTGGATGTAACTGTTCAGGCTGAAATTCTGGACTTAATGCGTGGTCTAAAGGACAAGCTGAACTCTGCAATCCTTTTGATTACGCACGATATGGGTGTTGTTGCCGATATGGCAGATGACATTCTTGTTATGAAGGATGGAATCACAGTTGAACATGGAACTGCCGATCAAATCTTTAATAACCCAAAGCATCCTTATACCCAGCAGCTGCTAGGTGCGGTTCCAAAGCTTGGTTCAACCAAGAAGCGTGCACTTCCTTATTCTGAAGCCGCGAAGCCAGCACCAGTGTTGAAGCTAACTGATGTGACCATTGAATATCCAAAGCGTGGTCGCCAACCAGCATTTACCGCAGTTAAAAACTTCAACCTCGAAATCTATCCAGGCGAAATCGTTGGCTTGGTAGGTGAATCGGGTTCAGGAAAGACAACTGTGGGCCGTGCATCGATTGGCTTGCTACCCGTTAAGGGCGGAAGCATTGAGATCGTTGGCAAGGAGATTGCGGGTGCAGATTCGAAGCAACTGTCAGCAATTCGCCAGCACACCGGAATTGTTTTCCAGGATCCAGCTTCATCGCTCAACCCACGTCTTCCAATTGGTGAGTCAATCGGAGAGCCTTTGTACTTAGCTGGTTTAGCTAAGGGTTCAGATTTGGCACGCAAGGTAGAAGAGTTGCTTGATCAAGTGGAACTTCCACGTAGCTACCGCAACCGTTACCCACACGAACTTTCAGGTGGACAGCGCCAGCGCGTAGGTATCGCTCGTGCGCTCGCACTGACGCCAGATCTTCTGATTGCAGATGAACCAACATCGGCGCTAGATGTATCGGTACAAGCACGCTTCCTTGAACTACTGCAAGAGCTTCAGGGCAAACTGAACTTTGCTTGTTTGTTTATTTCTCACGACTTAGCAGTTGTAGACATCCTGTCGCACCGAATTGCAGTAATGCAAAATGGTCTGCTTGTCGAAGAAGGCGATCGCGATGTAATTTTGAAGAATCCAAAAAATGATTACACCAAGCGACTTATTTCAGCTGTTCCAGTGCCAGATCCAAAGGAGCAGAAGATTCGTCGCGAGGCTCGTTTAGCCACTAAGAAGTAATCTTTCATGGATCTAGACCTTTTGGTCTTTGGTCTTGACCTGGTTTCAACCTTTGCTTTTGCATTGGTTGGAGCAAGAGTTGCAGCCAGCAAAGGTTTAGATTACGGCGGCATTCTTTTCATCGCAGCAATCGCTTCAATTTCTGGCGGCACGTTGCGTAATTTGTTTATGGGCCAGCAACCACCATGGATTCAATATCCGTGGTTGTTTGCACCTATCATCGCCGCTTTTTTAATCACGATTGCAATGGGAAAGACCCAAGATGTTGGTCGCTTTGCGCTATCCCTTGATACTTTGGGGTTAGCTGTTGCAACGGTTTCCAGTGTTCAATTCGCGTTAATAAATGATGCACCACTTGTTGGCGCAGCAGTCCTTGGACTAATCGGTGCGGTTTCTGGTGGCTTGTTCCGAGACATCATGTGTCAGACCGAACCTGTTCTACTGCACCGAGAAACCATTGGAACTGCATGCCTGTCGGGTGCGATTGTGTATTTGGCCTTGGATGCCATCGACCTTAATGAAGCCGCGGTGGTAGCAATTGCTGGTCTTGTCGTCGTCCTGGTCCGCGAACTGTCGATCAAGTACAACTGGAACCTGCCTAAGGTTGTAAAGAACCCTTAGTCGCGAGATTGCCCGCTTCGGTGGGTGTATCGGCCCAAGAAATCGGCCTTCATGTCGGCAAAGTTTCCATCAAGAAGTGCCTGACGCATTTGATCAACCAAGCGAACAATAAATCTTTCATTATGAATCGTGGCCAAGGTTGCGCTAATGATTTCTTTACCGCGGAATACATGGTGCATATAAGCCCGTGTGTAGTGCGTACAGGTGTAACAGTCACATTCGGGGTCTATGGGCGTGAAATCCCGCTTAAAACGGCTATTAGACAGGTTAAAACGCCCCTCCATCGTGTACACGGCGCTAGTGCGTGCAATTCTGCTGGCCAATACGCAATCAAAGGTGTCACAACCGTTTTCAACCCCAACAAAGAGATCTTCTGGCGCTCCAATTCCCAATAAGTGACGGGGTTTGTCTTCGGGCAAGATTTCGTTGACCCACGAAACGATTGTTCCTAGTTGGCCTTTGTCTAAAGCCCCTCCGATTCCGAAACCATCAAAGGACTGGCCGTCAGATTCCAACGTTCCAAGATCAGTGGCGGCTTTTTTGCGAAGGTCTTCGTATTGGGCACCCTGAATTACTCCGAACAAGGCTTGGTAGGGCTTGCCGATTCGTGCTTCGGTAAGGCGCTTGTGTTCATCAAGGCATCGGATAGCCCAGGCATAGGTGCGATCCATCGCTAGCTCTTGATACGGGCGGGTGTTGTGCAGAGTCGTGCACTCATCAAATGCGAACATGATGTCGGCGCCGATTTGATGTTGAACCTGCATTGATACTTCTGGAGTAAAACGATGCATCGATCCATCAAGGTGGGATTTAAAAGTTACGCCTTCATCATCGACATGGGCTAAGCGATCTTTGTTTCCGGCAATGACATCATCTCTGCGAAATGTTTGGGCATCCATCGCTAATACTTTTTTGAAACCAACACCTAGAGACAAAACTTGAAAACCACCAGAGTCAGTAAAAGTCGGCCCGGGCCAGTTCATAAATTTCGCCAGCCCGCCAGCTTCATCTAAAACATCAGAGCCCGGTTGTAAATACAAGTGATAAGCATTTGATAGCAAAGCTTGCGAACCCAGTTCCTTCATGGCTTCTGGCAGCACCGATTTAACGGTCGCTTTAGTGCCTACCGGAATAAATGCTGGCGTCTGAATGGGTCCATGCGGTGTGTTGATCGTTCCAACACGTGCTAGCGAACCGCTTTCAGAGTGCTTGATATCAAATGAAAAACTCAAGGCATTACCAAATCTGAACTCGTGATTGTTCCTCTAGCCACAACGCATCTTTGTCGGTGACCCCGAATTCTTGATAGAACGGGGTGAAGTTCTTAAGAATTTGATTGCAACGGAATTCAGCCGGTGAATGTGGATCAGTCGCAATGCGACGGCGCATTTCTTCGGGACGAACCTTGGCTCGCCAGACCTGTGCCCACGAAAGCATCAAGCGCTTTTCACCGCTCATTCCGTCGATGACAGGTGACGGCTTACCGCCTAGTGAAATTTGGTATGCCTTGAAAGCAATTGCGAGTCCTCCAAGGTCACCGATGTTTTCGCCAATAGTTAAAGCACCGTTGACATTTACATCCGGTGCTTCTTCCGGAACCAAAGCGTCGTACTGGGCGATCAGTGCTTTAGTGCGTTCTTCAAAAGCTGCGCGATCGGCATCAGTCCACCAGTTATTGAGTGCGCCATCACCATCGTATTTGGATCCTTGGTCATCAAAGCCATGGCCGATTTCATGGCCAATAATCGCGCCAATAGCTCCGTAGTTAATGGCGTCATCATGGTCTAAACCAAAAAATGGTGGCTGCAAAATAGCTGCTGGGAAAACGATCTCATTCATGACTGGGTTGTAATAGGCATTTACGGTTTGCGGCGCCATGTGCCATTCGTCGCGATCGACCGGCTTGCCAATCTTTGAAAGTTCGTGATCTCTTTGGAACTTCACAACGCGGCCCACATTTCCGTACAGGTCACCCGGTGTTGTTTGCAATGCACTGTAATCGCGCCATTTATCTGGGTAGCCGATCTTGGGGCGGAACTTGCCCAGCTTTTCCAAAGCCTTGACCTTGGTCTCAGGACTCATCCACGCTAATTCGTTAATGCTGATTCGGTAAGCCTCGATCAGGTTTGTAACTAGCTTTTCCATGCGGGCTTTAGCTTCGGCCGGAAAGTACTTCTGGACATACACCTTTCCAACTGCTTCGCCCAAGGAACCTTCGATCATCGATACTGCGCGCTTCCAGCGCTCGCGAAGTTCAGGTGTTCCAGACAGCGTCTTTCCAAAGAAAGCAAAGTTTTCATTAGTGAATTCATCCGACAAATAAGGGGCAGCGCCGCTGATGATGTGCCACTTCAGCCATGCCTTCCAGGCATCAGCATCAAAGTTAGCCAAAATGGTTCCTAGACCTTCGAAAAATGATGGTTGCTGCACGATGACTGAATCCAAAACAATGCCTGGAATTTCACCTTCTGCTAGGTAAAGGTCCCAATCAAAAGCTGGCATCAAAGCCTTTACCTGTGCGCGGTCCATTTTGTTATAGGTCAGGGTTGCATCGCGATTTTTCACTTGGTCCCAATGATGGCTAGCGATGCTGGTTTCAAGGGCCATGACCTTGGCTGCATTGTCGGCAGGGTTTGAAACCTTGGCCAAAGTGAACATCGCAGTTATGTGGGCAAGGTAGGCAGTTCGAATATCAGCATATTTTTCTTCGCGGTAGTAAGCCTCGTCCGGCAAAGAGATTCCACCCTGCACTAAGTACAAGATGTTTGTTGATGCATCCTTCATATCGGCATAGATAAAGGTGCCGAAGATTCCAGAAGTTCCGCGGGCTTCTAATTTAGAAAAGGTAGAAACAAAATCAGTTAATGTTGAAATCGAATCAACTTGTGCCAGATCGGCAGCGATAGGGGAGCCGCCCTGTGCATTTACTGCAGCTGCATCCATAAAGGATTTGTAGATATTGGAAATCTTGGTCGCCTCATCTGAACCAGTTGCGCCTTCGATGATTTCGCGAACCCGAGCTTCAGATTGGATACGAAGAGTTATGAAAGCGCCATCACTTGCGCGGTCGGCCGGGATCTGGGCGGTCTTTAACCATTGGCCATTAAAGTGACGATACAAATCATCTTGAGGTCGCACCGATTGATCCTGGTGGGAAAAATCTAAACCTGCAGCCGACAAGCCAGCGTTACTTGAACTCACGTAGTTCTCCTTCAATCAAAAGTAGTTGAAGCTTCAACCTTTGCCGTAGACTGCACTCATGGCACGTGAAAACGCTACCGCACCAAGGTGGCTTAACCCCACCGAAATGAAGGCTTGGCGACGCTACATCCTTGCCAGCCGACGTTTGCTAGAAGCGCTGGATTCTGACCTTGATGCCCATGATTTATCCATGCCAGATTACGAAATTTTGGTTCAGCTCAGTGACGCCCCAGATCGCAGTATGAGAATGAGTGAACTGGCAGAAAAGGCTTTGTTATCAAGGTCGCGGTTATCGCACCGAATGAAGGTCATGGAGAAAGAGGGCTGGGTTCGCCGCGAGCCTTGCCCAGGTGACAAACGTGGCTACTTTGCGGTGATGACCCCTAAGGGGTGGAAGGCGATAGTTGCTGCTGCCCCTGATCATGTCGAAAGTGTTCGCAATCGATTCATGGATCACTTATCAAAGAATGATCAACAAACCTTGGCCGAAATATTTGAGCGAATTGAAGAATCACTTCGCAAAGAAGTTCAGGAAGATTAAGAAAGTTCGCCAATAAAAATTACATAAAAAAACCCGCCACATAGAGTGGCGGGTTTTTTTAATATGCTTGAGGGCTTTACTTAGCCTTCTTTGCTGCCTTCTTGCGACGCTTCTTTGGAGCTGCTGCTGGAGCTGCTGCCTTCTTGCGACGCTTCTTTGGAGCTGCAGCCTTCTTAGCTGCTGCCTTCTTGCGCTTCTTTGGAGCAGCCTTCTTAGCTGCTGCCTTCTTGCGGCGCTTTGGAGCTGCCTTCTTTGCTGCCTTCTTGCGCTTTGGAGCAGCCTTCTTAGCTGCTGCCTTCTTACGGCGCTTCTTTGGTGCTGCTGCTACTGCAGCTGCCTTCTTACGGCGCTTCTTTGGAGCAGCTGGTGCTGCTGCCTTCTTACGGCGCTTCTTTGGTGCTGCTTTCTTTGCTGCGGCCACGTACTTCTCCTATCGGAATGGTTCGGATCCGTCACCCAAACCTGTTCATGGATAAGCGTGACATCAATTGGGCAAAAATGCCAACATTTTGTGACAAATAATTTAGCGCGTGTCGCAAATTTATATTTTTATTTTTTTATGCATCTTCGGAAATTTCACCAGTTTTTATTTTTGCTATTTATAAACTTCGTGAAAATTTGTAAAAATCCCTCAAAATTGTGTCAAGTTAGGAAATCTCGTCCTCTGATTGAGGGTTTAGGCGTAATTTTTCTGCCATTTTCTGATTTTCGAGGGCATATTTGTCGGTTCGGATGTCGAATTTTCTGAAATCTGGCAAAAAACTGGCCAGTAATACGACCGCAATCACACAAATAATTCCGCCACTTGTTACCGAAATACTTAATGTAGTAGCCGCAGCCATTCCAGCTGCACGCATCTGGCCTGCTAGTGGCCCCAACGAATATGACAACAACTCGATTCCAGCAAGCCGTCCCCGAAGAGTGTCTGGGATTGTTTGGTTCCACATTGCAGACCTAAAGAGGGCGCTGACCATGTCCGATGCCCCGGCTAAACAGAGAAAGAGCAGCACCACCCAGAGGTAATTCGTCATGCCTGACAATGCAATTGCTACACCCCATCCAATTGCCGCCCACATGATCGCCCTGCCATAGAAGTGAACATTTTTGGCCCAACCACTTGTCAGAACAATTGCAATCGAACCAACAGTTCCGGCGGCATAGAGCAGACCCAAGGCCCAGGGGGCGCCTAATTGATCCGCCCAAAATGGAAACAACGCAGTTGGCATTGCGAAAAACATGGCAGCTAAATCAATCAGATACGTTCCCAACAAATCTTTTCTACTAAATGCATATTTGACCCCTTCAATTAATGCTGACAGGGATGGGGCTTCAGCCTCGTTCGAGGGCGGGATGTTTTTCATGAAGGCAATCAGCGCGATTGAAATAATGAAGGTGGCAATATCTGCGGCATAACCCACTGCAACTGAATAGGAAGAAATTAATATTCCACCAATAGCAGGTCCAACGATTACACCCACCTGCCAACGAAGACTCATCAATGCAGCAGCTGCCGTCATATCCTCGTGGTCGACCAGCCGCGGTAAAGCGGCCTGCATCGCTGGTTGTCGTAAGCCACTTACAGCGGCGAACAATCCCGAAACGATGTAAATCAGCAGCAGGCTAGGCGAATCCATCATGGAATTAATCAGCAGAATTGCGGTGAACAGTAGGGACAGCAGTTCGGTAACCCAGATCAACTTCTTACGATCGAGTGCATCGGCCAAAACTCCGCCATAGAGGCCAAAGATCACCAAGGGCACAATCTGAATAACTCCACTGACCGCAACTGCAACATATGAATCGGTGAGCTCTTTGATCTGAAAGGGCACTGCAACGTAGGTGATCATCGAACCGAAGTACGAGATCAGACCGGCAGCCCACAGCAAGGAAAAGTCCTTAGACTTTTTTAAAGGGGCTAGATCAATTACAAATTTGGCCACCTGTCAACCCTAGTAGAGGCTTTGGTTTAGTTGAAGGTCTGCGCCTCGGTAGGGAAGTTGCCTGCACGAACATCATCGGCAAATTCGGCAGTAGCAGCCAACATTTCTGCCCGAAGGTTGCGATAGGCCTTGGCCAGCTTTGGGGCTTTCTTGGTGAGACCCATCAAATCGGTCCAGACTAAAACTTGTGCATCGCAATTTACTCCTGCGCCAATTCCGACTGTTGGAATTGAAAGAGCTGCAGTAATTTTTGCGGCAAGTTCTGCCGGAACTAATTCCAGAACTATTGCAAAAGCACCCGCGGCTTCAAGAGCAAGTGCGGCTTCAAGGATTGCATCGCCATCGGTGCGACCCTGAACGCGGTACCCACCTAATTGATGCATCGATTGCGGAGTCAGACCCAAGTGGCCCATCACCGGAATGCCGCTTGCAACTAACTTCTTCACAGTTTCAAGATGTGCGCCTTCTAGCTTTACCGCCATCACGCCAGCTTCTTTGAAAAAACGAATTGAAGTGGCCAAAGCTAATTCTGGTGATGCTTCATATGAGCCAAAAGGAAGATCCGCCACAACCAAAGCTCGCTGAGATCCGCGAACAACTGCGCGGGCTAGCGGGATTAGTTCATCAACGGTTACTGGGATCGTGTTCTCTTCGCCCAAAAAGTTATTGCCGGCGCTGTCACCGACTAGCAGAACCGGGATTCCGGCCTCATCAAAAATTTCGGCCGTCATTGATTCGTAAGCGGTCAACATTGCCCATTTTTCGCCACGCTTTTTTGCTGCGGCTAGATCGACAATTGTCACGCGTCGGTGCACAGCACCGCCATATAGAGATTCCATGGTTTCCTCTCCTCGAAGCCATACAGATGGTCCCCGGGTACAGAAGAAAGGGTACCCCCGTTACACTTGAAAAATGAAGTTGCGCGTGGCGCTAGCCCAAATCAACCCAACGGTTGGTGACCTTGCGGGCAATGCTGGGCTGATCGCGGAGGCTGTTAAGGGTGCGCAGGATCAAGGTGCCAATCTGATTGTTTTTCCCGAAATGATTGTGACCGGATATCCAGTTGAAGATCTAGCTCTTCGTCCTTCTTTTCAAGCCGCGAGCATCCGTGCAGTGCAGGAAATTGCAGCCAGCATCACCGGTGACATCGTGGCCGTTGTTGGGTACTTAGACCAAGGCCCAAAAAATGCAGTTGCCATTATTCAGAATGGAAAAATCGTCGCGACTTATGTAAAACGCCACCTACCTAATTACGGTGTCTTTGATGAGTTCCGAAACTTTGTGGCCGGCGATCAAAGCTTGGTCGTGCGAATCCATGGGGTCGATGTTGCAGTTGCGATCTGTGAAGATATTTGGCACTCTCTCGATTCAATCGCAGCACGCACCCCAGGGCTGTTAGTTGTACCTAACGGTTCACCTTTTGAACGCAATAAAGATGATGTGCGCTTGGCGCTAGTACAACAGCGGGCTAAGGAAATCGGCGCACCTGTTGCCTACGTCAATATGACAGGTGGCCAGGATGATCTGGTCTTTGACGGTGACAGCATCGTTGTCGGCAAAGATGGTTCAGTACTTGCTCGCACACCACAGTTTGATGATCAGTTAATCGTCGTTGACATCGAATGTGCCGAAGGTAGTTCACGACCGGATGTGGTTATCTCTGAAGAGCCAACTTCTATTGCCGATTCTGCAGCACCAGCAGTTGCCACACGATTGTCCAATGAAGCAGAAATGTGGCAGGCACTTGTCATGGGGCTGCGCGATTACGTTGGCAAGAATGGTTTTAGATCCGTTGTCCTTGGTTTATCTGGTGGAATCGATTCGGCACTTGTTGCTGCGATTGCAATTGATGCACTGGGTGCCAAGCGGGTTAACGGCGTTGCGATGCCCAGCAAGTATTCATCAGGCCATTCAGTAGAAGATGCCCAAGCGATGGCAGCTGCTACTGGCATTCACTTTAGAATCACACCGATTGCACCGATGGTCGATGCCTTTATGGACAACGTCGTATTAAAGGGTCTAGCCGAAGAAAATCTGCAGGCCCGCGTTCGCGGAACAACCTTGATGGGAATTTCTAATCAAGAAGGTCACCTAGTTTTGGCAACCGGCAACAAGAGCGAACTAGCTGTTGGGTATTCAACTTTGTATGGCGACGCCGTGGGCGGATTTGCTCCGATTAAAGATATTTACAAAACCGATGTGTGGGCACTTTCTAGATTTCGCAATGCACTGGCGCTAGAGCGCGGGGAAGTGCCGCCAATTCCAGAGCGCTCGATCACTAAAGAGCCAAGTGCTGAACTACGTCCAGATCAAAAAGATTCTGATTCGTTGCCGGACTATCCACTACTGGATCAAGTGTTGCGTGCCTATGTTGATGAAGACCACGGTTATGAAGCTTTGCTTGCCCAGGGCTTTGATGCCGAACTAGTGCGCCAAGTAATTTCGTTGGTCGATAAGGCTGAATACAAGCGTCGTCAATATCCACCTGGCACCAAGGTTTCGACGCGCGCCTTCGGAAAAGATCGTCGTTTACCAATGACCTCACGCTGGAATGAGCGCTAGTTGCAAACGATTAGCAACTCGCATAATTCATGCATTTGCGTAGAATTTAGGCATGCGTTCGATTATCAACTGGTTGTTTACACGAAACCGTGTTGTTGATTTCTGCCTTTCTACATCTTGCAGTTGCTGATTTTTGATTTACCTCAGCCGCCCAATTAATTAATCAGCTTTACCCTCAAAACTTTAACGATCAACTAGGGAGAATCATGAAGGTTTACAACAGCATCACCGAGATTTATGGAAACACACCATTGCTTCGCATCAACAAGATCACAGATGGTGCCGCTGGAAACGTTTACGCGAAGTTAGAATTTTATAACCCAACCTCATCTGTAAAAGATCGTCTGGGAGTTGCCATGATTGATGCTGCCGAAGCAAGTGGTGAATTAAAGCCTGGCGGAACAATTGTTGAAGCAACATCTGGAAACACCGGAATTGCAGTTGCCATGGTTGCCGCAGCCCGTGGTTACAAGGCGATCATGACGATGCCTGAATCTGTTTCAAAAGAGCGCCGCAAGTTGATTCGTGCATACGGTGCAGAACTGGTCTTAACTCCAGCAGGTGAAGGAATGAAAGGCGCAGTTGCCGCAGCAGAAAAACTTGCCGAATCAGGTGCGGTGCTAGTTCGCCAATTTGAAAATGAAGCAGGCCCATTCATTCACCGCACAACAACTGGCCCAGAAATCTGGCGCGATCTAGATGGCAAAGTTGATGCATTTGTTTCGGGAATCGGAACTGGTGGAACAATCACTGGTACCGGCCAATACTTAAAAGAAAAGAATCCAGCAATCAAAGTATTTGGTGTTGAACCAGCTGCTTCTCCTATTTTGAATGGTGGAGAGCCAGGACCACACCCAATCCAAGGAATTGGACCGAACTTTATTCCTAACGTTTTGGATCGCACTGTTTACGATGAGATTTTGGATGCAACTGCAGCCGATGCAATTAAGTATGCACGCAGAGCAGGCGCAGAAGAAGGCTTCCTTGCTGGTATTTCATCTGGTGCAACTTTGTGGGCAGCAACAGAAGTTGCAAAGCGTCCAGAGTTTGCTGGAAAGAACATTGTTGTTATCTGTGCTTCAAATGGTGAACGTTACCTATCAACCGTTCTTTATGAGGATTTGGTTGACTAATTAATGCCAATCTTTAGTCGCATCATTGAGGACCTCGATAACGCGTTAAGCCATGATCCGGCAGCGCGCAATCGTTTAGAGGTCGCTTTGGCATACCCAGGTGTGCATGCGATTTGGGGGCATCGAATTTCACATTTCCTATGGAAGCGTGGACTTAAGTTAATTGCACGAATTCATTCAAATGCAGTTCGCTTTACAACTGGAATTGAAATTCACCCTGCAGCAGTTATTGGTCGACGCTTTTTTATTGACCATGGCATGGGCGTTGTAATTGGTGCTACTGCAATTGTTGGTGACGATGTGATGATGTATCACGATGTAACGCTCGGTGCTCGCGGAATTGAACACGGAAAGCGCCATCCCACTATCGGTAACGATGTAATCATCGGTGCAGGTGCGCGGGTACTTGGAAACATCACTGTTGGGGATGGCTCTCGCATCAGCGCCAATGCCGTGATTACAACTAGTTTGGCCCCAAAGACGCTGCTGGATAAGGCTGATTTCTTCGTTATTTAAGCCTTAATGGATTAGTTAACACAGCCGTAACCTGCATTTGTCAGAATGCGCCCATGTCAGCAGATACAAATAAGCAGCAGGAGTTCGTCCTTCGCACATTAGAAGAACGCAATATTCGCTTTGTGCGTTTGTGGTTTACCGATGTTCTCGGTTTCTTAAAGTCTGTGGCGATTGCACCCGCTGAACTTGAAAATGCTTTTGCCGAAGGTATTGGCTTTGATGGTTCAGCGATCGAAGGCTTTGCACGCATTACTGAATCAGATATGTTGGCAAAACCAGATCCTGCAACATTTTCAATTCTGCCGTGGCGAACAGAAGCTCCGGGTGCCGCACGAATGTTTTGTGACATTGCGATGCCAGATGGTTCTGCATCCCCTGCTGACCCACGAAATGTCTTACGCCGTACTTTAGAAAAAGCCGCCAAGATGGGTTACACCTGTTACACCCACCCTGAAATTGAATTTTTCTTATTTAAAAATCCTCCAGAAACTGGTGTTGCACCAGTACCTGTTGACCAAGGTGGCTACTTCGATCACACACCAGCAGTCGTTGGTCATGACTTCCGTCGTCAAGCAATTACTTTGCTCGAAGCAATGGGCATCAGTGTTGAATTTTCACATCACGAAGGTGGACCGGGGCAGCAAGAGATCGATTTACGCGATGCCGATGCCTTAACAACTGCCGATAACATCATGACTTTTCGTCATGTGATCAAAGAAGTTGCAATGGATCAAGGCTTCCATGCATCCTTTATGCCAAAACCATTTACGGATCAACCAGGTAGCGGAATGCATACCCACGTTTCATTGTTTAAAGGTGAAGAAAATGCTTTCTACGATGCCAAAGCAGAGTTCAGCCTTTCGGCAGTAGGACGCAGTTTTGTTGCAGGATTAATCAAGCACGCACCTGAAATTACAGCGATTACAAATCAATGGGTAAATTCTTACAAGCGTTTACATGGTGGGGGAGAAGCACCGGCGTTAGCTAATTGGGGTCCAAGTAATCGTGGCGCACTTGTTCGATTGCCTATGTATAAGCCAGGCAAAGAGAATTCAACTCGCATCGAATTCCGTTCTCCAGATACTGCCTGCAATCCATATCTTGCATATGCAGTAATGCTTGCTGCAGGGCTCAAGGGTGTCGAAGGAAAATATGTACTGAGCGATTCAAGTGATCCTGTAGCTCTTCCATCAAACCTCAATGAAGCCATCATTGAAATGGAAAAAAGTGAGTTAGTGCGTGAAACCTTAGGCGAGCATGTATTCGAGTATGTATTGCGCAATAAGCGGGCAGAGTGGCTTGATTACAGCCGACAAGTGAGCGCATTCGAACTTGATCGTTACTTGCCAGTCCTTTAACTCACGCGTTACCCTTACGCCATGATCAACCGCAGCCTCCTCCTTAGCTGCCGTGGCGGGGCCAAATAACCGGTCCCCTCGCCGCGGGGTTTGTCGTACCGGTTCACCCATGACAAAACCCGCACATTAATAAGGAGCATTACATGAACTTTCCGCAACAAGTCCCATCCAAGATGCCTGTGCATCGTTATGCGCCATTTCATCCGGTAGATCTTGCAGACCGAACCTGGCCTAACAAGAAAATTACTAAAGCTCCTAAGTGGTGTTCGGTAGATCTTCGCGATGGAAATCAAGCGCTCATTGATCCGATGGATACACCGCGCAAGCTAGCGATGTTCAAGCTTCTAGTTGAAATGGGCTACAAGGAAATTGAAGTTGGATTCCCAAGTGCTAGCCAGACAGATTTTGATTTTGTCCGCAAGATTATTGAAGAGAATTTGATCCCTGATGATGTTGTCATTCAGGTTTTAACTCAGGCTCGAGAAGCATTGATCGTCCGCACCTTTGAAGCTATCAAGGGTTCCAAGCAGGCGATTGTTCACCTTTACAATTCGACATCAACTTTGCAGCGTCGAGTTGTTTTTGGTTTAGATAAAGATGGCATCAAAAAGATTGCTACAGATGCTGCCAAGATCTGTTTAGACCTGATGGCAACTGTGCCCGAGACCAAGGTTTCATTTGAGTACTCACCCGAGTCATACACGGGTACCGAACTTGAGTTTGCCGTAGAGGTCTGTAACGCAGTTAATGATGTGTGGAAGCCGACTCCGCAGTGGAAGACAATCATGAACCTTCCGGCAACTGTTGAATTAGCGATGCCAAATGTTTATGCAGACTCAATCGAATGGATGTGTCGCAACTTAAACAATCGCGAAAATGTGATTGTTTCGCTTCACCCTCATAATGACCGTGGCACAGGTGTTGCAGCGGCAGAACTTGGTTATTTAGCAGGTGCAGATCGCATCGAAGGTACGCTCTTTGGAAATGGCGAACGCACCGGAAATGTTTGTTTAGTAACTCTTGGCCTTAACTTGGTTACACATGGCATCGACCCGCACATTGATTTCTCCAATATTGATGAAGTTCGTCGTACCGTTGAATACGCCAATCAATTGCGTGTGCCAGAACGTCACCCATACGGTGGAGATCTTGTTTTCACCGCTTTCTCTGGCTCGCACCAAGATGCAATCAAGAAAGGTTTTGATCACTTAGCTAATGATGCTAAAGCTGCTGGCAAAGAAGTACGTGATCACACTTGGGCAATTCCTTATTTGCCGATCGATCCGCTAGATATTGGTCGTTCATACGAAGCGGTTATTCGCGTGAATTCACAATCAGGTAAGGGCGGCGTTGCTTACTTGATGAAGAATGAACATCACCTTGATTTACCTCGCCGTTTACAAATTGAATTCTCGAAAAATGTTCAAGCTAAAACCGATGCCGAAGGTGGCGAGATAAGTGCTGAAGATCTTTGGAACATATTTGAGGATGAGTACTTACCAACCGACGGGGCACCGTGGGGACGCTTCCGACTTAAGGGCTTGTCACAAAGTTCAGTTCTTGGTGAAGATGTTTATCTGACAGTTTCACTAACTGATCGCGGTCAATTACATGAACTGAAGGGTCAGGGCAACGGACCTATCGCTGCTTTCTGTAACATCTTGCAGGCATATGGTGTCGATGTTCGAGTTCTTGATTACTTTGAACATGCATTGTCAGCTGGTGGAGATGCATCAGCTGCGGCATATCTTGAGTGCGCAATCGATGGCGATGTCTTCTGGGGCGTCGGAATTGATCCAAACACCACTACAGCAGCACTAAAAGCTGTCGTGTCTGCGATAAACCGCGCAATTCGCTAATCAACGCACTACCTTTACCCGTATGAGTTTGTACCGGGATGAGGCAATCGTCCTGCGCACCCAAAAATTAGGTGAAGCCGATCGCATCATTACGATGCTTACGCGCGACCACGGTCGAATTCGCGGAGTTGCAAAAGGAGTTCGCCGCACAAAATCAAAGTTTGGCGCGCGCCTTGAACCCGGAAGCCACGTTGATATTCAGTTGTACACGGGCAAAACCTTCGACACCGTTACTCAAGTAGAAGCGCTCATGAATTATGGAGAAGCGCTGACTGAGGATTACCAACGTTGGACAATTGCGGCGGCGATTCTGGAGGCGGCAGAACGTTTTACCAGTCAAGAAAATGAACCTGCACTGCAAGAGTTTCAATTAGTAGTCGGTGGCATGAAAGCTCTAGCTGAAAATCGATATGAACCGCTATTGATTCTGGATGCATTTCTATTGAGGTCTTTAGCTGTTGCCGGCTATGCGCCATCGATGACGATTTGTTCACGGTGTGAAAAGCCTGGACCCCACAGATACTTTTCATTAGTTGGTGGTGGATCAGTCTGTGCTGATTGCAGGCCTTCAGCATGTGCAACGCCAGCACCTGAAACTCTAGAACTTATGGGTGCTTTGCTCAGCAGTGATTGGGATAAAGCAACGGTAAGTGAGCCAAAGTTTCGCCGAGAGGCTAGTGGTTTGATTGCTGCCTATTTACAATGGCATCTTGAACGCGGACTGCGTTCCTTGCCAATGGTGGAGCGGGTATGACGATCAAGATTCCTAATCACGTTGCAATCGTTATGGATGGGAACGGACGTTGGGCACAGCAAAGAGGTCTGCCGCGCACAGCAGGACACGAGGCCGGTGAAGCAGCTTTATTTGATGTCGTAGAAGGTGCGATCGAATACGGCGTTAAGGAGATTAGTGCCTATGCATTTTCAACTGAAAACTGGCGACGCTCACCTGATGAAGTTAAATTCTTAATGGGCTTTAATCGCGATGTTATTCGCAGACGCCGAGATCAGATGAATGAAATGGGTGTGCGCATCCGTTGGGTTGGTCGCCCAAAGCGCTTATGGAGCACTGTTATTAGAGAACTAGAAGATGCCGAAGAGTTAACAAAGAAGAACAAAGTTTTAACTTTGAATATGTGTGTCAATTATGGTGGGCGTTCTGAAATCGTGGATGCCGCGGCCGAACTTGCACGAGATGTTAAGCGTGGCAAGATTAAAGCTGATGCGATCACTGAAAAGGTGTTTGCTAAGTATTTAGATTCTCCGCAGATGAGCGATGTAGATCTATTTTTGCGTTCATCAGGGGAGCAGCGCACCAGCAATTTCTTGCCATGGCAAAGTGTTTACGCCGAATTCGTCTTCATGGATGTGTTGTGGCCAGATGTCACCCGAAAAACTTTGTGGAAAGCGATCGAGGAATACTCATCCAGAGATAGAAGATTCGGAAAAGCCTAAGCGGCTGGATGATCGATCGGTGTTGGGGCGGTTAAATGAGCCTGACACATCGCACAACGTGCGTTATCCAAGAGGTACATCTCTATCTCGTAAGTATCTGGGCTAAATGAAGCTGTAATTTCCAATAAGTGTGAGCCACATGCAGGACATGCGCAGGTTGGAATTCCTCTAAAGTCGCCCATGATTCAACACTTTGAACAAATTCCGAAAATCTCGGCTGTATGACCGACGTCGCGGAATCCAAACTCTTCAGCCATAGTTTTGGCCCATTTTTCAATTGCGCCACCTTCGATTTCAACTGTGTCTCCACAGCTCTTGCACACAAGGTGGTGATGGTGGGTATCGCCACAAAGACGATAGATAGCCTCACCATCTTCGCGGCGTAGAAGATCAACAATCTTGTCATCAACTAAAGACTGTAATGCGCGATACACCGTTGTTAAACCAATTCCATCGCCTTCACGGCGCAAAATTTGGTGCAGTTCTTGAGCGCTAGCAAAACCACCGGTTCGCTCAAGAACTGCAATCAACTTGATGTCAGATTTATTCATTGTCTGAGTGCTGGTGCCCATCTTCTTCAGTGTGAACTTCTTCTTGGTGAATTTCTTGTCCACTTCCATGAGCATGCGCATCACCTGAATGTAGGTATGCAACCAGAGCCCACATGATTAACACACCCGAAATCGTTGCAACCATTGTCAATCGTGATGAATGACGTGAATGTGCTTCAGGCAAAATATGTGAAGTCGCAAGATAGATGACGATTCCAGAGAAAGCAGCAAGATATAGCGCGATTAAATTATTGCTCAAGACCAAGGTGCTTCCTAGTGCTGCACCTGAAACACGAGCTAAAGCATCAACACCGAGCAAGCCGATGCTTTTCTTTCCCCAAAGACCGGACTTGATCATGAAAGAAACGGTGTTCAGACCATCGCTAAAGGCGTGAACAAGTAATGCAATAAAGACTGCAAGACCTAAATCATTGCTGACTTTGAATGCAACACCTAGAGCTAAGCCATCTAGAAAAACATGGCCGCCCATTGCGATAGCGCCAAAGGCACCAGTGAAGTTATGTGAGTGCTTGTGGTCATGACCGTAATCTGATTCAGCAGGTTCGTGTGAACCAAAGATACGCTCGTAGAAATGCAGAAGTAAGAAACCACCGATCAATGCAATTGAAACAGTTGGGGCGTGAAGAAATTCCCCAGTTCCTAACTCAAAGACTTCTGGAAGAAGGTCAAAAGCAACAAGACCCAGAAGTAGACCGGCTGATAAACCGAGTACCAGGTGTAGGCGATCCTTTGACTTAAGGGCCAAAGCCCCTCCTGCAAAGGTGGATAGTGCGGTAAGGGCTGCGAGGATGATGGCTATGTTCATATCTGGACAGTATCACAAAATGGAAATGATTATCATTTCCATATCTGAGCCGATACGCTCAGCCCATGTTCGCAATCGCTCGATTTTCGACACCACTGGCCGAAGCCACCCTGTTTGAGGCTGAGTTAGCCACCGCCTTGGAGGCCTTTTCCGCCTGCACCGGATTTGTCAGCGGGGAGTTTGGGCAAAACCTTGATGACACAACGATGTGGTCCCTTGTCACTCATTGGGAAACCGTTGGCTCATATCGCAGAGCTTTAAGCAATCTCAACGTAAAGATGAATGCGATCCCACTTCTCGCACGAGCTATCGATGAGCCAGGTGCCTACGAACGGCCATACACAGAGTAAAATTCTCGTACGGAGGTAACACCAGTTGCTTTTCGCCGACAGCCAGCCGGATGGAGAAAATTGTGGCAACGGACCGTTTAGAAAATATCGTAGGACTAGCAAAGCGTCGTGGATTTGTTTACCCATCATCTGAAATTTATGGCGGACTTCGCGCATCGTGGGATTACGGCCCATTGGGAGTCGAGCTTAAGAACAATGTAAAGCGCCAATGGTGGAAGTCCATGGTTATGGGTCGCGAAGATGTTGTCGGTCTTGATTCATGTGTGATCTTGGCAAAGGAAGTTTGGGAAGCATCTGGGCACGTTGCAACATTTAGTGATCCATTAACAGAATGCACCGCATGTAATAAGCGTTACCGCGCAGATCACCTTGAAGAAGCTTATGAAGCAAAGCATAAGAAGAAGCCTGCCTCGTTAACTGAAGTCAACTGCCCGGCATGTGGAAACAAAGGACAGTTCACAACACCTAAGCAGTTCAGCGGTTTGCTCAAGACTTTTCTAGGTCCCGTTGAAGATGAATCAGGTCTTGCTTATTTGCGTCCAGAAACTGCGCAAGGAATCTTTATTAACTTTGATCAAGTTATGACGACATCACGTAAGAAGCCACCATTTGGAATTGGCCAAATTGGTAAGTCTTTCCGTAATGAAATTACACCTGGAAACTTTATTTTCCGTACGCGCGAATTTGAGCAGATGGAGATGGAGTTCTTCGTTGTTCCTGGCAGCGATGAAGAATGGCACCAGTACTGGATCGACACACGTCTTGCTTGGTATGTAGATCTTGGTATCAACCCAGATCGTTTGCGCATTTACGATCATCCAAAAGAGAAGTTGTCACATTATTCAAAGCGCACTGCAGATATTGAATATAAGTTTGAATTCGCCGGAACTGAATGGGGCGAGCTCGAAGGTATTGCTAACCGTACAGATTTCGATCTCAAGGCTCACTCAGCGGCATCAGGTAAGGATCTTTCTT
>Ga0082207_1000330_pt1 | contig 27682 bp, 25 predicted proteins | sample LakMenEpi10Aug09_FD_71540 | JGI IMG/M metagenome (GOLD analysis project Ga0082207, IMG submission 71540)
CGCTGATCGAGATCGCCGAGGCGGCAGAGAAGGTAGCGATTGCGCAAGCTCTGACGACCAACGACTTTCATCGCGAGCGGACCGCAAAGTCATTGGGAATCAGCGTTCGAGCGCTTCATTACGAAATGAACCGCTATAACTTGCATTAGATCGGACGGATCGGACGGATCAGACGGATCAGACAGATCAGACGGGATCAGACGGCCGCATCGGCCAATTGTTTTTGGGCTTGGTTTAGCCGGTAATACGTACCTTTTTTGGCCAGCAACTCTTCATGGTTACCGATTTCGGTAACCCTTCCTTTCTCGAGCACGATGATTCGATTGGCTTTGCGGAGTGTGCTGATCCGGTGAGCGATCGCGATCGTTGTGCGGCCTTGGACAAGCACATCGAGGGCTTCTTGGATTTCTCGCTCGGTCTCGGTATCTACCGCCGAGGTGGCTTCGTCGAGAATCAGGATTCTCGGATCGGTGAGTAAAGCTCGAGCGATTGATATCCGTTGTCGCTCGCCACCCGAGAGAGATTGGCCCCGTTCGCCCACGAGCGAGTCGTAACCATCGGTCAGTTTCAAGATGAAATCGTGGGCTTTGGCGGCTCGAGCTGCCGCGATGATTTGATCTCGCGTGGCGTTGGGGCGACCATAAGCAATGTTCTCGGCGATGGAGCCGAAGAACAAAAAGGGTTCTTGGAGAACGATCCCGATATTGCTGCGGTACTCGCTAATCGGGTACTGTCGAATATCTACCCCATCGACCTGGATCGATCCGCTGGCCACGTCATAGAACCGGCAAACGAGGTTTACCAGCGTGCTTTTGCCAGCACCACTGGGCCCGACAAGTCCGATCATTTCACCCGGCTCGATGACCAAGTTCACGTCGTGGATGACTTGGCGGGCTCCGTAGCTAAAAGTGATTTTTTGGATTTCGATCCGGCCTTGGACTCGTCCAGGATGCACAGGACTGGTCGGTTCAGCGACACTCGGTACTCGGTCGAGTATCTCGAAAATACGGTGGGTGGCGGCTGCCGTGCGCTGTGCGTTGGCCAGCAGTCGGCTCATATCATCGAGTCGAAGATACAGCCGAGATACCCACATGAGAAAGACCGATAAATCTCCTACCGAGAGTCTGTTTCTCGATATTTGGTAGGCACCGAATCCATAGATAATCAGCAATCCGATGTCGGTCAGCAGAGTGATGATCGGCGCAAAGGCTGCCCAAAGTCGATTGACCCGATCGTTGGCGTGCAGAACATGATCGTTTCTCTGTTGGAAGCGAGCGACTTCTCGATTTTCTTGGGCGAAAGCTTTGACAACTCGAATCCCTGGGATCGTGTCAGCAAGAACATTCACCATTTCGGCCCAAGCCGAACTGCCTCGGGCAAAGCCCGCTCGCATGCGAGCTTGGACTCTAGCAACGATCCAAGCGATGAACGGGAAGGGGAGCAAGCCCACGAGTGCCATGGTCGGATCGAGCCAAATGAGCAAAGCGGCTGTGATGACGATCATGATGATGTCGGTAGCAAAGTCGACCGCATGGATCGAGAGAAAGTCGCAGATGCGTTGGGTATCGTCGCTGACGCGAGAGATTAGATCGCCGGTTCTCTTACCACCAAAAAATTCCAAGGAGAGTTTCTGCAGATGCCCATAGGTCGCATTTCTTAGATCGGCGCTGATGCGTTCGCTGATGGTCGCCATAACATAAGTCTTGGCCCAGCTCAAAGCCCAGCTCAGCAGCGCAGCCAGAAGCATTCCACCCAGGAGCCAGGGAACAAGATCAAAGCGGGCCGGCAAGTTGCTTTGGTGAGGGATCAGCACATAGTCCATCAGCGGCTTGGTCAGCAGCGGAGGGATCATCGCCGCAGTCGTACTAAGGACCGTCAGGGCAAAACCGACGGCGATGATGAGTGCTCGCGGACGGGCAAAGCGGGTCAATCGCATAAGCGATCGAGATGTGCTCGGGACTGCGGTCGGTGCGCAATTCGAGCATAGAACTTGGCCGTCTTGCATCGGTCCACCGCAAGACGGACAGATCGACGCGGCCCCCGAATCGTCTTCGCCAGAACGGATCTTTTGGAATTCGGTGACAATCGACGCAGCACCATTGAGTTGGGCTGCTGTGTATCGCCAGTGGGCGATGAGGCCTTGGTCATCGAAGAGTTCGAGAACCCCAAGGCCTGCCCGATCCACCTTGCGCAGACTCACCGAAGGGCTCAGCGACCAACGTTTCCATTGGCTTGTAGGTTTATCCCAAGCATAGAGGGCTTGCTGGGAAAGAACCACCAGAGTCGATTCGAAGCGAAGGCGATCATCGAGGTTTGGCTCGAACCAGGCCTCTAGCTTTTCGGCGCTTGCGATCGAAGCGAGCAGGCCTTCGCTACAGGCGTTGCCGTAGCGGGCCAGGATCGCTGAAAGAGCTTCGGGGATGTTTGCCGGAGTGGGCAAGGTTCGACTTCCAAAATCTTCAGTTAGTCATTAAGTCGATTCGGTAGATTTACCAGCTTCGCGGTTTTTCCGGGCGTTGATGAAGGATTTGACGCATAGAAAGACGTACAGTCCGCAGAGGATAGCCATGGAAAAGACCGAACCGGCGCGCATCGGATCGAGTGATTCGCCTTTGGCGAGCTTTAGGAGTTGAATGACAGTTGGTACAAGCGAAGCAAGAGCCCCTAGGAGTCCGACGGTCACGGCGATGTGCATTAGCAGTTTGCGTTGCATCGGTTGTTTGTCGGCCAAGAATCCCAGGAGCAACAAGGGTAGGCCGACGGCAGCCGGGATAAAAATACTGGGGCTGCCTATCTTTTGGGTAAATACCAGGATTAGCAGGGAAATCCCCAAGAGCAGGGCTCCGAAAAGCATGGTTGTTTTTGCCATAATTCGCTCGATTGGGTGCCTAAATAAGGGGCTCGTTATTTGACGCTAAGGGATTGACAGCGTAGATTTTTATCAAGTTTGAGCGGTTTGGTATAGGATAAATTTCACAACCTAAGAGCGGCCCATCATGGCAAACATGGGATTTTTGGTTCCGACCGGTGGCGGGGAAGACATTCCGCTGAAGAAAAACCGTATTTTGGTAGGACGTCGCGAGACTTGCGATGTCGTCTTGAGGTTCCCGAATGTTTCAGGGCAGCACTGCCGGTTGACCCTCGAGCAGGGGTACTGGTTCGTCAAGGATCTCGATAGTCGCAATGGAACCAAGGTCAACGGATATCGGGTGTCTCGCAAGCGTCTGGATCCGGGAGTGATTATTTCAATTGCCAAGCATCAATACGAGGTTCGATACAATCCTGAGGAACTCGGTGCCAGCGGACCGCCTCCGGGGGATGACGATCAAATTGAAATCTCGCTACGCTCGTCGCTCATGCAGCGGGCTGGTTTGGACAAGAGCAGGAATATAGAAGGACAAGACGACCAATAGCCTTTGCATGCTTGCAGATCCTTAGGTGGCTTGGGTATACTCCGAGTCTCCGCTACATATTTTGCAAGCTACTCCTGATATGGGACTTCAAAGGTTATGGTTAAGACTGCCAGTACGATGTTACCCTTGGGAACTCCTGCTCCCGATTTCCGATTGCCGAATATCGATGGTGCCCAAGTGTCCCTTGGCGATTTGGCCGGTGGAAAAGCCTTGGTGGTGATGTTCATCTGCAACCACTGCCCCTTTGTAAAGCATATCGCGGGTCAGTTGGCAAAACTCTACGAGGATTATCAACCCAAGGGGGTGCACTTTGTTGGGATCAGTTCCAACGACATAACGACCCATCCAGAGGACAGCCCAGAGGCGATGAAGGGCGAGGCCAGGGCCCAGGGGTATCGATTCCCCTATCTGTACGATGAAACCCAAGAGGTCGCGAAAGCTTATCGGGCGGCTTGTACACCCGACATCTTTGTGTTTGATCACAACCAAAAGTTGGTCTATCGGGGCCAAATCGACGATTCTCGTCCTAGGAACGACAAGCCTGTCACTGGGGCAGATCTGCGTGCTGCATTGGATGCGATATTAAGCGGAAGTAGCGTGTCTGACAAACAGACTCCAAGCATCGGATGCAACATCAAATGGATTGAGGGCAAAGAGCCTGACTACTTTAATCCCAAGGGTGTTTAGTTTTTGCTCGGCTAGGCCCACGGTGTAAGTCATGGACGGGAAAAACAATCTGCTCAATGCGATTCGAGTCGGGATGGGGTACGATTCCCATCGCATCGAGACAGGTGGATCGATGATTCTCGGTGGAGTAGTGATCGAGCAAGGTCGGCATTTTGTCGGGCATTCGGATGCCGATGTGCTCTTGCACGCAATCACCGATGCAGTCTTAAGCGGAGCAGGCTTGCCGGACATAGGTCAGATATTTCCCAACGATCGACCAGAGAACCGAGGGAGAGATTCTGCTGAAATGCTTCGTTTAGCTATGGCGAACGTTCGACAAGCTGGTTGGGATCTTGTAAACTTGGATTGTGTGGTCTTGCTAGAGTCGCCCAAGCTATCACCGATCAAATCGGAGTTAGTAAGAAGGATAGCCGATATCCTTGAGGTTGGGCCGACGCTCGTAGGGCTGAAAGGAAAAACGGGAGAGGGTGTCGGTGAGGTTGGGCGAGGCGAGTTGGCTGTCGTCCATGCTGTTGCTTTGCTTCACCGCACTTGAAGCCTTAAGTAATGATACTCTAACCCTCGGGAACCCAGAGTGACAGGAAAATAATTGCCCTGTTGCTCTATTGCCATGATTGATCAAGATGGCCAAGAATTCGAAGATCCAGGCAAGCAGTCCTCTGGCAAATCGGAGTCGACCGATCGAGATTTGTCCGATTGGCTTCGTAAATACAGACCTCTACTGAAGTCGATCGCGGCCAAGGAAATCGACCCAGAGCTTGGGCAAAAAGTGGATGATTCGGACCTGATCCAACAGACACTCAATGCGGCCCAGGCAAATATCCAAGACATCGCCGATAAGAAGCCGAAAGAGATTCGCGGTTACCTACGGCGGGTTCTTATGAGTAAAATCGAAGACCTTCGGCGTCGTTTTCTGAAAGCTGAGAAGCGGGATGTACGAAGGGAGCTAACAACCGACGAGATCACCTCAGATGAATTCCGTAAGATTCTAGGCGATGAGACTTCCCAACTCGATTCGATGATCGATGAGGAGCGGTTTCGCAAGGTGATGAATGCCGTTCGATCGCTACCTGATGAAATCCAAAAAGTATTGGCTTGGCGTTTCGAACAAAACATGACTTTTGAACAGATCGGCAGTCGGATCGGACGCTCGAAGGACGATGTGCGAATGCTCATAGGGCGGTGCATCGCTCGATTGAGAAAGCAATTCGATGAAAGTTGATCGAGCCAGTAAACCTTAAGTCTGCCCATAGCCATGCTAGAACCCGAAAGCCTCAGCCCAAGCGCGATCGTACGACTTAACGCGTTGATCGATCAACTGAAGCAAGACGAACGGGAGGGCGAAGGCGTATTGCACCAAAAGGATCTTGAGGAATGTTTGCGTTTGCTTGGGGAGCAATCCCATCAGCTCGAGAGTTTCGGATCCTTTGCAAGAGGGCTAAACGCCAGTCAATCCCCCGATTTCAATCCATCGACGGATCTCCAAGGCAAGCGTTTTTTGGATCCCGTCCTTATCGGCGTTGGTGCTAATGCTTTTGTATTTAGGGTCTTCGATACGATCCTGCAAATCCATGTAGCGATCAAAATGCTGAAGCCTTCGAAGGGGCAATCGCAGGAGTATCGGGCAAGATTCTTGGGGGAGGCCCAGAGTACTGCACAGTTATCCCATCCTGGAATCATCCGGATTTTTGACACCGGACGCATAGGCAACCTACCTTATATTTCTTGTGAGTATGCTCCTCTCGGATCGTTGGGGGATTGGTTCAAGAGCCAGCAAGAGCCTATGGGAGAGCAACAAGCTGCGAGTTTAATGGCTGAAGTAGCCGAGTCGGTTCATTACGCGCATTCGAAGTTAACGTTGCATCGAGACATCAAGCCAGGGAATATCCTCCTTTATGATAGGCAGCAATTGGACTACGCATCGGATGGCTTTCCCTACCGACCCGTTTTGACCGATTTTGGGTTGTGCAAACAGATTGGTGCGGTTTCATCGGACTGGACTAATGAAGGTGCTATTGTTGGCACAGCAAGATATATGTCACCCGAGCAAGCATCCGGTCCCGCAGAGGACTTGCGAACCACGACCGATGTCTATTCGATGGGGGTGGTTCTTTACCAATTGCTTACCGGTCGAACTCCTTTCGATGCTGACTTTGAAAGTCTGGTTCGTAGTCTGGTTCGCATGAGTGTCCCTGCAAGCCCATCGATGATCCGACAGGAGCTATCGCGGGACCTCGAAGCCGTCGTCATGAAGTGCCTTGCAAAGGATCCCGAGCAAAGGTATCCCACTGCGAAAGAGTTTCAAGCGGATTTAAAAAGATACTTAGCAGGTCAAAACGTCTCGGCCCGAAAGCTTTCTTTTGTTAGGAGTACGATAAGAGCGATGCGAAGGCATCCACTTACAACGATACTAGCAACCCTTTTGATTGGAACCAACTTTGGCGCTCTAGCACTGATCAGCAAGTCTCGAAATGACGCGATCGAAGCTACCAATGAGACGATCCAAGTCATCGGTAAGATGCACAATGCTTTCGGGGATAACATCATCGAGCGAACATTGATTTCGCCTGGTGAATACGAAGAAAAACTATCCGAGAGTATCGCTTGTGTTGAGGATTGGATTGCCAGATACGGCGAAACTGAATCTGCTTTGCAAACTCTATCGGTACTGCGGCACTACTCTTCGCTATGCCATTATCTGCTTGGCCAGATGGATCAGGGTGTACTGGATCGATCTAAGGTCATTGAAACGCAACGACGCTTGCTAGAAACCAACCCTGATAGCCGCAAGCTTCGATTTCAGATGGCAACATCCTTGTTTCACCTTGCCAACGGACTCCCAACAAAGACCCCTGAAAGCTTTAAACGAGCAATCGCGGCCTTGGACTTGGCCAGAGAGGAGGTCGAGATTTTGATTAGCGAAAACACTGGTAAACAGGATGATAGCTATCTGTTAGACTCGATCGACCTGAGAAATGCCATCGACCGCCACAGAGCCGATTTATTGATGGAAGAGAATCCAGAGGTCGCTTTGCAAATCCTCGACCATGTTGTCACATCGGCAGTCGAACTATTTGTTAGCAACCCAGGTCGCCCCATGCTTTTGACGCATGCGATTTTCGCCCTTCGAAGCGAATCGACGTTGTTTGCGAATCAACAGCAAATTGAAAAGAGTGTTCAAGTCTTTGAAGTCGCCGAACGGCTCGCTCTTGAGCGTTGGGAAGGGCATTGGGATAGGGGGTGGCCGACTCGTGAGGTCTCTCAACTCTATTTTGATTGGACGATGAAACTCTACAGACTCGGGCGTTTTTCCGAGGCGCTGTTGGTTCTGGATCGTTGGCGCACGTTTCACCAACGAGTCTTTCCGTTTTCTATCGGCGATCATGGTAAACCGTTGATTTCCGACAAATACTCGACCGCTTACAGCATCTTAGCTCTGATGCGACATACTTGGGGTATCGTTGCCGGCTCGAGTTTTCCTATGGAAGTAGACATGGATCGGGAGCTTGTAGGAGCCGCATCCAGGCTCGGTACGGATCAAGAGAAAGTCATTGCGCTTCGGGACCAGTTGGCTTTACTCGGAGTGCCATCGCCTGAATTGAACTCATTGATCGCAAAGCTTCATCAAGACAATGAGTAACACTTTTCATCCAGCCTATTTTGAAACTCGCTTTTATATCGCAAAACCGGAAAGAGAGTTGTGCGATCCGGCGATTGTCCTGAGTGCCTTTGCCACCACAGGAGAGGTTTGGCCGAAGGAAAAAAACCGCTTGGCAGACGAGTCACTAAAAAGCCGCTTGGACAAACTACCGCATCGAGCGATTATTCGCCTAATAGGGTACTCGCCTATGAGTGGCCACGGCGAACCGAGTTGGCTGATCGATTGCGACCTGACGACCGGATGCTGGATCGGTCGAGAGTTCCATCAAGACGCACTGTATTTGATCGAGAAAAAGGAACTCTACGTGGTTTCGTGCAATGCCCCAGGCGACATGGCCCATATAGGTAGATTTAGCGAACGTTTAGACTGGTTGGATCCCGAGTCGTTGCGCCAATGCCTTGATCGCTACTGACCAATCGGGTTTGGTTTTCAGGCACGTTTCCCACCAGTCCATCAGAAGAGGGATCAGTTCTGTCAAGACGTCCTGATTCGCAGGGATCGCAATATTCCAATTCTCGATCGCTAACTCAGCGATCGCTTCATTGCATTGAGTTAGTTCGAGAACTTCCGCAGCAGCAAGGCTCGGGATAAGCATTGCGATAGGTAGAAGATTCCTAAGACTTTCCTGTGAGTATGTTAGCTGGGAGCGAAATCCAAGTGAATGGAGTTGCGAAAGCAGCCAGCCTAGTCGCACCACTTCGGGGAGTTCGGGCAGTGGGTTGGTCAGGACAGCCTCAATGTGGATCGCTTGGTGCTCGACATGGGCCCGTCCTGCTCCTCCGAGAATCGGTTGCACGCCGATAACGCAAGCTTCTCGAATCAGTTCATCGCTTCGAGTTAAACGTCGGATGTGGGCAAGAAAACCGCTACCATAGCCGATCCACTGTTCTTGAAGTGGTCGGATGCGGTAATCGAATTGCTCGACATATTTCGGGAACAAGAGCTTGAAGGCCGCTTCGACATCCGTGATCGATCCGGTGAGCCTTTGGATCAACGATTGTTCGACGAAGCCTTGGCCGTGCTCCGTTATGAGTTGATTCGCCAGGGCGCTGTTGGAGTTGATTTTGGAGCCCAAAACGGCCAACTCATCCCAGAGACCTTGAGTTCTTTGGGCATCGAGATCTTCGAGGCAAGTCCCCAAGGCTTGGGCTGCAGGACCAAGTTTATCTCTTAGATTTTCATCCTGAACCTGGGAGGAAAATCGGCACAGGCATTCAGCGGCGTGCAGTGCGCTGGTCGAGTAGCTGCTGATCCACTGTAGATGCATTCGAAAGGATCCTGATCGAGTTGGGCTATTTCGATTCCCGGGGAGACATTTGAACAGCGATCCACTCTTCGAGTTCCTTCCAGTCCACCGGTGGCAGTTTGCTCAAGTCCGGTCGCAGCGCAATGGCGTCGTGGATGTAGACATGATGGATCTCGTTTTGCGAGCGATTCGTGTTCCAATGCAGCAGGATGCGGACGCAGGACATCAGTGACCCGGGAACCTCGACTTCATAACCGCAAAGCAGCGGGACATCCAACCAACCCATTTGCCGGGCTGCCAAGGCTGGGAATTCGGCGTTCAAGTCCCGGGTTACGGTGAAGATCGCACTTGCGATGTCTTTAGACTCAATACCATTTCTGCGAATGATCAATGCAAGAAGCTGTCGAGTGGCCTTGAGGATCGCTTCTTTGGTATTTGCCTCGACGGTCGTAGCTCCGCGAACTCCTCGACAAACCGTCGGTTGGCCCAAGCCATCGTTGGGGGTTTCTGGCATAGGATCTTCGTTCCAGCTAATGGGTTTCCAAATTCACATCGGGCGACTCGACCACTTGGGAGGCTTTGGGCCATTCGCAAGTTCAGCAGCCCGAGTATACTGGATGTTATGGAAACCGACGACTCCAACCTTCATTCAGCAACCGGCCCCGAGGGCGAAATCCCCTCGGAGCTCGACCCCAAGCAATTCGCGTTTCTTATCGTTGACAACGATCCGGCTCATGCTCGAGCGATGACCGAGAGCTTGGAAAAGGTTGGCTATCGTTGCCAGGTCGCCACCAGCGGCCCAGAGGGCAAGCGGATGCTCGAGCAGAATACTTACGATGTTATCATCACCGATTTGGTCATGAATGATGTCGATGGCATGCAGATCCTAGCTACCGCCCGGCAATTGCTTCCAGAAGCTTATGTGATCATGGTAACCGGGCATGCAACGGTTACCAAAGCCGTCGAGGCTATGCAGCTTGGAGCTTTCAATTTCCTTGAAAAACCTATCACTCCCAATCGGCTCCGCGCCATATCGCTCAAAGCCGTTGAAGCCGTGCAACTCAGGCAGACCAATATCGACCTGAGGCGAAGGCTCGACGAAAAATTTGGTTTTGAAGGGATTGTATTTGCAAGTCCGCAAATGCAGTACTTGATCGATCGGCTTAAGCGGATTGCACCGACCGATGCAACGGTGTTGATCACCGGCGAGAGCGGGACAGGCAAGGAGATGATTGCAAAAGCGATCCATCAAAACAGTCCTCGAAAAGCCAAGCGACTCGTGGGCCTTAATGTCCGCGCGGTATCAGAAACGCTCGTGGAGAGTGAGCTTTTTGGCCACGTCCGCGGAGCTTTCACCGACGCGGTTTCGGATCGCGAAGGGGCCTTTCAGTATGCCGATGGCGGGACGCTGTTTCTCGATGAAGTCGGGGATATGCCCATGAGCACCCAGATCAAACTCCTGCGAGTTCTCGAAGAGCAGCAGATCACTCGCGTTGGTGACAACAAGTCGCACAAGGTCAACGTGCGACTGATTTCGGCCACCAACAGGCCGCTGGAAAAAATGATCGAAGACCAGCAGTTTCGCAACGATCTTTACTATCGCCTCAAAGTCGTAACCGTGCACCTACCCCCCCTGCGTGAACGCCGCGATGATATCGTCCCCTTGATGGATCACTTTCGCAAGCAATTCATCAAGAGACACAACAGGGGAGCCTGTAACTTTACACCAACGGTTACTCGCAAATTCCTTGGTTATGCTTGGCCAGGAAACATTCGGCAGCTACGAAATTTCGTCGAGACAATGGTGGTTCTCGATACCGACGGAAAACTCGATTTGGATGATCTTCCTCCGGAACTCTACGAGGAAGGAACGCTTGGCAATTTCGGCGTAGAGCCAGGGGATTCGCCCAAGCCTGCGGTTGCTGCGACTTCTTTGGATCAGCAACTCATCGGCAATCCTCCGGGTGATTTAATCGGTAAGACGATGGATCAAATCGAGCGTTGGGCCATCGAAGAAACCTTGAAAATGACTGCGGGGAATCGGGAGGAAGCAGCCAAGATTCTCGAGATAGGGGCCAGGACGCTCTATCGAAAACTCGATAAATACAAGCACGATTCGGACCTACCTCAAGACTGAATGCTACAGAGATGGAAGCCGACGACGAATTATGCTTATGCTTCCACATTTCCTGCCGCAAGGTGCTTAACTACATTCGGGTTCACCAAGTGAAGATCCCGAGCCAACTGGCCGATTGCGGAGGGGCGGGAACTGGTTGCGGTTGGTGCCGAAAACAGCTTGAAAAACTCATGATCTTGGCTTCTGAAGATCCTCCTGCGGCCGACTGCATCGAGGATTGGCTTAAATCCAACACACCCGATCGCCAAAAGTACGCAGAAGCCAGGGCTCGATACAAGAAGGCCAAGGAATTGGATTCGTCCCTGTCGGGTGACTCTGCTGAAGCTGACGAGTAAGCCTCACAAGCCCGCAGGTGGGGGGCTTCGGGTTGTTCCGATTACAACAATCCCACCGAGGCGCATCATCAAGTGCGACGAATTGCCACCAAACGCTTTGAGTGCTTTCTTTTCCAATAGATTTCAAGGATTCCTGCCGATTAGGGCCAAGACTACGCGAAGCTCAGAGGTTACCTACCTTTTGGGATTTGCAGGTTCACACTAAACTGTTCTGTCGGATGAATGCTCTGCAACTTTTCAGTTCCAAGGCGTTCAGATTCCCTCGCTTTCCCATGAATTGCTTGCGATTCGAAACCAATTGACCCCCTAGCCTATGTCCCAACGATTTCTATTCCCCAGGTGGACGAATAAGTTCTTGGCATTGCTCGGCTTTCTGATACTTGCGGGTGGAGCCTACGCGAGCGTGTTGTTTCTGGGTGCTACGAGCCCCGAAACGCTCAATACTGGCTACCGTCCCTTGCAGCCGATTCCATTTAGCCACGCATTGCATGCGGGTGAACTGAAGATGGATTGCAAGTATTGCCACGTTTCGGTGGACAAGTCCGCGCATTCGCAAATACCGGCAACCCAGACTTGCATCAACTGCCACAGTCCCAAGACGATGAATGCAGATGGATCCGCAGGTGGTCCTAAGTGGTCGGCAATTCACTCAGAATCCCCCAAGCTCAAGCCTTTGCGAGAGAGTTGGAGAACTGGAGAATCAGTCGACTGGGTGCGGATACACCGGCTTCCGGATTACGTCTATTTCAACCACTCGGCCCACGTCAATCGCGGTGTCTCGTGCGTCACTTGCCACGGTCGCGTGGATCAAATGGAAATCGTTCACCAAGACAAGAACCAATCGATGGCATGGTGTTTGGACTGCCACCGCAATCCTGAGCCTCACCTTCGCCCCGTTGATCAAGTCACCAATCTAGCCTGGAGTTTGCCCGCCGAAGAACAATTGGAGTTGGGCAAGAAACTTCGAGCTGAGAACAACATTAACCCTCAAACGAACTGTGCGGTTTGTCACCGATGAGCCAACCTGGTATCGATAGCAGAACTCGTTATTTCCGTAGCTTAGACGAGCTTCAAAAGACTCCCGAATTCCAACAGTTTTTGGACCGAGAGTTCCCTCAAGCGGCTTCGGAGTTCCCCGAAGGTGTTTCCCGACGGCGTTGGTTGCAACTCATGGGAGCTTCCTTGGCCCTGGGAGGTCTCTCGGGTTGTCGCTACAACCGTGAAGAGGTCGCCGCCTTCGTGATGAGACCCGAAGGCCGCATACCGGGTATTCCCGAACATTATGCGACCAACTTTGAGTGGGCAGGACGCGTCGTACACGCGTTGGTGGCCAATGTTGACGGCCGACCGCTCAAGGTTGACGGAAACGCAGAGCATCCGGCCTATGCAAAATTCCAGCCCAAGGAAACAGCTTCCAACAAAAAGCTTGCTTCGGCTGGAACAGATGTTTACACCCAAGGGGCTATCCTTTCGCTCTACGACCAAGACCGTATTGGCGTGGTGCTCAACCGTCCCGAGCCGAAGTCCAAGCCTATCGTCGGCAACAGTGACAGCGACGACGATCGCAAGCAAACCTGGGATGCTTTCACAGGCTATGTGGCCAAGAACTCTGGTCAATTAGGTACAGGAAAAGGGTTGGCAATTCTTATCGAACCGACTCGCAGTCCAAGTTTTTGGACCGTGCTCAAGGAGGTTCTCAAGAAGTACCCTGAAGCAACGCTCGTCAAGTACGAGTCGGTCTACACGGGGAATGTCGGAAAGGCCCTTGATGCCGTTGGTGCGTCGAACTGCTCGATGGTCTACGACTTGGATCAAGCCAAGGTGATCGTCGCTCTTGATTCGGATTTGCTAGGTAGCGACCCGAATGCCGTGCAATACTCTCGGCAGTATGCGAATCATCGCGACCCGGGTGGCGAGTGGATGAATCGTCTCTACTGCGTTGAATCCCAATACTCGGTTACCGGGACTGCGGCCGATTTCCGATTGGCGATGCAAGCGTCAAAGATCGACGCTCTTTTAAACAGGATCGAAAAGGCTATCGATGCCGGGACGATCATTGAAGATAAAAAAGAAGCGACGACTTATGAGAATCTAAATGCCGATGAGAAGATCGCCAGAGCCATCGAATGCATAGCCAGCGATCTTTTGGCCAACAAGGGTTCTGCGGTCTTGGCCGTTGGATCTCACCATTCGCTAGCGGCCCAAGTTGCCGCGATTCGAATCAATAACAAGCTCGGGAACATTGGCAAGACTGTCAAGATCTACGAGAACCCGTTGGACATCAACGGCGTTAAGTCGATGAAGCTAGACGATTTCGTCGTCGATGCACTAGAGTCGAAGTACGATCGTTTGTGGGTTCTAGCTCCCAATCCAGTCTTCTCGGTCGCTGGCGATGTCGATCTCGCTGGTGCGATGACCAAGATCGCTGATGTAGTCTACTTGTCGAACTACGACGACGAGACGGCTTATTATGCTCGCTGGACAGTCCCAGGATGCCATCCCTTGGAGTCCTGGGGTGATGTGCGTGCAATGGATGGCACCTATAGCATTTGTCAGCCAACCATCGCTCCCCTTTTGGGTGGCAAGACAGCCACCGAGCTGTTGGTGATGCTCGCTGGGCTTTCGATCGATTCGCTTCCCGCCGATGTTGTGATTTCCGATACTGCTGAGAAACTCTTTGGAACCGACACGACCGTCCAAAGAAAGCCGGAGCAGCTTACGAATATTCGCAAGATGCGAGAGGCTCTTCATGCTGGCTTTTTGGCCGGCTCCGAGTCGAAGCTCTTCCAAGGTGCGCTCAAGGTTGATGCCAAGGAATTGCAATCGGGGATCGAAGGTTTCCCTGGCGTAACCCTTCAATCGAGGAGTTATTTGCTACCGGATACAGAACTATCTTTGGCTCTTGATCCTGCCAACATCGAAGTTCTGGTTCTTCCTAGCGATACGGTATATGACGGTCGGCTTGGAAACAACGGATGGCTGCAAGAGTGCCCTCACCCGGTCACGAAATTGACGTGGGACAATGCGGCTATTTGCAGCCCTGCAACGGCTGCTGCATTGGGACTCAAGCAAGGTGAACTGGCAGTTCTTACTTCAGGTGAAGGCAAGGTAAAGCTTCCAGTATTCATCGTGCCGGGGCATGCCGAAGGCTCGTTCACGGTCAATTATGGCTACGGCCACTCGAAGGATTTCGGCGGCACGATCTCAGGTGCGGTCGGGACGGATCTTTCAAGCTTCCGTCGATGGAACCAAGCCTCTTTGTACACCGGTGTTACGGTCAAGTCCTTCGGTGAGCCCTATCGATTGGCAACCACCCAGGACCACTTTGCTTTAGACGATTTGGGGATGTCCGAGACGGCCAAGCGGGCACCGCAACTCGTGCGTGAAGGAACCTATTTCGAGTATAAGGAAAACCCTGCTTTTACGAGTCAGATCGTCGAGCATCACTTCGAAAACAAGTCGCTTTGGAAAGAACCCGAAGTGGCTCAAAATCATGCTTGGGGTATGGCCATCGACCTAAACAAGTGCACTGGTTGCAACTCTTGCGTCGTGGCTTGCCAAGCTGAGAACAACGTCCCGATCGTTGGCAAAGAGCAAGTCATCCGTGGTCGTGAGATGCATTGGTTGCGAATCGACCGGTACTTCCAAGCGGATGTTGATCCAGCGAAATCTCAAGCGGGGTTCAAGAACCCGATCGATGCCAAGGTGGTCATGCAGCCCATGGCCTGTGCACACTGCGAGACAGCACCTTGCGAGCAAGTCTGCCCTGTCGCGGCAACAGTGCACACCGAAGAGGGGATCAATGCGATGGCTTACAACCGTTGTATTGGAACTCGGTACTGTGCGAACAATTGCCCGTACAAAGTACGGCGATTCAACTACTTCAACTACAACGATGAGTACGGTTACTTCTACGGATGGCAGGACAAGCGCGAACAAGCTTCCAAGAAGCTCCAGTCGCTGGTTCTTAATCCCGAAGTTTCGGTGCGTGGACGCGGGGTTATGGAGAAGTGTACTTACTGCGTTCAACGCGTTCAAAACGGCAAAATCTATTCGCGATCCAAGGGCGACGGCAAAGTTCATGACGGAGATATCCGTTCTGCTTGCCAAGACGCTTGTCCGACAGGGGCGATTGTCTTTGGTGATTTGAACGATCACTCGAGCCGTGTCTACGGCTTGCACCATGACCCGCGATCCTATGCGGTACTTGAAGAACTCAACATCAAACCTCGAACCTTGTATCTGTCGAGAATTCGAAACGTTCCCAAGCGACTTGCGACAGCAAGCCAACTGCAACCACCTCGCCCTGGACATGGCGGACACGGTGACCACGAGGGACACGGCGAGCACGGACACGATCACTAAGAACCATAGAGAACCATGGCATCAGTAACTAGCTCCTACAATCCTCGCGAAATTGACAACACCGGAGAAATACCGGGTCGTCGAGCACCCCTGATCACCGGGAACCAGACTTATTCGTCCGTCACCGAGATGGTTTGCCGGGTTGCCGAAGACCCCCAACCACGCATTTGGTGGCTTCTATTTGGAATGTCATCGCTTACGGCGGTCATGTTTCTGGGGCTTATCGGATTCCTGATCTACAAAGGGGTCGGTATTTGGGGGAACATGAACCCGGTTTTCTGGGCATGGCCTATCGTTAATTTCGTGTTTTGGGTTGGTATCGGTCACGCTGGAACACTCATTTCCGCGATCCTGTTTCTGTTCCGGCAGAACTGGCGAACGAGTATCAACCGAGCGGCCGAAGCGATGACGATCTTCGCGGTTATCTGTGCTGCGATCTATCCCGGCATCCACGTCGGTCGGGCTTGGCTGGCCTTCTGGTTGCTCCCCTACCCCAGCTTGAACTTGTGGATGTGGCCTCAGTTTAGAAGCCCGCTTCTGTGGGACGTTTTTGCGGTTGGAACATACGCTTCAACTTCCTTGGTGTTTTGGTACATGGGGATGATCCCTGATCTTGCTACCTATCGGGATCGAAGCAAATCTCCGCTACGACGATTCATTTATGGCCTGCTGTGTTTGGGTTGGACAGGATCTTCGCGTCACTGGTTGGTTTACGAGAAGGCTTACACGCTTCTTGCCGCTTTAGCTGCTCCGCTGGTTCTCTCGGTCCACACGGTCGTTAGCTTTGACTTCGCGGTTTCACAGCTTCCTGGTTGGCACACCACCATTTTCCCACCTTACTTCGTGGCAGGTGCGATTTTCTCGGGATTCGCAATGGTGGTTACCTTGCTTGTACCCATGCGAGCCATTTACAAGCTTGAGAATCTCATCACCCTCAGGCACTTGGACAACATGAACAAGATCATTCTGGCGACCGGTTCGCTGGTCGGTCTTGCCTACGGAACCGAATTCTTCATGGCCTGGTATAGCCAAAACCAATACGAAAGCTTTACGTTCATCAACCGAGCTTTCGGTCCCTATTGGTGGGCTTATTGGATCATGGTTACTTGCAACGTAATCTCGCCTCAATTGTTCTGGTTCAAGTGGTTCCGAACCAACCTAGTTGGTATGTGGATCGTGTCGATCTTCGTGAACATTGGCATGTGGTTCGAACGTTTCGTGATCACCGTGACTTCGCTCAGCCGCGACTTCTTGCCAAGCTCATGGGGATACTACCGCCCAACGCTATACGACGGCTTGATGTTCTTTGGAAGCTTTGGCGTATTTCTAACGCTTTACCTTCTATTTTGTCGGTATTTGCCGACGATTGCGATATCGGAAGTCAAGGGTGTCATGTCCGCACAAGACCATGCGGATCATTTGCAGGCTCAAGTGGCTGCCGAGTTGCAGGGCAAGGATCCTCATGCAGGTCACGGCGGTCACGGGCACTAAAGTAACTGGGGTGATGAGCCCAGCTTGATCAAAACGAATTTCCATAATCAACGATATGAATACCAGCGAACACCAAGTCAAAAAGAACAAAGAGCCACGGCCTCCAAAAGCTTGTGGGTGGATGGCTGAGTTCGAGAACGAACATGACCTGCTCCATGCAGCGGAAAAGGTTCGGGATGCCGGTTACACGAAGACCGATGCATTCACACCGTTTCCAGTGCACGGCATCGACCACGCTTTGGGGATCAAGCCAACGATCCTGCCGTTCATCGTGCTGTGTGCGGGTTTGACCGGTTTGACTACGGCATTGCTGATGCAATGGTGGATGAACGGAGTGGATTATCGCTACATCATTTCGGGAAAGCCGTTCGGGATTACCCCTGCTTCGATTCCTGTATCGTTCGAACTGACGATTTTGTTCTCAGCCTTTACGTCAGTACTTGGGATGCTGGCTCTCAACGGATTGCCCAGGTTCAGTAATCCGGTTTTTTCGAATTCTAAATTTGATCGCGCGACGAACGACCGATTTTTTCTGTACGTCGATGCGAGCGACAAGTATTACAATCGGGAATCGGTCAGGGAGTTGTTGACTTCCGTTCATCCTGCATCGCTTGATGAAGTCATCGAAGATGCATCACCTACCGAAATCCCACGTCCCATTTGGTTGGGGGCTTTGTTGCTCGTTCTTGCAGGTTTGATCCCTGCTGCGATTGTCTTGAACATGCGGGCAAGTTTCTCCGACTTGCCTCGTTGGCACGTCTTTTTTGATATGGATTTCCAACCTAAGAAGAAGCCACAGCAGACTACAACGATATTCAAAGACGGGCGTACGATGCGTCCGCCCGTACCTGGAACGGTCTCGCGTGAACAACTCACCAAAGAAGATCCTTTCTATCTCGGGTATGATCCGATGAAAGCGAGTGTCTCTCTTTCCGATCAAGACAAACAGATCTTCGTTTCAACCAATAGCATCGCCAGTGCTGCTCAAACTCAAGCAGCAGATGCGGGCAGGCCACCAAAGTCGGCGATGCTCGATAAGCTTCCGATCGAGGCCAACGAGGCAAACATAAAACTTGGCAAGACCAAGTACGAAACCTACTGTGCAGCGTGCCATGGATATGCAGGATTTGGCGACGGGTTAGTTGCCAAGCGAGCCGCAAGTCTTCAGCAAGATACTTGGCTAGCGCCAACCTCGCTCCATGCACATCGTGTTCAGGAACAATCGGTTGGAGATATTTTCTATACGATTACCAAGGGACAGGGCAAGATGGCGGCATATGCATCATCGATCACCCCTGAGGAGCGATGGGCTATTGTCTTGTACGTAAAGGCCTTGCAACGTTCGCGTAACGCCAAGATCGAAGACGTTCCCGTGGAGCAACGCAGCAGTTTGTCGGAGCAACCTGCGGAACCAAACAAATAGGATGAGGGTTCCTCCTTTTTCCCTGTCATCGAAAAAATTCCAAGCATTCGAAATACAGTTATGACTTCCAAGTACGACCTAGAAACGATTGAGTTGCCGGCCAAGTGGAGACCTTCGCCGCTCTTTACGGGCGGCCTGATCCTCGTCGTCGTCGGAGCTTTGTTCGGCATTTTCGTGAAGGGCCAAGGTTCTTCTGCTGACTCCGAACTGCGTTTCGTGGCTCACTCCTACTTGGCGAATTTCATGTTCATCATGACCATTGCCTTGGGGGCTCTGTTCTTTATTTTGATTCAATTCGTTTCCCGAGCTGGATGGAGCACATCGATCCGACGGATTGCGGAATTGATCATGTCGACGATTCCTTTTCTAGCGTTGCTCTTCTTGCCGATCATCGCCGCTTTGTTTGCTGGGAAAAACATCCCTTACGAGTGGAATGTTCCCGAAGAAGTGCATTCGAGTGTGGTCAAAGCCAAGATCGATGTCGGGTATCTAACCAAGCAATGGTTTTTTATTCGGTCGATCGTCTACTTCGGTCTGTGGAGCTTGATGGCTTATTTCTACTTTAGCCATAGCCGAAAGCAGGACGCCACGGGTGATGTCGAGCATTCTCTCGCTCGTCAAAAGTGGAGCGGACCTTGCATCATGATTTTTGCTCTCTCGGTCAGCTTCGCTGCGTTCGATTGGGTGATGAGCATCGATGCTGACTGGTACAGTACGATCTTTGGGGTTTATGTTTTCGCTGCTGGGATGATGGCGTTTTTCGCTACCATGATCTTGATCTGCATGGCTCTGCAGAACGCTGGCAAACTCCGATCATTTGTGACCGTTGAGCATTTCCATGACATGGGTAAGTTCATGTTCGGCTTCATCATGTTTTGGTCGTACATCGCTTTCTCGCAATTACTTCTGTATTGGTACGGTAACATTCCCGAGGAAACCTATTGGTTTGCCGTTCGGCTTAAGGATGGCTGGCAGTTCCTGGCCTATGCTCTGATCCCGTTGCACTTCGCGATTCCTTTCCTTGGGACGATCAGCCGCCACGTCAGACGTCACCGGTTGGGTTTGACCTTCTGGGCCGCATGGGCTTTGGTCGTCCACTGGCTTGATATGACTTTTTTGGTGATGCCCAATGCTGGTCCCGCGAACGTCGTGGCTCTCTTTGGACACTTCCTTGGTGGAGTTGGAATGTTTGCGATCCTCCTGTCGTTCTTTTTGGTAAGAGCCAGGAGTGCTCCTTTGGTTCCTATGAAGGATCCGAGGTTGCCTGAGGCCCTGACCTACGCCAACCCACTTTTGTAACTCTCACTAGCGAAAATACTGACATGGCTCGCTACGACGACCTCAATACAAAAATGATTGCCTACTGGGCGATTTTGAGCATCATTATCCTGATTGTGCTTTTGCAACTTTTGCAAGCTCTTTGCTACAACATGGTCTCCTGGACCGAGAACAAAACTGGCCGTACCGGGTCAGAAGTCGGTAAACCGGAGATTTACAAAAGTGAACAACTGGAGCGGTTAAACGGGTATAAGAAGGAGAAGGTCGAGGGCGACAGGCTTCCTGCACCGAAGGAGGGAGATCCGGAGCCCAAAAAAGACGTTTTCTACATCAATATTCCAATCGAACGAGCCCAGGAGATCATCCTCAAGGAGTTTTCCCCAGCACCAGGGGCTTAATCAAGCATATGTTTTTTGAATTGGCCGCAAATCCCGTCCGTCGCACATTCCCAGTGAATCTGGGATGGGGGGTTGTTTGCCTTTTCAGTTTGTCTCTCTGGATAATGGGGTTGGCAGGAATAGGTGTCGCTGCTGATTTGGATCTTCCAAAAGCCATGCAAGGCGTGGGGATCGAGCAAAAATTAGGACATCAAGTTCCCGAGCATTTGGTGTTCACGAATGCACAAGGTCAATCGACTTCGCTTTCAAAACTGCTCAAGGCCGGTAAGCCGGTGTTGTTGTCGCTCAATTACAGCAACTGTCCTGGGATGTGTGTCGCCCAACTCAATGGACTTGTTCAAGGTCTCAATCGGATGGAAAATCCGAAGTTGGGCAAGGACTTTTTGATGGTTTCCATCAGCATCGATCCTGCAGAGGCGAGCCAAAAAGCAAAGGCGACTCAGGCGAAATATTCGCAGGATCTGTTCGATCATCACCAACCGAGCGGTTGGGAGTTTTGGGTCGGAACATCCGAGAGCATTCGACAAATGACAGAGGCTGTTGGTTTTCAGTACACCTACGATGCCAAACACAATCAATTCAATCATCCCTCGGCGGCTATCTTCCTGTCTCCCGGAGGCAAGATCACGCGATATGTCTTCGAAATTGGGTTTGTGCCGGAAACCTTGAAGATGGCTTTCGTGGAAGCCGGTGAGGGGACGATTGGCACCCCTTTGGACATGATCGCCTTGTGGTGTGTGCATTATGATCCCAACGAGAACAAATATACTGCAAGTGCCCGCAAGCTAATGTCACTGGGTGGGGGTGTCTTCGTCCTCCTAGTGCTATTAGTGACCGTGCCTTACTGGTTCTTTCGCAGTTCAACTGCAAATCCCAAAAACAATTTGAGTCAATCTTCCTCTGTCGATTCGACCGAAAACCAATCATGAGTTTCATTTTAGCTGACAAAGTCGCACCGTACGCTTGGTTCCCCGATGGGGCTTCCTCATTCGTTAACCAAGTCGACACGCTGTTCACGGTAATCATGTGGATATGCGTGGTTTTCTTTGTGCCCATCGTGATCGCCATGGGTTACTTCATGTGGAAGTTCCGTGAGCGTCCTGGCTATCGCGGGTCCCCTGAGGCTCTTCACAACAATCTTATCGAGATTACCTGGACAGTCGTTCCCACGATCATTGTGGTTTGGATCTTCTGGGAAGGTGCCATGGGATACTTGGACATGTCTCGGATCCCCAAAGGTACCATCGATGTGAACGTGACGGCCAAGAAATGGAACTGGGCGTTTAAGTACGAGAACGGTGGCGAACACGAAACGATTGCCGTTTCCGAGTCGAACGTCAAAGAGTTGCCTTTGTTGGTACTCCCAGTTGAGCGAGACATCAAGATCATCATGCGGTCCGAGGATGTCTTGCACAGCTTCTACATTCCGGCATTTCGAGCCAAGCGGGATGTGGTACCTGGGCGGTATAACTATCTATGGTTCAGGCCTACAGTAGAGGGTGTTTATGACCTTTTCTGTACTGAGTACTGTGGGGACAACCACAGCCAGATGATCGCCAAGGTGAAGGTCGTCAGTGAGGCCGAGTACAGAAAGGCTTTGGAAAAAGCGGTACAAGAACCCGAGGATCCGATTGAACGGGGCAAGTTGCTTTACAAGCGACAAGGTTGTTCAACATGCCACAACGCAGGATCCGAAGGCGCCAGCGGACCTGGTCCAAGCTATAATGGATCGTGGGGAAAGAAAGTTCAGTTGGAAAGTGGTGAAGAGGTCGACTTCGATGAAAATTACGTCGAAAAATCGATCTTGAATCCGCAAGCTCAGGCCCGAAAAGGCTACGGCAAAGCTTCGCCGATGAACAGTTATGCTGGGAAACTGAAGATTGATCAGATTAAAGCCCTGATTGCATTTATCAAATCCCTAGAGAACTCAACGGCTGCTGGCAAAAAGTAGTCGGCAGCAACGACAATTAATTTAGTTTTGTATTTGATACCACCAATATTTGTAGGTCAAAACAATGAGTGTAGTAGATCGTCCTTTAGCATCACCGGGATACAGTGAAGCGGACAGCTATCCAACGCACCACTTCCTGAATCACAGTCACGGAATCCTGAGTTGGGCCCTTACGCTCGACCACAAACGGATCGGTTTGATGTACCTTGTCGGTGTGATGTCCTCGTTTGCTCTCGGGGGCCTATTTGCACTGATGATTCGTATCCACCTTTGGAACTTCCAAGACGGATGGTTGAGCAACAAGACATACAACCAAGTCTTCACGCTTCACGGCGCGATCATGGTTTTCTTGTTCATCATTCCGAGCATCCCTGCGGCGTTAGGTAATTTTTTGTTGCCGATCATGCTCGGCACGAAAGACGTAGCCTTTCCGAGACTCAATTTGATGAGTTTCTACCTTTGGATCACCGGTTTGGTGTTCTTCCTTGCGGCCCTATCGATTACAGGACTCGACACAGGTTGGACCTTCTACACACCCTACAGCATCGACACCCAGCAAGGCGGAGCGGTGCTGGCTGCCACCTTTGGTGTGTTCGTGCTCGGATTCAGCTCGATCTTTACGGGCTTGAATTTCATCGTGACGATCAACACGATGCGTCCACCCGGGATGTCCTGGTTCCGCATGCCTCTCTTTTTGTGGGCGCTCTATTCGACATCGATTATCCAAGTTCTCGCGACTCCAGTTCTCGGGATCACTGTTTTGTTGCTCTCTGCCGAGAGGTTGCTTGGAATCGGGATTTTCGATCCTAAACTCAACGGGGATCCGGTTACGTTCCAACACTTTTTCTGGTTCTATTCCCACCCCGCCGTTTACATCATGATTTTGCCAGCGATGGGTATCATCAGCGAACTCATGAGTGTTCACTGCCACAAAGGGATCTTCGGCTACCGAATGATCGCTTACAGCTCCATCGCGATTGCGTTGTTTGGATTTCTGGTATGGGGTCACCACATGTTCACTTCGGGCATGGCAGACGTCACAGCGGTCGTCTTCAGTGCGCTTACGTTCACGGTGTCGATTCCTTCGGCGATTAAGGTCTTCAACTGGTTGGGGACGATGTATCAGGGAACGGTCTCACTCAATACGCCGATGCTTTATGCCTTGGCCTTCATTTTCCTGTTTACCATCGGTGGTCTAACGGGTCTCCCGCTCGGAGCACTCTCTACAGACATGCACTTCCATGACACTTACTTCGTTGTTGCACACTTCCACTATGTGATGATGGGTGGGACGCTCGTAGCATTCCTAGGTGGTGTATTCCACTGGTGGCCAAAAATGACCGGCAGAATGTTCAATGACAAGCTAGGGATCGTTTCGGCGATTATCGTGTTTGTTGGGTTCAACCTAACGTTCCTTCCACAGTTTGTTCTGGGTTCACGAGGAATGCCCCGACGGTATGCGACTTACCTACCTGAGTTTCAGCCATTGCACCAATTGTCGACCATCGGATCGCTTACCCTGGGCTCAGGATTGCTCCTGGCACTTATCGTTCTGCTGATGTCGTTGGTCAACGGCAAGAAGGCACCACGGAATCCTTGGGGTGGCGCGACACTCGAATGGGAGTGTGCTTCTCCACCCCCACACGACAACTTCTCATCCGCACCGACCGTTGGAGATCCCTACGATTTCTCGAATATCGAATACGACGGCAAGACGGGTGGATACGTCAAACGCGCGTAGATCCGCAGGCCTTTCGATAACCCGCACGAATTTTACTAGCTAAGAACATGACAGTCATTCAAGATACCCACATTCCAAATCACGACGCTGGCCACGCTGATGATCACCATCATGAGCATCCAAGTTGGTTGGCGCACCATTTCGACGATGCCGAGCAGCAGTTCGACTCAGGTAAGCTTGGTATGTGGCTGTTTTTGGTGACTGAAGTGCTATTCTTCAGCGGGATGTTTTGTGCGTACGCGTTGTACCGCAATCGCAACCCAGAGGTGTTCGAGTTTTGCAGTTCGTTCTTGAACGAAAAACTTGGAGCGATCAACACGGGTGTATTGCTCTTTAGCTCTCTGACGATGGCATGGGCGGTGCGAGCCGCTCAGCTTAGACAGCACCAGTTGCTCGTTGGAATGCTCGGTGCCACGTTGGGTTGTGCTGCGATCTTTTTGGGGGTTAAGTCTGTCGAATACTCTCATAAGTGGGAGTTGGGTCTTCTTCCTGGAAGATTCTACGTTCCTCAAATCGAGGGGCACCATGGAGCCCACCATGGCTATCTCGAAATGCTCTGCATCGTTCCAGCGATAGTTACGGTTCTGTGCGCCGCTTATGCAGTTTTCGCTTGGGCGATCAAGTCGACTTTCCACCAACAAGTCTCCGGCCCACTGCTTACCGCTGCTCTTTGTTTCTTCGTTGGAGTGTTTTTAGGTCAATACCTTGAGGCACAAGAAGAAGCTGCCAAAGGGCACGCAAATCATCACGAGCACCACATGTCGGTCCAAGGTCACATCGACCACGATTCTCACGATCATGCCGCTGCGTCCGATACCCATGAGCATGACCATGGCAGTGCACCGGCACCCGTAGCAGCGGTCGCATCCTCGGGAGGTTCGTCGGATGTTTACGTGGACTCCAAGGAATTGGCGACTCCAAAACCGAACGTCAACAAGAGCACTATGGCCGGGTTGTTCTTTAGCATTTATTACTGCATGACCGGTGTGCATGCCGTCCACATCATCGGAGGGATGATTGTAATCAGTTGGCTGATCGTCAAAGCGGCGCGGCATGAGTTCCACGAGCAGTATTTCGGTCCAGTCGATAACGTGGGGCTTTATTGGCACTTGGTCGACTTTATCTGGATCTATCTGTTCCCACTCCTGTACCTAATCACCTAATTGTTCGCTCAGTAGATTACTGCGAAATTTGAAATACAACCTGCACGATTGAACTGAAAATGGCTCACACAACTGCACACAACGAACAAGCTCACAACGATCACGATACGGGACATGGGCATGGCGGACATGGCCACGGTGATCACCATGGTTTTTCGCACCCGATGCCAATTTGGATGCTGCTGTCAGTGTTCTTCGCTTTGTTGGTGCTCACCGGCCTGACGGTGTACCAATCCACTTTCGATTTGGGCAACGCTGAAATTTGGATGTCGCTGACGATTGCGACGGTCAAGGCTGCTTTGGTCATCTTGTTTTTCATGCACTTGCTTTGGGATAAGCCGCTCAATGCAATCGTTATCCTTGGAAGTCTCATCTTTGTGGCCCTCTTCCTGGGATTTACTCTCATGGATGCCGAAGGGTACCGCGAAAACCTGCTCTACGACTCTGTCAATGATCCTCGAGTGACCCAGCAGATTGACGCGGTGACTCCGACTGCAGCACCCGCAACTTCGAACTAGGATTGACTAAGCGAATCTCGCTTAGGATAAGCGTTTGCTCATGACGTTTGGGCAATGCCTTGCTACATTACCGGTGGTTGTTTCCATCCTCTCCCGGTAGTTTTTCATGCCAACAAGCAGTAAAGAGATCCAGTTCCTCGAAGGCAGGCAGTCTCGACGCAAGGAATTCTATTTCACTCTCAAGGTAGCTTGGGAGTTCATCAAAGGGTTTAGAACCCTGCACTTCGTCGGACCTTGCATCACCATCTTTGGCTCGGCCCGCTTGGGCGAAAAGACGCCCGAGTACCAGCAAACCGTCGAGATAGCTGGCAAGATATCTCAGTTGGGTTTTACCATAATGACCGGTGGTGGACCTGGGATCATGGAGGCTGCCAATCGCGGGGCCAGAGAGGTTGGTGGTAGAAGCGTCGGTGTAAACATCGAGTTGCCTTTCGAGCAGAACCCCAATCCTTATTTGGATCGATCTGTCGATATCCGTTACTTTTTCGTTCGCAAGGTATTGTTGTTAAAGTACTCCTATGGCTTTGTCATCATGCCTGGTGGGTTTGGAACGCTTGATGAATTTTTTGAAACCATCACTCTGATCCAGACCAAAAAGATCTCAAAGTTTCCGATCGTTATCATGGATCGTGATTACCATACGAAACTGATGGAGTACATTGATCGTATGGTCGATCAGGGAACGGTATCTCCGAGCGACCGCGACTTGTACCTCTATACCGATTCGATCGACGAAGCGGTAAAGTACTTGCACGAAAACACGATTGATGAGTATCAGTTGAAGAAGGAAGCCAAGAAGTGGAAGCCTTTTGGTTGGCTCTTCGAGAAGTCTTAGGCACTCCGAGTAAACGTCAAGCGAGGCTGTATCTTGTCCGCAATACGAGTTGGAATCCAACTAGCCGGTTTGCGGCTTGGGTTCCGTCAAGCTTTGGAGGCCGCATCGAGGCTCAAGGCTGATGCGATCGAGATCGATGCGAGAACCGAGGTTCGTCCTGGCGATATGTCGGGGAGCGCCTTGCGGCAATTGCGCAAGATGCTCGAAGATTTGAATCTGCGGGTTGCCTCAGTTCGATTCGCGACGAGTCGTGGCTATGACACGACCGAGGAGCTCGATCGCAGGATCGAAGGTACCAAAAAAGCGATGAAGCTCGCTTATGATCTCGGAGCCAACACCGTCGTCAACAGCGCCGGTTACATTGATCCCGAACCAGATGCACCTTCGCGCCAGGTATTGAGAGGGGTGCTTTCGGATCTTGGTAAGTATTCGCATCAAGTGGGTGCGATGTTAGCACTCGAGACTGGTGCTGAGTCGTTATCGACCCTGGGCGAATTGGTGGATTCTCTGCCCGAGGCTTCGATAGGCATCACCTTAAACCCGGGTAATCTCATTGTGAATGGGTTTAGCTTGGACGATCTGCCAAAGGTGGCCAAGTATGTGCTGCTTGTTCATGCTAAGGATGGGCTACCGGATCGGGCAAGAGGGCGGGGTACGCAGGTGCCGCTTGGTCGAGGTATAGCGGAATTCCCGAGGATCATCGCCTCACTGGCAGAGCATTCTTTTAGTGGCTGCTATATTGTGGAGAGGGATATGGCTCCGGATCCGGTTGCCGAGTTCGGGGCTTCGATCAAGTATTTACGAAGCTTGTAGGATAATCAGGAGAAACATGATGCAACGTCTTGGCATAAACCCCATGGGTGGTTGGCTCGCCGCTAGTTTTTTGCTCGTAGTAGCATTCGGCTTTTTGAGCTTACAAATCGATCGCGTCGGCTTGGCTCAAGAGCAGAACAGGGGAGCTAAACCACCGATTGAGGAATTTGAGAAATACCTATCGAATTCCGTCCTCTCGGGCTCTTTCACTCCCGATGGCCAACCAT
>Ga0082207_1000331_pt1 | contig 27647 bp, 25 predicted proteins | sample LakMenEpi10Aug09_FD_71540 | JGI IMG/M metagenome (GOLD analysis project Ga0082207, IMG submission 71540)
CGAAGTGTTTTACGCCGACGTTCGCGGGCCGAAAGAAAATGTTGTTGGCGGCATAAACAACGGTTGGGCAGTGGCCATGGGTCTGCTTGGTTTCGAACGCGGCGAAGCAGCGGCAACTGCACCAATTCGTTTTCAGGCTGAGATTGATCGCCTGATGGAACTTGCACGTGAGAAGGGTGTTGCATCCGACCCACGCATTCGTCAGCGACTCGCAAAGTGCTATTCGGTTGTGCAAGTAATGCGCTACCTCGGTATGCGTACGCTGACGCAATTCTTGGCAGGACATCATCCAGGCCCAGACGGTGCAATCTTCAAGTTGTATTGGAGTGAGTATCACAAGGTGGTGACAGAACTCGGAATCGACATCATGGGAATGGACGCATTGGTGCCATCTGGTCGTAAGCCATCAAGTGCATTTCAGACTGACGATGCTGGCGCTCCGAACGACTCCATGAGCTGGACGACAACATTCCTCAATGCACGCGCTGGAACGATTTATGCAGGTTCCTCGCAGGTGCAGCGAAACATCATCGGAGAAATGGTGCTTGGTCTACCAAAGGAACCAAAGCCCAATTAGTCTGAGCGCAACGCCATGATGAACTTTTCCACTCTTGCCAAACTGATTGCAGCGTTATTGGTGCGTCCGTGGCTGTGGACTACCGCGGTTCGACAGGCAGTTCGTTTGGCTCCAAAAGGCTGGTGGAAGCAACCGCCATTCTTGCCATTGCCTACGCCTGCTTATGTTGAATTTCGCACCACAACTCAATACGGCGGAACGAAGCGTGATCCGGAGATACACGACATCATTGATTACCTCGAATGGTCGCGCGATTGGCAGAGTACGACCAGGTTGAGTCGCCGAGGGCGGCGAGGCTAACCATGCGTAGCGCGCTCGTTCTCAATGCAACGTACGAGCCGCTTAGTGTCGTGTCTGCGAGACGCGCTGTGTGTCTGGTGCTCTCAGACAAAGCAGACATCGTTGAAGACGATGGAACGGAAGTGCACGCAGAGAATTTCTCAATGCCAGGACCGTTGGTCATTCGGCTTCGTTATGTAGTGAAGGTTCCGTATCATCGTCGAACTGCACTATCGCGTCGTGCAGTGTTTGCTCGCGACGATCATCGTTGTCAGTATTGCGGCGGAGTCGCGGATTCCATTGATCACGTCATGCCACGTTCGCGTGGAGGTATGAACGTGTGGGAAAACGTAACTGCCGCGTGCAGGCCGTGCAATTTGCGTAAACGCGACCGCACGCCGGAAGAAGCGGGTATGAGGCTTGCAAGCGAACCGCATGCGCCACGCGAGCTCGCATGGATTTCTGTTTCTGTTGGGCGAGTGCCCGATGCGTGGAAGCAATACCTTGCCCACGCCTCCTAACGCATCATGGAAGTTGTACACCGAACATGTTTCTGCAGGTGAGCAACACGGCCGTGATCTCGTTGCAGAACGTGCGGTTTGGGATGTGCGCATAACGCAAACAGCAATGGTGCTTGGCTCGCGACAAAACGAGTCATTGTTGAACGGCGATCTGTGCGGTCGTGACGGAATTGAAGTGGTGCGTCGTCGCAGTGGCGGTGGAATTGTGTTTCTTGCACCAGGCGAACATGTGTGGCTCGATGTCGTTGTTCCGCGAGGAGATGTGCTGTGGAGCGATGACGTTGCGCAAGCTTCGTGGTGGTTGGGCGACGTATGGGTGCAGGCGCTGAATGCACTTGGCGTAAGCAATGTTTCGGTTCATCACGAATCACTGAGCAGCGATGCGTGGGGCGACTTGTTGTGTTTTGCTGGAGTCGGACCAGGAGAAGTGGTTCAACGAGATGATGAATCACTGAGCAAACTTGTAGGTATTAGCCAGCGACGTACGCGTGATTATGCGCGCTTTCAATGCACCATGTATACGAAATGGAATCCACATGACGTGGAGATGTATGTAGTGAATACGCCAGGCAACCTGAGTGAGATTGCGCATCGAGTCGCAACGGTTCAGGCAAGCCAGCAGGCGCTTGTGGACACTTTCGTGTCACATCTGCCCCTCTAGCAAAAGTTTTTTTCCGAGAATTCGGCCTGTTCGGCCTTGAGTCCCTTAATTCACCAATGGAATATGGCTTTTTGGGGCATGCTGCTGTTTGGAAATAAGTGGGGAAAAGTGGTGACAAATAACACCAAAGTGGGGGAAAGTGGGGATATCGTATTCCTCGTTGATCCGGAGTGCGGACTCCATTCAACGGCAGCAATACACGGGAATGCGAGCCCCACAAGGGTTTGCGAGGGTAGCGGAGGACACATTGTTCGTAGGAGTGCACGATCGGCAGCTAGACCCAAAGGGTCGCTTGGCTTTGCCTGCATCGTTTCGCCCACGTTTAGAACCCCGTTGTTTCCTCTCCATTGGGCGCGACAAGTGCGTGGACATTTTGACTGCAGAGGCATTTGAGGCCGCCGCGCGGGAGTCGATGGACAAGGTTCGCAACGGCGAAATGTCGCTTAACCAGCAGCGCGCTCAGGCGAGCAACACCTTCGAGGTGGCTATTGATGCTCAGGGTCGAATCAACATCGAAGAAAAGTTGCGTGAATACGCCGGACTTACGTTGAACTCGCGAGTCGTCGTCAGCGGTTCATTTGACCGCGTTGAAATTTGGGAACCAGAGCGCCACGAGCGCGTCGTCCTCATGGGTATCGAGCAAATCGCCGGATCAGGCGAGTAGCGGGAAAGGAGCGCATCGACTACACCACTTTTTGCGAGCGCTCCTCATATGAGCGTTTCGCTGTACTGCAGTCCTTCGGTCAGCAAGATGGACAGCCCCAACTCCGCCCGCTTCCATTTCGTCGAATCGGGGAGACATCCCGACGACAACGCCGGCCGGGGGGCTGCAGTACAGCGAGGCACCACACGAGCGAGAACACGCAACGAAGCGTCGAGAACTTCTTATGAACTCACCAGCAACTCACTCAACGTTTAACCACGAGCCAGTTATGGCAAATGAAATCACCGAACTATTCGGTGCAGTTCCTCACGGCGTAGTCGTGGACGCGACATTGGGCGGGGCGGGCCACACAATGCGCCTGCTCTCTACGTATCCGTGGATGAGCGTGTTCGGTATTGACCAAGACCCGATGGCCATTGAGCATGCACGCAAGATTGCACCACAATTCGAAGGTCGACTGATGTTTCACCAAGGTCGCTTTGACGGCATTGCGGAATTCCTGCAGTTGCATCACGTACCAAAAATTTCGGGCGCTCTGTTTGACCTGGGTGTTTCCTCACCGCAGTTCGACGAAGCAGATCGTGGCTTTTCGTATCGCAATGACGGACCACTTGACATGCGTATGAACACGACGCAAGAGTTCAGTGCCCTTGATGTCGTGAATGGTTACGAAGTGCAGCAACTTGCCGACGTATTGCGCGAACATGCAGACGAGCGATTTGCTTTCCGCATTGCGAAGGCGATTGTTGCAGCACGGCCTGTTATGACGACATCGGCGCTCGCAGAGATTGTTGCTAACGCCATTCCTGCTCCTGCTCGTCGCACTGGCGGACACCCGGCGAAGCGCACATTTCAAGCAATTCGCATAGAAGTGAATAAGGAACTCGAAATTTTGCCGAAGGCAATTTCGGATGCGATTGCCGCCACGGAAGTGGGCGGCCGAATTGCAGTGTTGTCGTATCACTCAGGCGAAGACCGCATTGTGAAACAAGCGTTCCGCGATGCAGAAACCCGTCCAGGAGCAACCACCATCGCGTCACCGTTCCAACACCACTTGTCCTCGGGCAAGTTGGTGAAGAAGGTGCGTGTTGCAGAGCATGCATCTGCAGAAGAAATTGAACGCAACCCTCGCGCATCATCTGCGCGACTCAGGGTTATAGAAAAGGTCGGCTGCTGAGATGGCGTTAGCGATCAACACAGCACGGGTGCCGCAACGGCAACCACGTGGTGGACAATCGATACCCCCTGAACGCCATCTCACAGTCATCCCTGGAACATCAAAACGAACCATTTTGTTCTTCAGCACCATGGTGCTCGGTTTGTTTGTGGTGGTGTCGTCGGTAATTGGCTTGCAGGCTTACATTGCTGGACAGCAGCTGAAGTTGGATCGTCTGACGGGCGAGATTTCACTTGCGCGTCAGTATCACGATGAACTTCGCCAAGAGCGTCTCGCTCTATTGGCTCCCGAATATCTTCGCGAACAGGCGAAGGCACTCATGATGACACCTGGCCTTGGGTCAAAATTCGCTGAAGTACCGCAAGATGTTGTGGCAGCAGTTGTGATTTCCACGGGGAACATGGACCAAGTATTTGCAGATCCGTCAAACATCACCACACTTAACCCGCTTGCAAATTTGGGTACTTCACAGAATGGGGTGACGCAACCATGAGTATCGCTGCTGGATCACGCGGGCGACGCCAGGAGCCCCAGCGTGCTGGAGATATCGCCCGTGCAGCAGCGCGACAAACCGTTCGCACCCTGACAGAAGATCTGAAGCCTGGAAAAATCTCACATCGCTTGGCGTATGTGCGCATTGTTGTGTCATTGATGTTGTGCGCCATGTTGTTGCGCACGGGGTACTTGCAAACCGTCGGTTCTGGTCAATACCGCGACGCAAGTGTTTCGCAACGTACTCGAGTAAACGTGGTGAAGGCAGAACGCGGATCAATTCTTGACCGCAACGGCCTAGAGCTGGCAATACCAATTCCGCTCCGCACCGTGTTTGCAGACCCGCGCGAAGTTATTGATCCAGTTGGAACAGCACGGGCGATAGCCGCTGTGCTGGCAATGTCGCCGGAAGCCGAAATTGCTCTTGCAGAAAAGTTGCAAGATAAGACTTCAAGCTTTACGTATGTTGCACGTCAGACTTCACAAGAAGTGGCTGACTCACTCATTGCGTTACAACTGCCTGGTGTGTCTTCATACAAGGAAACGGGCCGTGAACTAACGAGCGATGGATTGCGCGCATTAGTTGGACGCACAGACCCTGATGGGCTTGGCACTTCAGGACTTGAAATGCAGTTCGATATGTTGCTCGCCGGTGTTAATGGCCGACAAGTTCGCGAAGTAAGTGCAAAGGGCCAATCAATTCCGGCAACGCAAGAAGAAAGCATTGCGGCGATCCCTGGAAAAACACTGGTCACCACCATTGACCGCAATATTCAGTTCCAAGTTGATGGCATTTTGGCTCAGCAGATCGCGCGACTCCAAGCGCGAAGTGGAACTGCAATTGTGATGGATTCCACCACTGGTGAGATTTATGCAATGTCCACATTGCGTTTGAATGAAGATGGAACGTATTCAGCCGATTCGGGGAACATTGCAGCAGTTGAAGCAAACGAGCCTGGGTCGGTGGCAAAGGTGTTCAGCATTGCTGCTGCAATCAACGAAGGGCAAGTTGATCCAAAAACTTCCTTCACTGTTCCTCCAGTGTTTGTCGCCAACAAAGGAACTCAGTGGGAAAGTGCAATTAGAGATGCATATCCTCACGGCATCGAAGACATGTCAGTGCGAAAGATTTTCGTAGATTCTTCGAACGTCGGAACGCTGATGGTCGGGCAGACAATTGGACCAGACAAGCTGCATGACTATTTGAAGTTGTTTGGTTTTGGTACAAAATCGGCAGTTGACTTTCCGGGTGAAACCAAAGGAATACTGCAGTCAGCAAACAAGTGGCAGGGTGCCAAGAAATTTACTACCTCCTATGGCTACGGTTATTCAACGACGGCGTTGCAGTTGATTGCTGGGGTAAACGTGGTGGCAAATAATGGTAATTATGTTGCACCTCGTTTGGTGACGGCAACAGTAACGAGAGACGGCTTAAACGAGTCGATCGCACCGCAAGAGCAGCATGCTGTCATCACTCCAGAAACTGCTGCAACGATGCGAGCGATGATGTCTGATGTTGTCTGTTTCGGAACTGCGACACTTGGAAAAGTTCCAGGTATGACAGTTGCAGGTAAAACGGGAACTGCCTACAAGCGTCAAGACAACAAAACTTATGTTGCTGACGACGGATCGCGCTCGTACTTTGCCAGTTTCGTTGGGTTCATACCTGCACAGCAGCCGCGTTTCACTGTGTTGGTTTCGATCGACGAACCAAACGCGGAATCAATGGATCGCTTCGGTGGAACTGCAGCAGCGCCAGTCTTTGCGAACATCGCCCAAGTTTTGATTAACGAGCTTGATATTCGTCCAGATGCAGCCGATCTCGGTTGTCCAAAAGAGCGTCCAGCAGAGCTCGGACCGAAGCACTAATCATGAGTGCATCGCCGGCAGCGACCGGCCAGATGGCAGTGCGTCATCTGGTGGATACAGCGCAACTGGGCACGCACGGTCTGCTCGTTGAAGTCGTCGGCGAAGACGCTGTATTGAACGATGTTGTACATGACTCACGTCAGGTCACTACTGGAGCATTGTTCTGCTGCATTGGTGGTGAAAATGTAGACGGTCATGAGTTTGCACAGCAGGCTGTCAATGCTGGGGCATCAGCGCTGTTAGTAGAACGTGTATTGGATATAGATGTTCCTCAAGTTGTGGTTCGTGATGTGCGTAGGTCGATGGGGCTACTTGCTGCCGCCCTGCACAAATTTCCAAGCACTCGGATGCACATGGTGGGCGTAACGGGCACAAACGGCAAAACGACGACAGCACATCTGCTCGCAGAGATCCTGCGTACGCACGGATGGAAAACAGAAGTCATCGGAACATTGACAGGTACACGAACGACACCTGAGTCAACTGATTTGCAACGAATGCTGAGCGCGTTCGAACGCGAGGGTGTTGAGGCAGTAGTGATGGAAGTGACATCACATGCGTTGGAGCTTCACCGCGCAACGGGTACGACATTTGAGGCAGCAGTGTTTACGAATTTGTCGCAGGATCATTTGGACTTCCATCACACCATGGAGAAGTACTTCGCTGCTAAGGCAAAACTCTTCACGAAAGAGTTTTCGGCATGTGCCATCATCAACCGCGACGATGTGCATGGTCAACTTCTTCTTGACACCGTGACGATTGATGCGAAGTCGTTTGGTTTGAGCGACATCTCTGAGGTTCGCATGGATGCACGCCACATTGAGTACGAGATCGAAGGTGTGCAGATGCGAGCACAATTAGGTGGTCAGTTCAACGTGATGAATTCACTTGCCGCAGTTACTGCTGCACGAGCCCTTGGTGTTCCGCTACCAAAGATTGCCGAAGGTTTGAGTCGCGCCACTGCTGTGCCTGGTCGATTTGAGTCCATTGACGCAGGGCAACACTTCGATGTGATTGTCGATTATGCACACACACCAGATGCCCTCGAACGTGTTCTTGACACAGCGCGATCGCTGATGAGTGAGACTGGAAAATTGGTAGTGGTATTTGGTTGTGGTGGAGATCGCGATGCTGAAAAGCGTGCGCCAATGGGGGAAATTGCCGCCGCAAAGTCAGATGTGATGATTATTACTTCAGATAATCCTCGCTCTGAATCAGGGGCTGAGATTGCAGCGCAAATCAATGCTGGAGTTGCAGCGTCCGATTCGCATAAAGTGCTGTGCACTGAATTAGATCGTCGTGCCGCAATTGGCAAGGCGTTTTCCATTGCTCATCGTGGAGATGTTGTTGTGATTGCGGGAAAGGGTCACGAAAACACTCAAACCATTGGAACTGAAACTTTTCCGTTTAACGATGCGCAAGTCGCTCGTGAACTTCTAGGAGATCAATCATGATTGCCGTTTTAATTGCTGGTGCGGTTGGAATGTTGGTATCACTTGCCGGCACTCGCGCGCTCATATCTTTCTTTCATCGACTCGGTAAGGGTCAGCCAATTCTCGGCGCAGAAGACCATGGTCCAGCGCATCAGATGGCAAAACAGGGAACACCAACAATGGGTGGCATCGCCATTCTGATTGCGGGATTCATCGGTTGGCTCGTCGCTCACTTGCGCGATGGGCTTCCATTTTCTGATCAAGCAGCAATCATTTGGCTCACGGTATTTGTGTTGGCCGCGATTGGATTTCTCGATGACTACCTCAAGGTAAAGCGCCAGCACAATCGCGGAATTTTCTGGAAGAAAAAGGGTTGGATCACCTTTGGCATCACTGCGGTGTTGATGTTCATTTTGGCTGCCACTACAGGAGTTGCTCAAACCATTTCGTTTACTCGCGCGGTCAGCCCAGGCTGGGAGTTATCGGGGCCGGTGTTTATTGTGTGGACCGCCATCATGGTGTGGAGTACAACAAACGCAGTCAATGTCACCGACGGTTTGGACGGTCTCGCAGCAGGCTCTGCATTATTCGGCTTCTTGGCTTTCACCATCATTGCTTACTGGGCATTTCGCAATCCACGCATCTATGACATTGTGAATCCGCTTGACCTTGCTGTGCTCTCTGCTGCTCTTGCAGGTGCGTGTGGTGGCTTCTTGTGGTGGAACGCAGCACCAGCCCAAATCTTTATGGGTGATGTTGGTGCGCTTGGGTTGGGTGCTGCCCTGGGAACGCTTGCTGTAACAACTAACACGCATTTGATGCTGTTGATCATCTGTGGCATCAACGTGATTGAGGCTGGTTCGGTGGCAGTACAAATGGGCGTGTTTAAAGCATCTGGTAGGAAGAAGCGATTGTTCAAGATGTCGCCGATACACCATCACTTTGAATTGAGTGGTTGGCCAGAAACGACTGTCATCATTCGCTTCTGGATCATTTCGGGAATTTGTGTTGCTTCAGCCGTTGCTATTTTCATCGCCGACTTCACCAATCAAGTGTCCCGATGACCCAGGGCCGCGACGCAACCTTTGTTTTCGGGTTGGCGGTGGCGGGGCGTGCGGTTGCTTCTTCGTTGCGTAAGCGCGGCATAGATGTTGTGCTTGGTGACGACAGTTTGACGGATGAGCATCGCTCGTTTGCACAGTCCATAGGTGCGCAAGTGGTGAACATTGCTCAAGATGGGGAATTGCAACGAGTGATGAGTGAGGTAGACGTGCTGTCTCCTGCACCTGGAGTTCCTGTACACCACGCTGTCATTCGTAGTGCCCGTGATAACGGAGTTTCGATCCAAACGGAGATTGAGATTTCTTATCGCATGGAACAACTGCGTAGCGGTGGGCCGCGCCCATTGGTTGCAGTCACGGGAACGGATGGCAAGACAACAACTACTTTTTTAGTTACAGCGATTCTTCGTGCGGCAGGTTTACGCACTGAAGCGGTAGGCAACACCGAAGTTCCGCTGATTGAATCACTTGAAACCAATGCGCAGGCGTTTGCGGTCGAGTGTTCAAGTTTTCGTTTGGAACACACCGAACAGTTTCGGGCTCAGGCTTCGGCTTGGTTGAACATTGCACCAGATCATTTGGACTGGCATGGCACTTATCAGCAGTATTTTGATGCGAAAGCAAAGATGTGGGCGAACTGCTTGCCAACTGATGTGGCGGTTGCACCTAGCGATGATGTGAACATTTTGGCAGTGGCGCGTGCAAGTGCTGCACGCATGGTTACTTTTGGCGCAACAGAGGGCGACTACCGCGTTGTAGGCGAAGAGTTATGTGGACCGTTTGGATCAATCATGAGTATTTCACGCATGAAGCGGTCGTTACCTCACGACATCACCAATGCACTTGCTGCAGCTGCAGTGTGTATTGAGAGCGGGCTTGCGAGTGCAGAACATGTGGCGCAGGCTGTAGAACAGTTTGAAAATGCTCCTCACCGAATTCAGTTCGTTTCGGAGTTGGACGGGGTGCGTTGGTTCAACGATTCGAAGGCAACGAGTCCGCATGCTGCAAGCGTGGCGTTACGCGCATTTGACAGCATTGTGTTGATTGCAGGGGGAAAGAACAAAGACCTTGACCTGTCGCAAATGGCATGCGAACCACAGCGCATGAGAGCAGTTGTTGCCATTGGTGCCTCCGCAGACGATATTGCGCGTGCATTCAGTGGTGTATGCACTGTTGTTAAGTCAGAGAGCATGAGTGCTGCCGTTGCTCAAGCTCGCGAGCTTGCACGAGCAGGAGATGTTGTGGTTCTGTCGCCGGGATGCACCAGTTACGACTGGTACTCAAACTACGGTGAACGTGGCGACGATTTCATGAAATGCGTTCGAGAACTATCAGGAAACCATCGCTAGGAGGACACCGTGGCTACAAATGTTTCAACTTCACTGACACCGGCTCAGCGTCGCCGTGCTGTACTCGATAAAAAAGGTGTTGGATCGACGCGCCGCTTAACAACTGCCGCTCCGAACAAAGTGTTCTGGGGAATTCTCGCCGTTGCTTCCTTGCTTACGGTGTTCGGATTGATGATGGTGCTGTCGGCAACTTCCATTGAAGCTGTGAATCGTGGTGGCTCGCCGTGGGCGATGTTCCAAAAGCAATTCATGTGGTCGATTTTTGGTTTGTTTGCAGGAATCACCACGTACCGCATGCCGTATCACCAGTGGCACGGCATTGCTAAGTATGCGTTGTGGGCTTCTTACGGTCTCATGGTGTTGCCAATGATTCCCGGTTTGGGTTTGGAGATTAACGGTGCACGAGCTTGGGTGGCACTTGGGCCGATTCGATTTCAGCCGTCGGAAGTGCTGAAGGTAACGATGTTGTTGTATTGCGCCAGCGTGTTGTCGCGAAGGCGCGCTGAAATTGCACATTGGGAACGCACGCTGAAGCCAGTGATGTTTGCCTGGGCGATCACTGTGGCGCTCTGCGTATTTCTCCAGAAGGACCTTGGCGCAGCAATCGTGTTCACCTGCATTGTGATGGCAACGTTGTTCATTGCTGGTGCACCAATTCGGTGGATGGCAACGATGACTTCTTTTTTCTTGGTGGTATCGCTTGGGTTGATTGCCACAAGTTCGCGACTGCAAAATCGATTCTTCGCATTCGTTGACTTGGAAGGAAACAAAGGTCACTGGGCGTATCAAGTGTGGCAATCCGTGTTGAGTATTGCTAATGGCGGGATCACTGGAGTTGGAGTTGGGCAGGGAACAGGCAAGTGGGGATATGTTCCACTAGCGCATAGCGATTTTATTTTTGCGATTATTGCCGAAGAGTTTGGACTGATTGGAACTGTTGGAGTCATCGGCGGATTCATGGTGTTGCTCTCACTCGGTATGCAAGCCGCAAAGGGAGCACGCGATCACTACGGAGCATTGCTTGCTGGTGGAATCACAACTTGGTTGTGTGTGCAAGCTCTCATCAATATTGGAGGGGTTATCGGCGCAATGCCAGTAACAGGACTCACCCTGCCACTTATGTCATACGGTGGATCGTCACTGTTTATGACGATGGCGGCTGTTGGTCTGTTGCTGAATGTTGCACGTAATATGAAGTAGGTCATGGTCGTACCCGCTTCATCCACGTTTGCCGTTATTACTGGAGGCGGAACAAGCGGGCATGTTGTTCCTGCAATCGCTATCGCAGAGTTGCTTGTTGATGCTGGCCACAGTTTGTCAACGCTGCATTATGTAGGTTCGAACCGCGGGGCAGAAGTAGCCATGATTCCGCCGCTCGGCTTGGCTCATACATTTCTTGCTGTTGATGGTTTGCAGCGTGGAGTTTCTTTGTCCAAAGTGAAACGCAATGTGCTAATGGTGTCGACGATGTTGCGTGCGCTCCGAAGCGCAAAAACTCTGCTCACAGAGATGCAGCCACAGGTGGTCATTTCCGTTGGGGGTTACGCGAGTATCCCTACTTGTCGAGCCGCTCGAAGTCTGGGCATTCCTGTCGTCACCTGTTCGTACGATCGTCGGCCAGGTCTGGCCACCAAACTGCAGTCGCGATATGCGGAAGTGTCTGCTGTGGCGTATGCGCCGAGCAAGTTACGAAACGCTATGGAGACCGGAGCTCCCGTACGACGTAATTTGCGGGTAGCTGATGTGCAGGCGCTACGAAACAGTGCGCGCCAGGCGCTAGGGATTTCTGCAAGCGCTCGAGTTGCAGTGGTAATGGGCGGATCACTTGGATCTGCCGTGCTGAATACTGCAACAGAACACTTGGTGCAGAGTCTGCGCAGCACCGAGCACACGTGCATCATTCATATTGCTGGTGAGCGATTTATGGATTCGGTGAAACTTCCTGTCACGATGCATCACGACAACGGAGCACTTGCGTATTCGCGCATTGCGTATTCTCACGACATGGTCACGTTGTATTCGGCGGCTGACGTTGTGGTGTGCAGAGCGGGGGCGAGCACCATTGCGGAGGTGTCGACCGTAGGGGTTTGTGCTGTCGTCGTGCCATGGAAAGATGCAGCCGAAAACCACCAACTAGTAAATGCAAAATGGTTGACCGATCGTGGGGGCGCTGTCTTGCTTGAAGAAAGCGCCTTAACCGCGCATGAATTTTCGCAGACAGTTACAGAGTTGCTTCGTGACGATGACCGCAGATCAGCAATCGCAAGTCGTGCGCGCGAGTTGGGTGCAGTGCATCGCCAAAGTTCAATGGCAAGCGTCATTGAACGTGCAGCAAAGGCGCAATCGTGAAATCAACAATTGCACAACTTGACTTGTCATCGAAAAAACGGATTCATGTTATTGGTGTAGGTGGCCCAGGAATGAGTGCTATCGCACAAGTGTTGGTCGAAATGGGTCATGTGGTTTCGGGTAGCGACATTAAAGAATCAGAGACAGTACAACGACTGCGAGAAATTGGTGTGGTGATCAATATTGGTCATGACGCCGCGTCTGTTCAACATTGCGACGCAGTGACGGCTTCATCGGCAATTCCAAAACAAAACATAGAGTTAGTTGAAGCACTCAATATCGGTATTGCGGTACTGAGTAGGGCTCAGATGCTGGCTTTGATCTGTGGGCAAAAACTCTCACTAGGTGTTGCTGGCACTCATGGCAAAACCACCACATCGTCAATGCTGATGACCATTCTTCGAGCAGCGCAACTGCAACCAAGTTTCATTATTGGCGGTGATGTGCGAGGCGTGGGCAGCGGTGCGTCATGGGATAGCGGCGAACATTTAGTAGTTGAAGCCGATGAAAGCGATGGAACTCATGAGCAGCTTCCGCTAGGCGCTGTCATCGTGACCAACATTGATGTAGACCATCTTGACCACTTTTCAACCTTTGGCAACTTGGTCGAAAGTTTCGAGCGATTTATTGATGGAGTTTTGGGTCCAAAGGTGATCTGCGTAGACGACGCATCACTCTCGGCTATTGCGCCATCCCGAAATGTCACCACCTACGCAATTCATTCGCCAGCTCAGTTCACGGCACGCAATGTGCAATTTCAAAATGGTGGATCAACCTTCGAGGTAGTGCGCCACGAAGTATCTGATGACAGTGGAATGTTGCTCGGCCGTGTTGCCTTGCAGCTACGAGGTGAGCACAACGTAGCTAATGCATTGGGTGTGATTGCCATGTCGACACTTCTCGGTGTTGAGTTCGATGTGATTGCATCTGCACTTGCTGCATTCTCTGGTGTATCGCGCAGATTTGATCAGCGAGGAACCGACGACGGCGTCTCATTTGTAGATGACTACGCGCATTTGCCCACGGAGATTTCGGCAGTGCTGTCAAGTTGTACAGATGCCTCGGATTCATGGTCACGTGTAGTTGCAGTTTTCCAACCAAACCGCTTCAATCGCATGCAGCACATGTCGGATGCATATGCAGACTGTTTTGCTGCGGCAGATCATGTGGTCATCACCGACATCTATTCCTCTGGTACAGCGCCGATTGCAGGAGTAACTGGCAAACTGGTCGTTGATGCCATTGTTCGCGCTCATCCAAAAACGTCTATTGCGTGGAAACCGACGCGTGCCGAATTGATTCAGCATCTTGCGACTGAATTGCGTTCAGGTGATATCTGCATCTCCATGGGTTGTGGTGATATCGAAACTTTGCCCGATGAAGTGATCGCTGCGCGTGGCGCATTGCGGGGAGGTTCGTGAGTACTCCTCATCAACTTCGTCGCCCCGCCACTCCCGAGGCCGTAGAGCACGCTTTTGATTTGTTTAAGTCAAAGGCAAAGCGAAATGTTGACCTGTCGCAATTCACCACCTACAAAGTTGGTGGCACAGCCGCACTGCACATGATGGTTTCGTCCATTGACGATTTGTATCTCGTGAGTGCTGTCCTCGCCGAGGTTGAATTACCCATTCTGGTGATCGGGCGTGGAAGCAATTTGCTGATCTCTGATTCCGGATTTAAAGGCTTGGCCCTCACCATCGGCGGTCTTGCTGACTACGTCGACTTGCCGAATCGTGACGAAGAACCAGAAGTTGAACCAATTGCATTGTTTGGCGGTTCGGTTGCACTTCCCGTTGCAGCCCGACAAAGCGTTGCACGCGGACTCACTGGTTTTGAGTGGGGGGTAGGTGTTCCAGGTTCGGTCGGTGGAGCAGTGCGCATGAACGCAGGGGGACATGGTTCAGACATGGCGTCTTCGCTTACCTCTGTGCGAATGTTTCATCTGCGCAAAGGCCTAGAAGCCCATGTGAATGCAGTTGATCTGGGACTGCGATTCCGCGGTTCCGCGCTCGATGATCACCATGTGGTGTTGAGCGCAACTGTCGATCTGGAATGGTCAAAGTCGCCCGAAGCTTCGGAAGCTGAATTACAAGAAGTAGTGCGGTGGCGCCGAGAGAACCAACCAGGTGGACAAAACGCGGGTTCGGTATTTGTTAACCCAGAGCCTGGCAAGGTTTCAGCCGGGGCAGTAATCGATGAACTTGGAATGCGTGGATTGCGCGTTGGTTCTGCTCAGGTGTCGGAAAAGCATGCCAATTTCATTCAGGCCGATGTTGGTGGAAGTGCACAGGATGTTGTGGCGCTCATGGCAGAGGTGCGCCGTCGTGTGCGTGATGAACGTGGGTATGTTTTGCGCAGCGAGATCCGACTTGTCGGATTCGAAGACGAGACTGATTCAACAATTGTGGATCTCATTAACAAAGACTCCGAGGTTGGTGTTTCAACGATTCGGCTCGAACAAGTTTTTGACAAATCTTCTACCGCAAATGAGACCACTGATGGAACCATTCCAGTCTCGGTGCTCAATGGAGAAGTGATTCGAATCATCGATTCAGATGTATCTGACGAAGTGCTTGAAGAGTTACGGGATGCGTTCGGTCGTGATGTAACACGGGATATCACACGGGATATCACAAGTGGTGTTGCGCGTGACGCAACCATTGTTCCCATCACGAGCGCCACAAGTGACAAGCCTGCGCAACCCGCAGAGCGTGTGGTGATTGTTGATGACGACCTACGAATCGTGACCGACGATGACTTTCCAGCCGACACCATGTCGCAGAGTGTGCACCGTGCACCAACCTCTACTCGCGTAGCAATTTTTGACGACGAACTGATGCCTGGTGGTGATGTCGATGGAAGTTCAAGCGGTGCAGTCATTATTGACGGGACGGCGTGGACCGAGCTTTCCTTGGCCCGTCGTGTAACAAATAGAGCAAAGCAGTTGATCAAAATGCGCGGCGTTAATCGGCGTAAGCAACTTCTTGTTGTTGGTGGCTCACTTGTTGCAGGCGTTGTAGTGATCCTCATCGTGCTTGCATCGCCAATCGTGGCTGTGCGCAACATCGATATCGAAGGCGCCAAGTATGCAAATGCAACCTTGATTGAAACGGTTTCAAAGAGTCTGCGCGGCAAGTCGGTGCTCACTGTTGACACGAATGCAGCACAGAAACTCCTGGAGACAGATCCGTGGATCGAGTCGGTCCGCATCAAGACCTATCTTCCAGGTCGAGCAGTAATTGAAATCAATGAGCGAGTACCGGTTGCGTGGTTCTTGGGCGTAGATAACCAAGGAAGAGTGATTGATCAAGACGGTCGAGTGCTTGCTGTTGTTAATGGTCGGCCCACGGAATACATGTTGATCGACGGCACTGGGCCCAATTTGATCGCCGGTGCAATGGCTTCGGAGTCGTATAAAGCCGCAGCTCAATTAGCAATGTCGCTTCCCGATGAGATTCGGCCAGTGGTGAAGAACATGGGCGTTAACGGTCCGAATCAGGTGACAATGACCCTGTTAACTGGGGCAGTCGTGAAGTTTGGCGAGCCAGTAGATCTGCGTAACAAGCTGGTCAATGTTGTGGTTATTCTGCGTCGTCAAGACATCAACCAGATTGCAGGGATCGATGTGTCATCAGGAACCCCTGTGGTGTCCTCGCCGTAGTTTCAACCCCAGATGCGAGGCTTCCAATGTGAGCCTTGTTGGTCAACTAGCCTCGTGAACGACGCCATTTAGGGCGTTTCGCATATATCGAGTAATCGCTAACGGAGGCATGAACAATATGGCTGGAGCACCGCACAACTTTCTTGCAGTGATCAAGGTGATTGGCGTGGGTGGCGGCGGTATCAACGCCGTGCAGCGCATGATCGACTCCGGAATGAAGGGTGTGGAGTTCATTGCCATTAACACTGACGCTCAGGCGCTCATGATGAGCGACGCAGAAGTGAAGATCGATATTGGTCGTGAATTCACGCGTGGTCTCGGTGCAGGTAGTGATCCTGAAGTTGGACGCGAAGCTGCAGAGTCAAGTCGTGCAGAAATCGAAGAACTTGTTGCAGGTGCCGACATGGTGTTCATCACCGCAGGTGAGGGTGGCGGAACGGGAACTGGTGCAGCTCCTGTGATTGCAGAAATCTCGCGCGCAGCGGGGGCACTCACGGTTGGCATTGTGACACGACCATTCAATTTCGAAGGTCGTCGTCGCGCGTTGCAGGCGGAAGCAGGAATTTCGAAGCTTCGCGAAAAGGTTGACACTCTCATTGTCATTCCGAACGAGCGGTTGCTCGCCATTTCAAGCGACAAGACCAGCTTGTTGGCAGCATTTGCATCAGCAGACCAGGTGCTGTTGGACGGAGTAGTGGGAATCACCGGGTTGATCATGACTCCTGGTCTCATTAATACCGACTTTGCTGACGTGAAAATGATTTTGAAGAACGCAGGAACTTCACTGATGGGAATCGGTCGTGGAACCGGAGACAATCGTGCAACAGTTGCAGCGAATGCCGCAATCAATTCACCGTTGCTTGAATCCTCGGTTGAAGGTGCTCGTGGAATTCTGTTGAACATTGCTGGTCCTTCAGACCTCGGATTGTTTGAAGTAAACACCGCTTCTGAAATCATTCATGCGGTCGCACACCCTGATGCAAACATCATCTTTGGTTCGGTCATCGATGACGAACTTGATGATGAAGTGAAGATCACGGTGATCGCTGCCGGTTTTGATCGTGTAGACAACACCAGCTCACGCCAGCGTGAACCGCGAACGGTTGATACCGGTCGCATTCCAGAACAGCGTGGAAGTCGTTTGAAGGAGTTGTTCGGTGCTGGTGAAGACCCACTGCGTGACGACGATGACGGTCTTGACGTACCTTCGTTCCTGAAGTAATTCTCACGTTGGACCAACGCAGCGTTAGTGAGGCTGTTGCTTCACTGCGCAAACGAATAGCCAGCGCTGGTGGAGTAGATGTTTCACTCGTTGGGGTGACAAAAACATTTGGTCCTGAGGCGTGGCGGTTTGCACAAGTCGCGGGCTGTGATGCGGTTGGCGAGAACTATGCGCAAGAGGTTGTTGCAAAAGCTGCTGAGGTGGCATTGGCCGACCGTTTGCCTGTGCATTTCATCGGTCAGCTGCAGTCAAACAAGATCAAGCAACTGACTGGAATTGTCGATGTCTGGCAGTCGGTGGACCGTCTTTCGCTCCTGACTGAAATCGCCAAGCGCTCCGCGCAATCGGCGAACGTGTTTCTTCAAGTAAATGTGACGGGCGAAGAGGGCAAAGGTGGGTGTTTGCCTGCAGAGGTTGGAGAACTGTCCCGTGCCGCACAGGATTTGGGAATTGACGTTGTAGGACTGATGACTGTTGGGCCGACAAATGGAGACCCCGTCGTGACCCGCACCACATTTCGCACGCTTCGCACGTTGGCCAATGACCAAGGACTGCGACAGTGCAGCATGGGCATGACGGGCGATCTCGAAATTGCAATCGAAGAGGGAAGCACCATGGTCCGAGTGGGATCAGCCCTTTTTGGTGACCGTCCATCACCGCTTAGGTAACTTGTTGTAACCTGTGTTTGATGTCAATGTTTAGACGAGCCATGGATTACCTGGGTCTTGGTCCAGATGACGCATACGACGACTACGACGCTTCGGTAGCGGTTGAACGCCCGTTGCCACGCCGCCGCCCGGAGCCTCGCGGACGCATGGTTCGCCAAGAAGAAGAGTATGACGACTACGAAGAATATGAAGACGACATGGTCGAACAGCGTGCGCCGCGCGCACCACGTGGTGTGAAAACCCGTGCTCCGCAACAGCGCGACGACTCCAGCGTGCAAGTGCGTCCGTCTACTGGCGGTCTTCGCGCACAGCCAACAGTTCGTCCGCTCTCTGCAAACTCTGCGCAACCAGTTGAAGTGCGTCCAACGCGTTACGACCAAGCAAAAGAAGTTGCAGACTTGTTTAAGAGTGGTAACTCTGTGCTGTTGAACATCGGTTCGGCTGATAGCGAAGTTGCGCGTCGACTTCTTGATTTCACCAGCGGTTTGATTTATGGAATGCAAGGCACGATGGAAAAAGTTTCTCCAGGTGTATTCCTGATCAAGCCATTCGGCGCAAGTTCACCGCGCGGCTGACGTGTTCATCGTCTGCGGTGCACTCGGGATTTTCATCTTCATGGTGTATGCGCGCGTTATTTTGTCGTGGTTTCCAGCAAACCCAAATGGCGCATTCGGGCAGATTTCGCGACTCATTTACCAAATCACCGATCCGGTGTTGTTGCCAGTTCAGCGTGCACTTCCACTCGTTGGACCGCTTGATTTATCGCCAATTGTTGTGGTGATCGGACTTTCGATTCTGCAAAGCGTCATTTGCTGATTGCGGTGAACCGAGAGTAACCAAGTCGTACACTTACGCACCGTGACGTATCCACAAGTTGATCCGCAGCCGAATTTTCCGGCAATTGAAACCGAAACGCTGAAGTTTTGGCAACAGGACAACACCTTTGCTGCCTCGGTTGAACAGCACGCCGCAACCGGCGATGCGTCCAATGAATTTGTGTTTTACGATGGGCCGCCGTTTGCCAACGGACTCCCGCATTATGGACACTTGCTCACTGGCTTCGTCAAAGATGCTGTGCCTCGCTATCAGACCATGCGTGGGAAGCGGGTAGAGCGTCGCTTCGGATGGGACTGTCATGGTTTGCCGGCAGAGGCTGAAGCGGAGCGTCAGCTCGGAATTTCTGGAACGCAAGCAATTACCGACTACGGCATTGACAAGTTCAATGAGTATTGCAAAGTTTCGGTATTGCAATACACGGCGGATTGGGAGCGATACGTCACTCGTCAAGCCCGTTGGGTTGATTTCACCAACGATTACAAAACACTTGATACGCCGTATATGGAAAGTGTCATGTGGGCATTTAAGGCACTGTGGGACAAAGGGCTGATCTACGAAGGTTTTCGTGTGTTGCCGTATTCATGGGCGCTCGAAACTCCGCTCTCAAATTCCGAGACGCGCATGGACGACGCATACAAGATGGTGCAAGACCCAGCGCTCACCGTTGCTTTTGTGTTGGAGTCTGGCGACAGCCTGTTGGCCTGGACGACGACTCCGTGGACGCTGCCGAGCAACCTGGCATTGGCAGTTGCACCAGATGTTGATTACGTGCGTGTGCGACACAACGGCACGGTGTACGTCTTAGCGGAAGCGCGACTATCTGCATATGCGAAAGAACTTGATGGGGCAGAGGTGCTGGGAACTGTGCGTGGTTCAGAGCTTGTTGGTCAGAGTTATACGCCGCTCTTTCCGTATTTCGCTGATCACTCTGGTGCATTCCGTGTGTTCGGTGGCAGCTTTGTTACCACCGAAGACGGAACGGGTGTGGTGCACATGGCGCCGGGTTTCGGTGAAGACGACTATCAGGTGTGCAAGGAAAACGGTATTGAACTTGTCGTGCCAGTAAACAGCCGAGGTGAATTCACTCAGGAAGTTCCCGACTATGCAGGCATTCAAGTATTCGAAGCGAACCCGCTCATCATTCGCGCGCTCAAGGAACGTGGCGTGGTGTTGCGTCACGAAACATATGACCACTCGTATCCGCATTGCTGGCGAACGGGTAAGCCGCTCATCTACATGGCATTAAGTTCATGGTTTGTCAATGTGACCGCAGTGAAAGACCGCATGGTGGCGTTGAACCAAGAAATTCGTTGGGTGCCAGAACATCTCAAAGACGGAAGCTTTGGAAAGTGGCTTGAAAACGCACGCGATTGGAATATCAGTCGCAACCGTTTCTGGGGTTCGCCAATCCCGGTCTGGCGTAGTGACAATCCAGAGTTTCCGCGTATTGATGTGTATGGCAGCGTCGCCGAACTCGAGCGTGATTTTGGAGTGAAAGTAACCGAATTGCATCGCCCTGTTGTGGACGACTTGGTGCGTCCAAACCCAGATGATCCATCGGGCAAATCCATGATGCGCCGCGTGCCAGAAGTGTTGGACTGCTGGTTCGAAAGCGGGTCAATGCCATTTGCACAGGTGCATTACCCATTTGAAAACCAAGAATGGTTTGAGCAGCACAACCCTGGTGATTTCATTGTTGAATACATTGGGCAAACACGTGGCTGGTTTTACACATTGCACGTGTTGGCTACTGCGTTGTTTGATCGCCCCGCGTTTTCAACGTGTGTGAGTCACGGCATTGTGCTTGGCGCTGATGGTCAAAAGATGTCAAAGAGTTTGCGCAACTACCCAGACCCAATGGGCGTGTTCGATAACTACGGCGCTGATGCCATGCGCTGGTATTTGCTGTCATCATCAATTCTTCGTGGTTCCGACTTTGCAGTAACCGAAGAGGGTATTCGTGACACCGTTCGACAAGTGATGTTGCCACTGTGGAACAGTTGGTATTTCTTGTCGCTGTACGCAAACGCTGAAGGCAAGTCGGGCAAAGTTGACTTCTCGTCCGACAACGTGTTGGACACCTACATTTTTTCGAAGTTGCATCACCTGGTTAACGACACAACGGCCAGCATGGATGCGTACGACTTGTTTAATGCGTGTCAACAAGTTCGCACGTTCCTTGATGTGCTCACAAATTGGTACATCCGTCGCAGTCGCAATCGTTTTTGGTCTGGCGATCAACAGGCAATTAACACATTGCATACTGTTCTCGATGTGTTGACACGTGTTGCTGCACCGTTGTTGCCATTGATCACGGAGCAGGTGTACATCGGCCTTACGGGTAATCGCAGCGTGCATCTCACTGTGTGGCCAGTTGCTGCTGACATTCCTGTCAACAACGAATTGGTTGTGGTGATGGACCAAGTACGCGATGTCTGTTCAACAACGTTGTCGCTTCGTAAGTCGCATTCTCGTCGCGTTCGACTTCCGCTTGCCAGCCTTACCGTTGCTTCGCCGTTGGCACTTGGGTTACAACCTTTCGTGTCAATCATCACTGAAGAGGTGAACGTTCGTGAAGTGAAACTGACTGCAGATGTTGCTGGAGTTGCGCGACATGAATTGCAAGTTGTTCCAGCAGCGCTAGGACCACGACTTGGTGGCGATACCCAAAAAGTGATCGTTGCGGTTAAGAAGGGTGACTGGAAACAGCAGGGCGATGCGGTGGTTGCAGGCGGTTACGAGTTACAGCCGCATGAGTATCAGTTGAAGTTGCTGGCTGCGGTTGGCGACGCAGAAGCGACTGCTAGTTCGGCTTTGCCAGACGGCAAGGGAGTGGTGTTGCTAGATATTGCACTCACCCCAGAACTCCTGGCGGAGGGAACTGCGCGCGACATCGTGCGGATTGTGCAACAAACACGTCGTGAAGCTGATCTTGGGGTTTCCGATCGAATTCATTTGATTCTTGGTCTGCCCGACGATGTTGCTCAACAAGTGGCCCCTTTTGCGGACTACATCTGTGCAGAGACCCTTGCGGAACGCTTGTCCTACAATACGGACACGCCGCGAACCACGGACTTGGATGGGACTCCCATTTATGTTGCCGTGGAACGACTACGGTGAAGCGCCAAGTCAGGGAGGTAGTTATGCCATCAAAACCAACCAAGAAGAAGACCGTTTCTAAGAAGCCGACCGCCAAGAAGAAATCTGCGCCTAAAAAGCCGGTTGCAAAGAACAAGGCTGCGGCAGCAAAGAACAAGGCTGCGGCAGCAAAGAGGAAGCCTGCTGCCAAGAAGCCAATCAACAACAAGGCTGCGGCAGCGAAAAACAAGGCTGCGGCAGCGAAGAAAAAGGCTGAGCTTGCCAAGAAGGCGGCAGCAAAGAAGAAGATCGAGGCCAAGAAGGCTGCTGATCGCAAGAAGGCTGAGCTTGCCAAGAAGGCTGCACTGAAGAAAAAGATTGAAGCGCAAAAGAAGGTAGAGGCCAAGAAGAAAGCCGATGCCAAGAAGGCAGCTGACGCTCTACGAAAGAAACAATTGCGCGAGCGCGAAATTGCCAAGAAGGCACTCGCTGCTGCAAAGAAGAAAGAGTTGGCAGAAAAGGCAAAAGCAAAGGCCATTGCCGATAAGGAAAAGGCAAAAGAAAAGGCCAGGCTTGCAGCTGAAAAGCAGGCGCAGCGCGAAGCTGCAGAAAAAGAAAAGATCGCCGAACGCGAGGCAAAGGAAGCAGCGCGTCTTGCAGCAATTGCAGAGAAGGAAGCAGCTCGTGAAGCTGCACTGCGTGCAAAGCGGAAGCCAGAGCCGCCACCTCGTCCGGTCATTGTCAAGACTGAGTTTGTTGATGGCATTCAAGCAACAAAAGAATTCGATCTGAAGTTCTTGACTGGTCAACGTGAAGCATTGTTAGAAAAGCGCGCCATGCTTACCAAGCAGGCTGTGCGTTTAGAAGATGAAGCCAACGCCATGATTGAAGATGTTGAAATGGGCGATGTGCAGTTCGACGAAGAAGGCGGCGAAGGCGACACCATGGTGGTGGAACGCGAACGCGATCTCATGTTGTCGGCACAGGCTCGCCAGGAAGTGGAAGAGATTGATGCCGCTCTTACGCGTATCGGTAATGGTGAATATGGCTACTCCGTGCATAGCGGCTTGCCAATTCCACGTGAGCGTTTGAAGGCGATTCCATGGACAACTGAGTCGGTATTGGAGCGGGTTGGCGGCATCGGTCGTCGATGACCACTGCATTTGTGCGTGTGCGCACGAGTTGGATAGGAGCAGGTGCTGCTTTAGCGGTGCTCATCCTTGACATTGTCACAAAAGGTTGGGCAGTGTCTGCACTGTCTGATGACAGTGACATTCACATCATTTGGACTCTGCACTTCGCATTACTGCATAACGAAGGCATGGCGTTTTCTGCAGGCACAAACATTGGTCCATTTATTGGCATGCTCGCAATTGTGGTGATTGCCATTTTGTTGGTCACGATGCGCAAACAGAGCAATGTTGTGTCACTCGTTGCAACTGGTTGCATCATCGGTGGGGCAACGGGAAATGTTCTCGATCGGGTGTTCAGGGGCAGCGGATTCATGGATGGCGCCGTAGTCGACTTCATTGATTTTCGTTGGTGGCCAGTGTTCAACGTGGCAGATATCGGAATTGTGTGCGGTGCAATTGCTGTGGCCTACAACATGATCACTACACAGCCTGAAACAAAAGAAGGAAACCAATAGTGCTTATCGAAACCATTCCTGCAGCGCTGCACGAACAGCGACTCGATCGCGTTGTCGCACTGATAGCCGATATCAGTCGTGCTACGACTGCGACGCTCATCGAACTTGGTGGGGTCACACTTGACGGCGCTACTGGTGTGGCAGGCAAAGTGAAGGTTCGAGAGGGTCAAGAAGTGACTATCGATACCTCAATGATTCCTGAAAAAGAGTTGCCTCAGGCCGACACCTCAGTTGTTTTAGATGTGGTCTATGCCGATGACGATGTGATTATCGTGAACAAGGCGCCCGGAATTGTCGTGCATCCAGGTGCAGGAAATCCGAACGGCACATTAGTAAATGGAATCTTGGCGCTGTATCCAGAAGTTGCTTCTGTTGGCGATCAACTTCGGCCTGGAGTGGTGCATCGACTTGATGCTGGCACGAGTGGTTTGATGGTGGTGGCGCGGTCGCAAGTTGCCTACGATTCGCTGGTTGACGCTCTGACGCGACGTGATGTAACCCGCGTGTATGTAGCACTGGTGTGGGGACATCCTGAAGTTTCGACGGGGTTGATTGATGCGCCAATCGGTCGCGATCAACGGGACCATACGAAAATGGCAGTAGTAATTGACGGAAAGTTTGCCCGCACTCACTACGACGTGAAAAAAAGATTTGAACAACCACAAGCGTGCTCACTTGTTGAGTGTCAGCTCGAAACAGGTCGTACGCACCAAATTCGAGTCCATCTCGATTCCATCGGGCATCCAGTTGTCGGCGACTCGACATATGGTGGTGCTCGAAGTTCGTTGTCTTCGCCTCGACCAATGTTGCACGCTGCAAAACTCAGCTTTGTTCACCCAACGACTGGTGAAGTGGTGACGTTTGAAGCGACTGTTCCAGAAGATATGCAAGCGGTAATTAATCGCTGCGAATAAGCCCTAGTGGTGTAGTTCGGGCCACTGTGCCGTGCCGCGAGCGGCCTGGGCAATTTTTGCCAACGTGTAGTCGGCTAAGTGCTGGCGCATATGTTCGCCAGCAACATTCCAAATTGCGAGCAAAACGCAGTGACCTTCATGATCGCAAGCGCCATCTTGGTGTGGTTGGCCAAAGTCTCCAAGCGTGATCGGGCCATCGGCTGCCGCGACAATTTCGGAGAGCAGAATCTCTTCAGCCGGACGAGCCAAAACGTATCCACCACCAACACCACGCTTTGATTTCACGAGGCCAGCACCTTTGAGAACAAGCAAGATTTGTTCTAAGTAAGGCTGGGGAAGTGCCGTGCGTGTTGCGATGTCGCGTACTGAAGTTGGTCCCTGATCTTCGGCGTGAAGGGCTAGAGACAACAGCGCTCGACACGCATAGTCACCCCGAGTAGATACACGCACTCTTGTAGTGTAGATCGGGTGCCTACGCCCCGAGTCCCCGACTATCAAGGTGGCTCAATTGCAGGTCTGATTCCCGCCCTTCTTGGACCTCGAGGAACTCAGGAAGTGCCACAGTGGATGCCTGCATGTGTGCAAGGTGCAAACCAAGTGGTGCTGTTGGTGCTGGATGGCCTTGGCTGGCATCAGCTGCGCGAACATCAACAGCATGCACCAATGCTTTCGAGCATGCAAGGGAAATCCATCACCAGCGTTGCACCCACAACGACAGTCACCGCGTTGACTTCGATTGCAACTGGGCTGACGCCTGGCGAGCACGGAATGATGGGCTATCGCATCGACCTGGGTGGCCACGTAGTGCAAATGCTGAAATGGGGCGACGAGAAAGGCGATCTGCGCACAACGTATCCACCTGACTTAGTGCAACCGTGTCCACCGTTCATGGGCGCTGCTGTGCCTGTGTTGAGTAAGGCAGAACTTGAGGGTTCGGCGTTTACTGAAGCGCATTTACGCGGCTCGCGTCCAATGGGTTGGCGAGCGGCTTCGAGCATTGCTGTACAAGTAGGTCAATTGTTGCGAAGCGGTCAGAAATTTGTTTACGCCTATTACGACGGTGTCGACAAAATTGCCCACGAACGCGGATTCGGTGAGTATTACAACGCCGAGTTGCGAAATGCCGATCGGTTGGTTTCCGATGTCGCAGAAGCATTAGTGCCAGGTTCGGTGTTGTTAGTTACTGCAGACCATGGCCAAGTACATGTGGGACAGAACACACAGTCTCCTCATGCCGATGTGTTGTCGCGCATTACGCATCAGTCGGGAGAGGGGCGTTTCCGCTGGTTGCATGCAAAGTCCGGCGCCGAGCAGGACTTGCTGGATGCCGCGAAGCAACATCATGGAAAAGACGCTTGGGTGGTGTCGCGAGACGAAGCTTGTGAGCAACAGTGGTTTGGCAAGCGCGTAACTGATGTGGCGCGGAAACGACTGGGAGATGTTGCTCTGGTGCCATTTACCGCTACCAGCTTTGACGAACCACTCGATTCTGGCTCGTATTCATTGGTCTGTCGTCATGGGTCGCTCACCGATGCGGAAATTGATGTTCCCTTACTGGCAATTGCACGCTGAGAAAGCCATACTTGCCTGACATGTCTACGAACGAAACGCCCAAAATAGAGCCAAGTGGCAACCCTGAAGTGGTGGGACTTGACGTTCCGTTGCCGCCGGTAGATGAATCGGTAGGCGTTACTGCTCCAGCCAAGGTCATGCGAATTGGTTCCATGATCAAACAGTTGCTTGATGAAGTGCATTCGATGAACCTTGATGCGCCAAGTCGTGAACGTCTTGCAGAAATTTATGAGCGCTCAATCGTTGAACTCACGGAAGCGTTGTCGCCAGACCTCGCTGATGAACTGCGCACGCTTGCCTTGCCGTTCCGTGATGGCGTAGTTCCCTCAGAAGGCGAGCTGCGCGTTGCTAAGGCCCAACTTGTGGGGTGGCTTGAAGGGCTGTTTCATGGCATTCAAGCGACGCTCTTTGCGCAGCAAATTGCAGCGCGTCAGCAACTAGAGCAGATGCGACAACTTCCAGGATCTGGCGAACCAGGAATGGGTAACGATCGTCCTGGTACGTATCTGTAATGGCGGATTCGTTTACCCACTTACATGTCCACACCGAATTTTCGATGCTGGATGGAGCGTCGCGGCTTGATGAATTAGTTGGCAAAGCCGCAGCCGAAGGCATGCCAGCACTTGGAATAACCGATCACGGCAACATGTATGGCGTCGTTGATTTCTATAAACAGTGCAAAGAAAAGGGCATCAAGCCAATCATCGGTACCGAGGCGTACATGGCTCATGAGCATCGCTCGGAGCGACCATCACGACGTGGACGCATTGACGACTCCGGCGGTGAAACCGAAAGTGGCGGAAAGGTGTATTACCACCTCACGTTGCTTGCCGAGAACAACATCGGTTACAAGAACCTGATCAAATTGTCGAGCCTTGCATTTTTAGAGGGCTACTACTACCAGCCGCGAATGGACTGGGAGTTGTTGCAACGACACAGCAAAGGCATCATCGCAACGAGTGGATGTCTGGGTGGTCACGTATTGCAGAAGATGTTGAAAGGGGACATCTCGGGTGCAGAGGCCGATGCAGGTCGACTGCAGGATATTTTCGGGAAAGATAACTTCTTCATTGAAATCCAAGATCACGGAATTGCCGAACAGCATCAAACCAACCCGCAGCTGATCGAGTTGGCAAAGAAAATTGGTGCACCGCTACTTGCGACTAACGACACGCACTACACGCATCGGGAAGATCACGAGGCACACGATGCTTTGCTCTGTGTGCAGACCGGCTGCACGATTGCTGATCCAAATCGTTTCAAGTTTGAAGGCACCGAGCACTATCTGAAGTCGGCGCAGGAAATGCGCTATCTCTTCCGTGAAGTTCCTGCCGCCTGTGACAACACGCTATGGATTGCCGAGCGCGCAGAAATTGATATTCCTTTTGGTAATTCGGTGTTGCCGCACTTTCCAATTCCTAAGGGCTTCTCGGGAGACGGTGACTATCTGCGCGACTTGGCATATAAAGGCGCGCACGAGCGTTGGGGAGAAAAGCTCCCCGAGTCGGTAACGCAGCGCCTTGACTATGAACTTGAAGTCATCGGCGGCATGGGCTTTAGCTCGTACTTCCTGATTGTGTGGGACCTCATTCGTTATGCGCGAGAACAAGACATT
>Ga0082207_1000332_pt1 | contig 27644 bp, 44 predicted proteins | sample LakMenEpi10Aug09_FD_71540 | JGI IMG/M metagenome (GOLD analysis project Ga0082207, IMG submission 71540)
ACAAGTCATCTAATAATCCGGGCTAAACCACCGGAAATCAAGTCGAAGTTTCAATCAATTAAGAATGATTCCGGTTGGGTGTCAGAGTTTCTATCGTTGCCACACCAAAGACTCACCGGCGGGACGGGTTCGGGTAAGTCTAAGTTACTGGGATTGATTATTAGTCAATGGCTAGAAAACAATCCAGACGGTCAACTTTTTATAGCTGACCCGAACTACGGGAAACCCGATAATGACGGCTACCTTAATAATTGGTTCGGATTAGATAACCAATGGATTAAACAGCCTGATGATGAAATCGACGCATTGATTGATTACGTTCATAGCCAATTAGATGAACGGATTAAATGCTGCGTAGAAGGGGTTAAAAATGGTGCTACAAAGCTATCTGACATTCAAATCGACTTAACACCCATTTGTTTAATTTGTGAGGAGTTCGATAGCATTATTGAGCGTTACAAATCAGATAAAACTAATTCTCGATTAGATAAATTAATCGAAATTATTAAACAGGGACGGGGTTACAAAATTAAATTAATCCCAGTCGGTCAAAGCGCATCGGTAGGGGAGGGAGGTTTTACACTCGCTACCCTAGAAAACATTGCACAGTTAATTATCTGTTATCCCTCAATCCCTGAGAGTCAATTAAGGTATTTAGCAGGGGAGAAAACTGGACTAATTGAGATAGTAGAACGCCTTTTAAGAGAAGGTAAACGTCCCGCAATTTGTGTAATCAAAGGTCAAAGCCGAGTAGTCACAATCCCTGACCTATCTGGGTTTAATGTTAGTTTTGCTAACACTAACTCAACAGACCCCGATGATGATTGGTGGCAACAAAACAATACAGAATCCTTTAAATTAGCTTTGGAATTAAGAGCATTAAAGTATTCTCAAGGTTTGATTCCATCGCCATTAAAACAAATTTGTTCTGAGTTAGGAATTGAACCCCGTTCTACCAACAAACGTTACACAAATCACCTAAAACCCGCATGGGAATTACAGGTATCTCAAGCCAAAACTTTAACCACCAAATAGGAGCATCACCATGAAAACATTTAAAATTGCCTTCATTTCATTATTAGCATTGACTGTTTTTTTCGGAACTAAAGATTTAACTGTTGAAAATGTTTTAAAGGCTGGTGTTGATAAAGGTTGGGGGGTAATTAACTTACTTTTTGGCGGCAATATTAACGCTACCAATAATCGCCCCTTACCTCAAGGTCAAGGGGATGATTCTGAAGCAACAATCACCCCGATTGAAAACTTGGAGGAGGTTAAATAATGCGCTTAATTTATTTGTTAGGCTCATCTCTGGGATGGGCTTTTCTAATCTATTTTATGTGGAATCAGTCAATACCTTGGTGGTTTAAAAAGGGTGTTTCTGAATCAGTAAAAGCTACCTCAGAAATAACTAAAACTATCCCTAAAGAAGATTGGGCAAAACCTAAAGAAGAACCCAAAACCGATGATAAAAAATCATCAGATTCCACTAAGCCCGACGATAAAACCGACACTTCAAAATCATTGTTTTCCGGTGAGATTAAAGTGGGAAAACTTCGCTCTAAATATGACCTGAACATCCAACAGGATAAGCAATCTGAGTCAACTGGAAAGCAAGATATGGGGGGAAAATAAACCAATGTTTAACAGGAAACTTGAGGATAGGGTAAGCGATGTTGAGGAACAGTTGGATGATTGCTTTTTCTGGATTTTCATTACTTGTCTGTTGTTGGGCTTTGGGATTCTTAAATTCAACCAATCCTCTCCCCAAGTTTCTAGTCCCCAATCAACAGAATTTAGTCAAACCTCAACAGTCACGTTAGGTAAAGATGCCCCTAAGTTTATTTATCCCCATTCAACCCCCTACACAATATCTTCTGGGTTTGGCATGAGAGAACACCCTGTAACGGGAGGACAAAAAATGCACAACGGGATTGATTTTGCAGCGCCAGGGGGTGCAAACATCCTAGCTGTTGCCGATGGCCAGGTGTCTTTTGCGGGTGACATGGGCGGTTGTGGCAATGCAGTTGAGATCAATCATTCCGGTGGCTATCTCTCCAAATATTGCCACGCCTCGAAAGTTTTAGTTCAGAAAGGTCAATCAGTCAAAGCAGGTACTCCCATAGCTCTAGTCGGTACGACGGGAACATCAACCGGAAATCACCTGCACTTAGGAATAAAACTCAACGGGAAATATATTGACCCTAAAAAAGTAATCCCTATAATGGAGCCGAAAAAATGATTTTCAATAACTTAATGATGTTAGGGGTAACGGGGTTTACACTTATCAATTTATTACAATCCCCTGCTATTCAATCAGTAACGGGTGCTAATCCATCGGGTAATGTTTCCGGTGATATTTCCAAAGCACAAGCCCCTGAAGATATTAAGAAAGCTGTTAGTCAAGCTGGTATAAATGACGAGGGTTTTGCATGGGCGATCGCACATATTCTAAAAGTAGAAGGAGGTTGGTCGGATCACCCTGCCGATGGCGGTGGGAAAACTAAATACGGTATTACCAATGCTGTGGCAAAAAGGCACGGGATAGAGGTTACACAGATTACCCTACCGCAAGCTATCAAAATCTATCATACTGATTACTGGGTAGCTTCCGGTGCTGATAAAGCTCAAAAACCTTTAAATCTAGCCATTATGAATAGTTATGTCAATAGTGGCAAAAAGTGGGATATTTCCGGTTCAACACCATCAGAACAAGCTAAAAACTATATCCAGAAACAGGATGATTATTATACTTCAATTTACACTGGGAACCCATCTCAGAAGGTATTTGCTAATGGTTGGCATCGTAGAAGTAAATACATGATTGAGGCTGTTAATGGCGGTAATCCGAGTTGGTAATTTTGAATTGTATTAGGAGAGAGTATGGTAAAAGCAAAATCACCCTATCCACAAATAGCAGAATTAGTGGTTAAGGAAGCCAAGAAACGCGGCGGGAATCAATTATTAACAGATATTAACTGGGTAACTAAGACCTTGTTCAAATATCAGAATGGTGTGATTCCCTTGACTGATACCGACTCCGATTGCGTCAGGATTGGAGAGGAGTTAAGACCCCGTTATGAGTGGCAGATCACCAGAGATCATGTAGCTTTTGCTAATCAGAATGGTATTAAGAAGGGATGGAAATAGTTATGAAAGATTTGGAAAGTTTGCTGAATGAAGTAGAAGAAATATCGAAAGAAATAGCTAGTCATCATTACACTATTTTTAGATTTAGTAGTCATTTTAAGGGTGCTTTTGGAACGCCTGACAGACTAAGACTTGAGTTGCCACACCTTCCGGGTTTTGGTACGTTGAGAGAATTATTGATCTGGATGATTGGTGAACAAGTTAATTTCTGGGATATCGAAACAGAGAATATCGAGGGTTTTAGAATTCACAATGGGGTTTATTACAAAGAGGAAGATTTTACCAATGACATCTAGGGAACAATTAGAATATATTTGGTTAGTTGATAGCTTGGTTTTATCTGAAACGGGGAAACACATTGACAGTTTAACCAGGAAAATTATTGAGGGGATATTAACAGATAATACCTATTCAGAGATAGGTGAAAAGTTAGGCTATGATCCGGGTTATATTAGCGATAAAACAAGAATAATGCTTAGGATTTTGAGCAAAAAGACTGGCGAAATAGTTAATAAACAAAACTTTTCTTGGGTACTTGAAAGGGTTTTAAATGTTGCCCACAGTCCATCAATCATTAACCTTGCAAATATAAAACAATGATCAATACTTTCATCGGAATTGACCCAGGAAAAACCGGAGGAGTTGCCATCATCTCTCCATCGGGAATCAAACTCATTGATTGTCCAGTTATTGAGATTAAAACTAAGGTTAAAAGCAAAAAGCCAAACCTCACGCTAATTGATCAGGTTGCGGACAAGGGAACAGTCAAGTCCAAAACTAAAATCACAACGAAGTCAAGCCCTGCATTAATGGCATCGGAGTTAGCACAGTTAGTTACCTCAAACTCAACAATCGCCATAGAGAGCGTTCATTCGATGCCAGGACAGGGAGTTAGATCAACCTTTGATTTTGGGATGAATTTTGGCATTTGGTTGGGAGTGATCGCAGCGTTAAATATTCCTATGGAGTTGGTGACCCCTCAAGAATGGAAAAAACACTATGGCTTGATAGGGAAAGACAAGGACGCATCAAGGATTATTGCGGTGCAGTTATTCCCCCAGATGGCTATGGAATTGAAGCTCAAGAAATACAACGGTCGGGCGGAGGCACTTCTCCTTGCTGAATATCTGCGGCGCAAAGCAGGAGGCCAGGACAAAGTAGGAGTATAGGGTTTCTAGTCTTTGCCAAATAAAAAGCACTTCTAAATTAATAGAGGTGCTTTTTAGATCGTCAATCCATGTTTACTTTTTTATTTTAGCTTTTTTCCATGCTGCATTAACTTTTATTAGCAACCCAGGGAATGTCCGACTCCAAAGAATCCCAGACAAAGCAAATCCAATCATGGCAGCTTTTGTACAAGGGTCGCATCTAAAATCAAATCCCCCACTTCGACCATCTAAGGTTTGATAAACTATCACTTCATTGTCAGCACTTGCATCTTTTGTCATGCTTTTGAGCCACTTAACAAAAATATCAAGGTCGGATTCAAAAACCATCTGAGTAATCTTATCTTCCAATAATTCCAACGCTTCTTTCATAATCTATTTTTGATTAAATTACTACCATTTAGAAGTTTGACAAACAGTTCCCCACCCCTCAAAAATTTCCTCAAATCTTTGAGGTTGCAATCCAAAATAAAACAGAGTTTGGGAGAACCTGTTTTGGTCTTGTTTTTTTCCTTCCGCCGCCCGTTTGGGACTGTAGAATGTGAGTCGGGTTGAGGGTAGGCAGAAGCGATCGCACCGATTCAAAGCCTTTTTATACCAGGCTGTACTGTTGTCAGTATTGGTTAACAAAAGGGCTTCCGCTTCCGTCTCGTTCAGGGTTTGAATCAATTTGTCAACAACCTTCTCAACAAATCCCGCGCTATAGGGAGGGTTTAACCAGAGTGTCTTAGCCTGTCTCCAGTTCTGTTTAAATCCATCATCTTGAATTGTGAATATCTTTTGAGCTTTTACCGTTCGGTTGGCAAGTTCACAGCTAAAAGGGTCTAATTCAGGAAATCCATAAAACTCATGGACTAAATCAATCAAATCAGACGGGGTATAATTTTCGTTTGAATCAAGAATTACGGGTTGTGTTTCAAATAGTGAAAGTTGTTGTATAATCATTATGTTGTTGCTTTGTGTGTTTACTTTTTAAAAGTATCTGAGATTCTCTACAAACTCAGATACTTTTTCTTTATTATAAGGTATTTGTGTTAAAATAAATATTAACTTAGATGTTAGTAAAATTATGAAATCAGAAAATAAGAAATGTGGTTTTGCTGCTATGAGCCCAGAAAAACGTCGGGAGGTTTCTAGCAAAGGGGGTAAAGCATCTCACGATAAAGGAACGCTTCATAAATTCACGCCAGACGAGTGTAGCGATGGTGGGGTTTCCACATCACGAAACAAAGACTACATGACCGAGATAGGTCGTAAAGGTGGCAAGGCATCTCGTGATAAAGGAACACTGTACAAGTTCACTTCTGAAGATTGTAGAAAAGCGTGGAAAAGATCAACATGAACAAATTTAGATAAGAATTGAGGAAATAGAATGACAACAGAAACAGCACCAACGGAAATAGCTGCGCCGTCGATTGTAGGGTATTTACTCGACAATCAAGGAAAGACAATTAAGTGCAAAGCAACGATAAACTCAAAGGGATATATAGTTTTTTATCCCGTGGACGAGGAGTGCGATCGCAATGCCAACAACGACTGATTATGTTAATGTTTTCGTGTTATAATAATATTGGTGGAAAGATTCTCTCTTAAAGTTACCCGGCATCCGCTTGGTGGCTTTTTGTTTTATGGGTTTGGGTGTTAGAATATTATTGGAGAGATCAGAGGGAGAAATGCCAACAACGACTGATTATGTTAGTTCGTTTTAACGTTGCCAAAACTAATCTCCAAAAAATACGGATACGGAACTAAATTGAAAACCATTTCCCCGACCTCCAAGCATTGTGCCGGGTGGCTCCCCTCCTCCGTTTGGCCAGTTAGGATTACTAGCATCATACAGATTGTTGTACTCATAATAACTAGAGGAGCTACTAGATCCAGAGGTATAAGAAGATGCGGGAACTCTGGATGTTCCACCTCCGGTCGGCCCTCCAGGTGGAGTTCTATATGTCTCACTCTGTTCACCAGAGAGCCCCTCTGCAAAGACGTGGTAATAATAAGATCCGGTCTCCGTGCCAGAATATTCTTCTTTCCACCAGTTCCAAGAATACCGAACAAAGCTATAATCATATTTTGTTCCAGACGACGTTATATAAGCATACTTTCCAACTCCCAAATAAGGCGGAGTTCTACGGTTTACTTCCCTATTGTTCACCGGTCGATCCGGTTGTCCTGGGTTGGGTATTTTTTTATTCTTTAACCACAAAACAATGCTCTGATTTACAACATCAACAGCAATATCTTTTGTTGTTCTTAAAGCCTCAACAACTCCAACCGTTGTGGTAAATGAAATTAAAATTTCCATATTAAATAATAATTACATCACTTGATTTAATATCAACTTTAGGATAAAAGGCGTAATAATCTATTAAATTATCATCGTTATTGTCCCCTTTAGCATAGGGCAGTATTCCGGTTTTTGGTGTTTCCCCCGCAAAAGCCACAAGAGTTTCTGCATCTTCGGCCCCTTTCATGTATCCAAATACAAACATTGAATTATACAATAAATCAGCTTTACTCGGAGTGAAACTTGTTTCATTAAATAAACTCGTGACGCAGGTACTTGACTGATTCCAGTTAACTACAATAAAAGTTCCATACCTATGATGTGCAGCTAATTGAAGATTTGGGTCTGTAGAACCGACACCGCTACCAATATATTTTCCCCCTTGAGTTATTGCATTGTCGATAAAATCAGGGGAGCTATTTAATATTACAAAATTAGCTAATTCGACACTGCTATTAATGTTTAACGGTTCGGGTAATGTTGCCAATCCTGCATACCATTGATAATCTGAGGCCGTCCCAAAGAAGGTTTTAAAAGTATCTAAAAACCTTTGTTTCATAGGAGCTAGATTTTTTAACTTGTTCGCCTCAATCTTGCCTACAAAAAGGATGTCAACCATCTCACCCGAATCCATCCCCAACGCAAAGGATTTAGGACTACCAGACGGGGAAAATCGTTTATTTAGGGATAGATTATAAGACGCGGTTGTGCCGTTGTAGCCAAGTTGTATATCATCACTTTTTAGATCAATGATTTGACTTCCTGTAATCTGATCTTGTGTGTTTATGCAGAACAACCCTACGGTTGAATTACCGATAAATTGAGGGATTGAACTGGAAAAAGTTGCAATAAATGTTCCGTTTTGTAATGTACCATTGTTTAAGATTTCTGAATTAGTTCCTTCTATATAAAATTCCGTGATTCTCTCTAAAAATGCTTGAGTTGGCAACATATTGAATGTGTCAACATAGCTTGGTTCAGTGGGAAAAGATGATGACATATTATTCTTTAATATATAGTTTTAAACTTTCAAAAGTAGGCATCCGCCGCCCAACCTCTATATCCTCAACCATTAACCACCAATTACAAAACGATTGGACTTGATGCTGTTCGGCTATTGATATCAACTCCGACCATAGCCCATTACAAATCGCTTTATCGGCAACGGATTTATACCAAAGACTCGCTTCAATAAAATGCACGGGAACATCAAACATCTCAATAATTTTAGGTAATCTGGTTAGGATCACCGGAGCATTGTAGGTTTTCAAATGAGTTTGAATCCCTACCTCAACAGGAAAATCCTTAGCTAATTCGTGGCAGATGTTGGCGATCGCATCCCATTTATTGAATAGGTGGGGTTTGAAATCTCCCAAAATTAATCGAGCTTTGGGGTTGGCAATATGCGCGACTTCACAATATCGCTTTAGGTTATCAAGTTTATAATCAGGATAGCCGACACCTAGATCGTCGGTAAATTCATTGCATAACACCCATTCATTAATCTTGGGGAATTTCTCAACCCGTTGCCCTACCCATTCCTTAATTGAATCGCAACCTGAATTTGGGTGTGGTTTATGGTGTTTATTCCCATAGAGAAACATTGACCGATAAATTTTGTCAGGAATGTTAAATATTGTCGGGGGTTCATGTTCCCACAGACTTAACCAATACCCCGCAACAACACCATCAAAAGCAGTCCAATCAATCCTTGAAAGGTTACTTGATCCGTTTGTAAAATTAAGCATCATGTACCCCCCGCAGCTTCAATCCAGCCGCCATTAAATGCCGTGTAGACTGTTCCGGTGCTAGTGTCCTTCCATGTCTCCCTATTTGAGTTTAGTGTCTTGGATAAACTCGCGGGGGTTCCGGTGTGGAGTCTCATCCGTGTGTCTGTTTCTACCCATGCCGTGCCATTGTAAACATAACTCAAAACCGAGTCGTAAGTATTGACCGCCCCATTCTCTTGATATATCCAACGGGTTCCAATCGCAGCCGACCCCGTTGGCGTGGTAGTGGCGACAACCGTAGAATCTCTGGATATAAACCATCTACCTCCGCCCGTGGCAGTGTAGCAACTTTTACTATTTGCTGTTGAAGTCGTGTCGGTTTTAGCTAATGCTAACCAAACTTTTTCGGCAGAAGCATAGAAGACAATTCCATCCTCTAAATTAGCAACACTTAGAGCCGTAATTGCAGCAATATTTGTCTTAGAACCCATCCATGCCATAGTCTTTGTTCCTGATATAAATTAAGGTGAAACAGTGGACAATACAAAATTTCCGGTGTCTTTATCTGATGGATTGTTGTCGTTATTGTAACTGGTTACTTCTATTCTAAAAACATCACCAATGTTAACAGTAAGAGGGGTAAACGTAAACTGAACAATACCGACTTGATCTTCGTCGCTTGCAGAGTTAGGAAGTGCTGCACCCCCCGCAGTAAATAAGCCATGAGTTGCATACATTCTTATGTATGGCTCAAACGCCGTAGACGATAATGTTATTGTTATTGATTGATTGGTAATAGTACCTGTTAGCCCAAAGTCCATCCAGTTCTGGACGACTTCCTCGTCCCCATCAAGTACATAATCAAGATAGCCGTTAACGGTTTGATTGATTCCAATAGTTCCGGGGGCGGGTGTTGGGGCTGGCGTTGGTGTTGGTGTAGGAGTTGGTGTAGGAGCTGGGGAAGACGGTATCACCCAACTCCCGTTAAGAGCGTTAGAAACCACCCCCGTCGTAGTATTTAGCCATGATTCTCTATTGGAATTTGGGGTTTTAGAAAGACTTGCAGGGGTTCCGGTTGATATCCTAACTCTGGCATCTAATTCAATCCAAGTTGTACCATTATAAATATAAGAAATAACCGAATCGTAGGAATTAACCGCCCCATTTTCTTGATATACCCATCGAGTTCCTATAGCAGCCGCCCCCGTGGGTATTGTAGTTGCCACTACTTTAGAATCCCTAGAGAGGAACCATCTACCACCACCTATTGCGGTAAAGCAACTTTTATCATTTGCGGTTGCCGTTGTGTTGGTCTTTTCTAGCACTAACCAGGCTTTTTCTGTTGAGGCAAAATAGACAATTCCATCTTGTAAGTCCGCAACGTTTAACGCCACAATTGCGGCTATATTCGCCTTTGAACCCATCCAAGGCATTATCTTAAATCTCCGCTATAGTTATATTCGATAATACAGGAATAAAGTTAGGGATTGCCCCGTTCCAATCTTCTAAAACTTCAGAGTTCCAACCATCGCTAGAATCCCACAATAAATTAATAGGAGTATCAGCAGCAAAAGCCTTAACCTCTGTTAGTTTGGGTGTCAGCAGTTTAGTCTGGAGTTGGAATGGAAAACCCCGATCTATCTTAGCATTAACCATAAAAGGTTTTAAGCTAAAATAGGCATCCGTTACAGAAAGATTGCTAACTATTCCCCCGATAATCATAGTATCGGTGGCAGCCGTGAATAGAAGTTTTTGCCCTTCTATTCTTTGGTTTAAGTTCGTTGCAATTGCCATATTTTGTTAGCGTTTAGAACTGTTTATATTATATAATAAAACAATAGTTTTGTGCTGATTAAATTATGATTAATACTCAAGAACTAGAGAATGCGATCACCATTGTGGAAAAATGGTTAGTCCCTCAATTCCTAGGAAAGAGGGCAGTATTTATCTATCCCTCTAAAGCTCAGAAGGATTTGGGATTAAGTGAAAAAGTATTCTGGTTTGCAATTTTTTCTTTAGTTGAGCAGCAGAAAATTAGCTTAGGTGAAAACGATTACATGGCAATTTATCCGGCCACAATTGTATTGAGTACCTAGAAAAATTATCCCCACGATGTTTTGCCACATCTGGGGACTTGAGTAAACCTACAGAACAGGCTACTAATGGACAAAGATAACACGGAAAAATACAACCCGCGCTGCTTAACTTGCGGTGGGAAGATGTGGAAGTCTGGGATAACGCCAACCGGAAAACAAAAGTATTTCTGCAATCCCTGTTGGTTACGGAATCGAAAATCCAATGAAGCCAAGAAAACCCCGCCATGTCCAAAGTGCGGACACAAGATGAAAAAAAACGGGGTTCATTCGGACGGTAGACAAAAGTGGCGCTGTACACCCTGCGGAGCGTCCCAAATTTCAGATCCCAAACCAGAGGGGCGACCGAGAATCCATGAGAAAATCACGACCTCAGACCCCAAGCCCGTAGGGAGGCCGAGAATCTATCCAGGTCGGAATCTGACCGATGCCGAATCATATCTCAGACATAAGAAGAAAAAAGCTATGTTGGCACTCAGGGAAAAGTTTGGGACTGATTAAATTGTTATAATAAGCGTCCCCGCAATGTTTCTGCATTCGGGGACGTGAGTTCACCTAGTACAGGCGTCTACGAGGTCAAATAAACACACATCCACACTAAAAAGCCTAGGGGTTAAATCCTAGGCTTTTTGCTATTTCACCCTACCCTACACCGCCAAAACATCAACAACAGATTCAAACCATTGCAAATGTTGACGGGTCGCATCCTTAACGCCCTTCTGTGCAGCGAGCAACAACTTAGAAAATCCTGATCCTTTTAGAGTTGGCAACCAAGCCGGATCTTTCCCGTGAGGGTTTGGGGTTTGCAATCCATTCTCAGCTAATAGTTTATTAACTCGTTGTGCCGAGTGTTTAACACCAGTGCGCTGTTCTAAAATTAATCCGAGTTCCGTGGGCGTGAGAAGTTTTCCCTCAACTTCGACTGTTAGATGTTTTTTGGCTTCTTCCATCGCAGGAGCCAACGCCGGATAAGTTTTAGCGATATTGTTGGCAATAATCCCTGAGACAAGTGTTGGGTCAACATTGGTAGGTCGGAAGACTGCCATAATCGCATCACTAATCAACTGAGGTGAGGGTTTATCCAACAGGTTCATCCCACCAGTGGACTTAGAATATTTTAATTCCTTTTCGCACCGGAGGAAATATTGTCGAGTTGTCTTCCCCTGTTCCGTCCCTGACATCATGCCTAACGCCTTAAAGCAATCGACGGTGAGATAGATGGATTCGCTAGGACGACCGCCATCAGGGGTTTTCATCCATTCGGATAAATAGTCTTCCCCTTGTTCAAAGTTGCGGGTTAGCTTCTTTTTGGCAGCCTGTTTACTTGAATATCCCAACCATTGCCAAGCGTCTTCAAAATCAACGGGGTATTCTTTACCGGAACCGAGTAAACTTAAAGCTAGTTCTTTGCTAAAATCAATCATTGTGATCCTGTTAGTTAGGTTTACAGCCCTTGGATGCTGAAACATCGCGAAGGGCAATTTACTATTAATATTATATCACAATTAATATTAATTAATCTGGCAATCTTCCGATTAGTTTAGGCTCAATTCCTGTAAATTTCTCGAATCTTTGGCAGATAATTTCACAGTATGCGGGTGAAAGCTCGAATCCGCATACTGTGCGATCGCCCTCCATTTTTTGCGCAGCCATTAATGTGGAACCACTCCCTAAAAAGCCATCGTAAATTAGATCCGTGGGTGCACTGCTATTGCCGAGAGCGTACTCAATTAAATCCAAGGGTTTCATCGTTGGGTGTTCACGGGATGCGGTGGGACGGTTAAAGTTCCAAACGGTAGTTTGGGAGCGATCAGCGTACCAATTGTGTGCGGCTCCAGGCTTCCATCCGTAGAGGATGGGTTCATGCTGCCAGTGGTAGTCTTGTCGCCCAAGGACGAGGGATTGTTTAACCCAAACTATTGATTGTTTATATAGCCAGCCCCCTTCTCTCATCCCACGCCTAAAGTTCTCCCCTTCCATATCGGCATGGCAAACGTAAATCGCGGCTCCAGGTTTTGCTGCGTTACAGCATGAGGAGTAATATTTTAACAGGAACGTATAAAAATCAGACGAGGACGCGAACGAGTCGTTTTCAATGGTGAGCTTATCCTTAGTTCCCCCTTCATAAGCCACGTTATATGGTGGATCTGTGAAAATCATCCCTATCTGCCCGAAGCGATCGCCCAACAAAGCCCTAACATTCCCCTCAATAGTAGAATCCCCGCAACCCAATCGGTGGCGGCCCAGTGCCCATATTTCACCCAACTTAACCCTAGATTCAATTTCATCTACCTTGTCCAGAAGTTCGGCAATTTCTTTCTCATTTTCTTCTTGCTGTTCATTCGAGTCAAACCCTTCACCCTTGCCAAACGATTCCAATAATGCATTTAATTTATAATCAGGGAAGAACTCACTCAGATCAACTTCCTGAGCTAAATCATTTAAAAGATCAAAGTCCCATGTACTGAAATCCGAGGCAGTATTATCAGCGATCGCATATTGTTTCCAATCCGACTCTGACAACCCAGGCCGCTTAACAGCAACAATCGTATTACCATCGGCTTCTACAACCAAAACCTTCTCAATCCCTAATTGACCCGCCTCCTCAAAGGTTCCATTCCCCGCACGGATAACGTCATTTTCATCAATAACAATGGAACGGCAAGCCCCAAACTGTTCTAAGGATTTGGAAATCACCTTAGCTGATAACGGCGTTCTTTTGCGGGCATTATTCGGATCGGGAGTTAGTTTGCTGATATCTGTCTCAGTAATTTTAGGTTTACTCATAAATTAGTTTGCAATAAGACTTTTAACCATGTTAACTTTAAAGTGTTGTTATTGCGTCACCATGCGCTAAATAAAACTATTGCTTCAGTACCAAACATTGAAAGGATCAGGGAAGCGGTCAGGGAGGTTATTGAGAACCCTTACCTGAATAACCGAGAGATTGGTAGGCGGCTTAACATCTCAGAAACAAATTTAAGGCGATGGAAAAAACTACCTATTTGGGAGCAAATCAGACATGAACTCCTAACCGAACGGGCAGAAACAATTAAGGCAACAATAGAAAAGGACAGAATGGCTTATCAACAGGATTTAGAGGAAAAACAAAAAACATGGCAAGCGTTCAGGAAAGCCCTAGAGACTAACGGAGCATATTCCCTCACCCTTTCCAACAATGCCTATAAAGAAGCAGTCAGCAGTGAAAGAGACTCCCTAAAGGCTTGTTCTAAAGCCACCAAGTCAGGAGCGCAAGTTCACTCCCGAAATGGGATGGAAGTTTTGAAGACTTTGGCAATGGTAGATGATCAACTCTATCAAAACAAGGTATTGATTGAATACTTTGAAAACCTTGAAAAAGAACAAACTCAAGAAATCTCAGAAGATTAATTATGCCTAATTTTGAAAGTGTTTTAGTTTTCCTGTTATTGTCTCTTGGTTTAAGATGGTTTTTGTTTAAGTACAAATTGCTTGATAGGATTAGGGAATCACTTAAACAGAAACACCAACTTTTTAGGGAGTTGTTTAATTGTCCATACTGCCAGACATTTGAGAGTTCCGTGCTAGTTTATTTTGTTCTGGGAATGCCATTTAGTCCCGTTACAGGGATTCTTGCGGGTTTATTTAATGCTTATGTTTCGGTGTCGATTGAGAATATAATTGAATCCCAGATAGAGGAGTTAGAGGGAAATTTTAAGACTCCTAAAACTTTGGAGATTCCCGACTACAAAACCCCAATTGAAATATTTAACTTAGGATCTAAATAATGGAAAGAATTGAACTATGCTCAAACAGATGTTGTCCAACCCTTGCTAAACTTGGGGATTTATGGATTATAAATGATGATTATGGTGGGGAGGTTAAATTGACACCTGATCAGCTTGATAATTTAGTAAAAGTTAAGTTGAAATATGAAAAAGATTTGGCATCTACAAGAATGATTGAAACTGAAAAGGCACGGGAAAATGGATTACTTATTCAATCCTAGAACTCAACGCTACCATTACAAACAGGGTGCGGGTCGGGGTCAGTTTGTACCCGCCACTGCCATTAAGTTTATGATGGAGCGCAACATTGAGGCGACACAGGGGGATATTAAGACCATTGGGGAATTATTGGTCAATGGTAAAATATCCCTCTCAACTTGGGAAGAAATGACTGCGATCGCACTCAAAAACTTGCATATTCAATCATACCTACTTGGTCGCGGTGGTAAAGGTTCTATGAATCAACGGGACTATGGATTAATTGGCAATCGACTCAAAAAGGAATACAAATATTTGAGGGAATTTGCTAAGGAAATCCAAACTACCGGAGTTAGCAAAGCTGATTTCTTTAGGCGATTAGAGATGTATAGCAACGCCGGATCAGGTCAACACGAAAAAGCCCGAACTGAAGGACACAAGAAAGCGGGTTATTCTTGGGAGTGTAGGGTCAGAACCAAAAAGGAATCTTGCCAACCTTGCATAACTTATGAAGGCATGGGGTGGCAACCTATAGACACACTTCCCAACCCTACGGAGCGGTGCGAATGCGGATCAAATTGTGGTTGCACCAAGAAATTCGCCAAAGAAAAACCGCGAGATTTTGTCAAGCGGTTTGGGACTTTTGATTGTGCCAACTTTAGTCAAAAGTTAGGGTAACGGCGGCGGTTGTGCCACCAAGTACAGCCTCGCCCGATGTGGGTACAATGGCAATGGTGGCAACTTCGGGAGTGCCCGCAAAGGTTACAGTTATCACCCCGACTTCAGCTAATCGACCATTTGACCCGCGAGAAGAAATGATAATTTCTTGGGGGTTATTTTTATCAACATGAACAGCCATGACTTTCTCCTATGTAGTTTGTTTTAAACTAGAATTGATTTAACCTTATTGTATTAGAAATCCCTACAAATATGTTTGCAACATCAAATATTCAAGCAAATCCCAGAATTGGCTTTCCCCATCCCACACCTGAAGAAATGGAGAAGATTAAGCAATTCTCTAATGCTGAACCCCATCAGATTGTTGTTGTAGAAATTATGGCTGCTGACAATTTGATGAACAGGAGTCGGGGTAAGTGGTCTTTGGATTCCCTGAGAAGTCTAGCGATGTTAGCACCTGGAATCACTCTAACCCTAGATCACGACTGGGAAAATATCAGCAAAGTTCAGGGACGGGTATTTTCTGCTGAGTTTGAATCAGAGGAAGAAACCCCGTTTGAGGAACTGACAAAAGCGGGGAATTTTGATTTAAACCGATGGATTGTTGCCGATGAAGGTTATGCAAAATTAGAGTTAAAAGCGTTCGTTTCTGTTGATTCTCCTATCTTAGAATCCCTTTGGATGGGAACTATTTGTTATGTGTCTTTAGGACATTTCACAATAGAGGATCTATGGTGTCCGTTGTGCGACTGCTCATTTTATGACGCAGCTTGTCCCCATCTTATCCCATCCCTAGTAGAACCAGATACCGAAATAACAGCCCCATTTTATATCAGGAAAGGCTCTAAAGATTTGGGAGAAGTTAGTCTAGTTCTAATCCCAAATCTACCAGGTGCTAAGGTTGAGCTACCAGAAAATTATGATCATTGATAGAACCAATCAATTTATTGATAGAACCAATTAATCGGATGATTGACAACCTTGGCTATCCTCTCAAGCCGATCACAAGATGGGACTGACAGGTCATGCTCATATCTATGAATACTCAATCGGGCAATATCTGCCCTTTTCCCTAGCGTTTCCTGGGATAAGTTGGCTCGGTTTCTGGCAATTAATATCAATTCTCCTAAGCTAAATTCGTTTATATTATCCTCGGAGCCACTAGGAATATTGTGGCTTTTGGGCTTCGTTTGCATACCTACCCCCTCAATCTATATCACTTCTGAATAAATTGTATCACTTCGCTTAAACGCTTGGGATAAACTCAGAATTGCATACCTACCAATCTTAAAATGAAGCGTGCCTTAAATATATTAAAGGATACGTTTTCTGATAGTGAGTCGGGAATGGAACAAGATGCAATCAAGCGTTTAAATGCTGCAAAGCAAAAACGCAAGACCGATCAAGCTCCCAAGCCAGAAGACCTTCCAATTGAAAATCCAACTATGGAAAAACCGAGTTTAATTGTCGGAAAAGATAATGCTGAAAGTCCAGTAGATGTTCCCGTTATTCAACCCCAAAAAGATCCTGTGATTGAAGTTGGGGAAGACGGAAAAACTGTTGAACTTGATATGGTGGCACTAAGATCCTTGATTCAGCAGAAAGAAAAAGCGCAAGCTGACAAGGATTCTGTGATTATTCAGCAAGCTCTTGATGAACTTAAAAAAGCCAAAGAAGAAGCTGAACAAGTTAAAGATCAGTTGATTGAAGCTGAAAAAAGACATCAAGAAAGTATTAAAGAGGAGCGCAAAAAAACAGCAGATTGGACTCGGATTTTTGCTGATACAGGCTTTGATTTAAACGTTGTAGATCAAAACGTTCAACAAATTCAGTCAGATTATAAACCCTCACCTTATCTGCAAGTAGAAGGTCGGACTCGCTCAATCTCAGGGCTTGATGCCTATAGAGAAGTTAAGCGTATCCTGGAAAGTAAAGCTGATTGTCCTCTGTCTACTGCTGTTAATCCCTTGTCGGGTGAGATTGTAGAGTTTAAAGATACAGGAAATTTGGATAGATTTGTTCGTCAAAATAGAGATTCTATTATTGATGGATTGGATCAACAAATGAAGCGTGGCGGTTTGTTGCAAGGGCGAAATTCAGATAATACCAGCCCTACAACTATTTCACCGTTTTTCCTGGAAACTTTAAGCGCGCTGACTCGCGTCAACCACTCTCCTGCTTTTATCTTCTGGCAATTTGCAAATCGCAATATTTCCTTGGGATATAACGTCGGAGACACGATTCAAATCCCCCGAGTTAGATATTCTGCTTCGGCAACTTCTACTAATGCTTGGAAGTTAGATCCTTTAGTAGATATCACTGCCACGAATCAAGCTATTGAGGCGGGTCACGTCAAAGCGATTTTAGAGGAGTATGGTCTAGGCAAGGATGCTACCATGCCACCCCTCACCGTTGCTGAGTTCTATATGCGGACTTCCTTGATGGATTTGATGCCATTCATTGAGAGAAATCTTGGCTATAACTACAATCAGTTTGAAGACTTACTGATTCGTGAGCTATGGGGTGGTACTACTCGGATTGTTTATAACGATAACGGTGTTGTGACAACGACCGTAGGCAACGTGAACGTGGGTGACAGTGGATTACTTAATCTCACTTTCTTGACCAACCTCTATGCTTACTGCTATGGGAGTCTCCAAATTCCCCCGCTTGATGATGGGCATTATATTCTAGTGACTAACCCATTCTCGGCTGCGGCACTGACCAATTCCCTACAAGAGAATAGTCGGTACACCTCCCGCGTGGCGATGAATGATTTAACGTCGCTTCTGAAACAGACCACGATGAATGATTTGGGAAGAACAGACGGATATCAGTTCAGCGTTGCCAACTTCCACATCTTTGTGTCAAACGCTTTTGGTGCAGGAATTGTAGGTACTGAGGGTGTGCAATCCGAGACTACCGGAGCAGGTGCTAAAACCACTCGGTCATCCTTTGTCGCAGGGCGTGACACCATCGGGCGTTCAATCGCCATGCCGTTCACCATTAAACGAGCCAAAGAGGACGGTTTTGGACGGATTAACCGATTCATCTGGAACTCGTATGAATGCGCGGCTGCTTTGGATGTAGATCCGGCTTCTAATCCCCCAATGTCTAACGATCAACAATTAAGAGTTGTTGAAGTTCGGACTCTTGACGTTGCTATTTAGGAGCATAAATAAATGGCAAGTTCAGAGAAAGAACCCATCAAGGAAACAATTTTAGATCCGGTACCAACTCAACCCAAAGCGGAGCCAAAACCGGAGACTAAAAAACAAGAAAAAGTCCAGGGCATTAAGCCTATTTATCCAAAATACGCTGGCTATTCCTGTCCCGTTTGTGGGTCAAAAAGACTGACGGATGATTCGGGAAAGTATATTTGTCCTGTCACCCCAAAACCATCTGATTGTCCGGTCAAATAGGGGGATTAAATGCCCTTTACTTTAGAGGAAAAATGGGAAGTTTTGAGAATTTTACGAGTTGATATTTCCGAAGAAGCACCTGTGATGACTCTACTAGAAACCTTAGAAACTCGCTCTGAGGCTTGGGTTCAACAAACCCAAAAGCTAATTCTTAGAATCAAAGATTTTGAGGATAAATCAGACGAAGCGGCTACAGGATTAACCCGAGTAGATGTCATTGAATGGAAAGAACATCGCAGGTGTGACATCGGTTATCACTTGGAAAAACTCAGACGAGAATTAGCCAAAACAATCGGCTACAAATCAATCTCTCAATTCAATCCCTTCTCAATAGGAGAAGATAATAATGGCTACAGGATCTTTTACCAATCTCGCTGCTCAGAAATATCTCGATCACATTTTTGGAGGCAATTCTAAAAGTTCACATTCTCCCTATTTGGCAGCGTTTATCACTACCCCATCGGTTAACGGCCCTGGGTCTGAACCTGCGGGCGGGGGATATAACCGAGTAGCACTGAATGGCACTTATTTTAGCGACTCAACAACGGGAACAATTACCCAGTTACTTGATATTACCTACCCCCGTGCCACCGCTAATTGGGGTCAAATTGTCGGATTCGGTTTGTTCGATTCGTCTGTAGCGGGGAACTGTTACGTCTTTTGGCACGCCGAAGACGTTGAGACGATCCTGGTACGCGATCGCCTAATCGTACTCGCAGGGGGATTGAATCATACCTTTATCTCTGGACTGTATAGCAATTATCTCAAGAATTTAATCTTGAATGACTGCTATAACATCAGTCCGATCCCCGTGTTCCCGACTATTTACGCAGCCCACTACCTGACAGCACCAACAGCAACCGCAGGGGGAACTGAACCCACGGTAGGGGGTTATACGCGTCAAGCTGTAGCCAATAGCGCAGTGAACTTTTCGCCGTGGTCAGGGGGTGAAAAACTCCTAAGCTCGGACATCTTGTTTCCTCTGGCAACAGCTAATCAAGGAACTCAGACCCATTTCGGTTGGCATGATTCTCAAACGGGCGGTCAATTTCTCGCAGGGGGTGCTTTGGATGTTGCCAAGGCTATTGATCTCAATGATCAATTCAAATTCCTAGCGGGTGAGATTACCCATACCTTAATTTAGGAGGGAATTATGCCACTAATTTTAGGTTCGGCAACAATTCCGGTGGTTAGTCAAACCGCAGAAGTCGCGGCTCTGGATTTGTTAAGGGAGCGCTGTTCCTTAATCCGAATGGATGCAGTCCCCCAAACAGCATCCGCAACTACAGGGCGTGATCGTTCCCCTTTGATAACAACGGCTTTTAGTTTGTTAAAAATAACTATTAACAAATATGAGAGACACCGCCACGGAATTGCTGAGATTAACCCAGAAACGGAAACCACCGTAGTCCCTTGGGTGTTTTCTCCATCTGTTCCAGCTCCAAAAGTTGAGTTATTTGTTGATGATTTAGTCCCTATTGAATCCTCAACAATCAAGAAAGGTGCTAGTTTCAATCTGACTTATATCTTGACAGGATATCGTCTAGGTTATCTCTTTGCAGAATTTGAGATTTTAACACTAGGAAATACACCCGTTATTAGTAAAAAAGTTGAACTAATGCCCGGTGGGATTTCTGAGGATGACACCACAATTTTAGCCAATGGAGAGGAACAAATCATTGGGACTGTGTTCATTCTCCCTCACGAAACCCAAAATATTCCAGGGGATGAGTGCAAATATTCCTTTAGAGTTGGCAATCAATCAACCCGAAAATATCAACCTGTTTGTGGTTATTTGAGGTTTGATTGCGATGGTTGAATCTTTGCTTGATATGAGTTTCAAGTTTGAAAGAACTGGTCAGGGTGTTAATGACAACGTTAATCCTGAGTTCCCTAGACAAGATACCGTGATTTTAAAGGGAACTATAACCGGGGGAAGTTTAACCGGATTAGTGGTTAAAGGAACTCTTAAACTTGTTCCTCAAAATGTTGTTATCGCATCAAAAACCATCACCGCAGGGGTGACAATTGTTGATGTTAATAACTTCGTGAAAAAGGTAACTGTAATTATTGCAGACCCCGAAGACTCGGAAGGTTTAGAACCTGGGCAACAATTTGTTTTTGATGTTCAGGCAACAACAACCGGAACACCCCCAATCGTTCGGACGGTTAAAGGTAGATTCAAAATTACCGAAGACTACACATTAACCGTTCCAACTCCCACACCTTAATCAATAATAGGAGAACAAAATGTCAACAAATAAACCGTTTTACTTAGCAGGAACTCAAGGTGAAGGTACACGGATCTGGGTTGCACCCGTACCCTGTTCTTTGATTGCACCTCAATCTGGCACTTTCACTGTAGCTACAGGGGGAGCGGATGCGGGGGATACCTCAATTCCCATCACGGCTGCAACATTTCTAACCCGTCCCGAAGTAACTTCCCCTTTCCTGCTGTTTAAAGACTCAGTTACAGGTGAAGAAACCTTGGTAGAGGTTAATGGAAATATCACGGCGGGTGCTACATCGATCACGGTCAAAGCATTACCCAAAAACATCACAGCCGCGTCAACTGCGGTATGGCCGACTAAATTGGGCGGGCGGTCAACGGTCAACAATAGTTCTGAAGATGACGAAACCGAACTGGAAAACTTTGATAACGACGGATGGAGAGACTATGCTAAAACTTCATTAGGTCAAACCATCACCACAACGGGGATGTTTATGAACCTTGATGCAGGTTATATGAACGTCAAAAAAGCAAGGCTGCAATATCAAGTCGGCGCACCTGGAAAAGTATTTTTAAAAGTAGCTTACCCGACCCCAACTTGCCCTGGTGACACCGCCTATACTTCTGGGTTTATTTATTCAGGAATTGCTAATATTACCTCTGATCCGATTGAGTCATCTTCCAAAGGAATCATTATGGGGAATATTGACTTTAAATATTGCGGTATCGTTACCGTAACCTTTAATGGATCTCCATTAGTTGTAACAGTTTAATAAAGGGAGTTTACAAAGGATTTATTATGGGTTTACCGTTTTTTCTTCAGTCAAAACGTAGCAATGAAAGCTATGAAGAAATTCAGGGGGTGAAGTTTTTTGTCCATAAAGGTGAGAAGGGTAAAAACGCTTTACTCGCTAGTGAACAAGCTAGAATTGACGAGGTTTCCGATAAATTTTCCCCTGGTTTTACCTTGGTGGCAAAGTTAGCTCGGACTATTGCCGAAGCCGAAAAAATCAAGCTCACAAAAGCCTACGAAGTTATTACTTCATCATCAGAAGAAAATGACAATAGTGAGATTGACTATCAGGAGATTCGGCTAAAATACGCTTCTGATATTGGGGAGATGTCAGTACAATTAGATCGGGAATCATCTGCTAAGAAAATGGCAGTTTGTACCGTTGCAATTGCTAATCGGTGTTGGCAATCCCTAAAGGATGAATTTGATTTGTTGTCAGATGACAGCCCTGAACGTTCCTCTCTATTAGGTGCGATTCAAGAGATTAAGAAATGGTCTGATTCTGATACCGAAAATCGGTTGAGTTGGGGCTACATTGAGGATGTTTGGGCTTTTATTGAACGGCAACGGAACGGCGGTAAAGACCCCGACGCTGTGACAACAGAAGCCAAGGAAATCACTGAGGAAGATATAAAAAAGGCTTCCGAAGAACCAGTAGAACTGATTGGGGAGAAATCTATTGGAGAATCCAAAGGCTCTGGCCGTCAGAAATCCGATTCAAGTCAGAAAACTTTGGCAACCAGCCAGTCTGGTTGATCCTTAACGCTTTAGAGTACGGGGAGAAATTCGAGAGGGAGCGATTACACTTTGAGGAAATTGCAATCGCTCAACTCTCATCCCTTCTCTATAGATTTAACGTCACGAAACCCCCCTACAAAAGCACTGAGGATTTCTGTTTCTTCAAATCCCAAGATAAGAAATTCTCAACGGCTTGCTGCAACACATTCCAGTCATTGTTAGACTCTCAAAAAATTCCATCATGGGCTATTCCTGAGATGCCCTCGATGGAATTATTAGAGGGAGTTACGGATGGCAAGGCTAAACCTCCTAGGGCATTTATCGCGGTGGGAATACTATTGCTTTGTCCTGAGATTATTAATCTTGAGTGGGTACAATGCGACATCGCGGTATTTGATTCCCATATCAAGCCAGGGGTTCATGTTGTCTATGACTGCGACACCCGCCAAGCCTATCGAATTGAAATTCCTGAAGATGCCAAAAACTATGAAGTTAACTTGGCTTGTGAACTAATCAGAGAAGGGGCTATTTATGGTTAGAAAAAGTTACTTTTTGCCACATCTGGACAGGTATCTACTGAAGGCGACTCTATATGTAGAGGTTGCCAGTGATAGCTTAACAACAGACAACCTAGGCAATATAGTTCCCTCTAGCCATAAACAGCCCTTTATCTGTTACCTCAAGGAGACAGGTTCTAAAGGGGATTTGAAACAACAAAGACCAGGGGGAATGGGATTATCTCAAAGCTATATGAAAGGCTACCTTGTGGAGCCAATGGTGTTTCCTGATAGCGTTGTTTTACCTTGCGAGTTTGACGCAGAAATTGACGGCAAAAAGGGGAAGTTTTCAGCTAATATCCATAATCAGCAACCCTGGGAAAAAGGATATACAGGGACTAAAATTGAGGGGTGGTGGATTGATAGTTGAGGTTTTATGAGTATTAAAATCAACAAATCTGCATTAAATAAAGTTTTAAAAGCCGTTGACGATGCTTTCGCTGAGGTTGTCGTGGCTCTTGATAATGAATTTCATGCTGTGATAGAAGATCCTAACGAATTTTCTGATCTAGGGTTAGATAATCAGGATATTATTGACACTGGGCGTTTTAATAATTCTCAGATTTTAAACGTTTCAAAACAGGGCGGTAAAACTGTTGCTAATTACGAATGGAACCCTCACAGTCCCGAAACTGGAGAACCCTATGCAGGACGGATTTTGACGGGCTTTAGAGCTTATCGGGTCGGGCGTTGGATACCGGGTCGGGACTGGACAGAACGGGCGGTTAAGAGGTTAGATCCGGTAGAGATGTTTGAGAATGAATTGAGGTATTTGTTGTGAGGGTTGGACAAACTTATTATGATATAATAAAAACCCCTCGCGGTGCGCTTAACACCCAGGGGAAGTAATCATCAAGAGGAAATGACCACATGACTAATATTATCAGAGCAGAGCGTACATCCGTCAAGTTTTGTGAAGGTGTCGAAGTTGATGGGTATAGATTACCCGATGGAGAGTTTAGGGTTGGAAAAGTTGGGGCTGCGATCGCCGTTGGATACGCAAAGAACTATTTAACCGAGGTAGAGAAAAAGTCACCGAAACAGCTAAAAGCCCTACAGGATACGGGTTTCACTGGGTTAGAGAGATATGTAGAGTTAGATTCCATCGGTGGCGGTGGCACATCTGCTAATACAGTTAGCATCTCTGACTTCAGAAAATTAATAATCTTTGCAGCAAGCAAGGGAAAACCTCAAGCGGTGGCACTTCTTAACGCCATTGTTGACGTTGGATTAGAGGATTGGTTCAGACTATCATTTGGTCAAATTCAACTTACCCTAGAGGAAAAACGCGACCGCTTTTACAAAGCCTACGCTGCGACAATTGATTGGCTTGAGGAAGATAGGGAAGATTTAAGAATGATTGAGGAACAGGAATTATTCTTAACTGGGATTTGGAATTGAATACTTAAAAGGCACGGGTTTGAATCCGTGCCTTTTTGGTAGTTAATGGTTTAATTCCTGCTCGATTCTGTCAAAAACCTCTTTGATTATTTTTAAGTTTTTAATAGCTTGATTTCCTGTGTAAACTTCTGTTTTTCCGTAAATTGTTCTCACTCTTAGGATTGGTAATTGTGAGTTTGAATTACTGATTTGATATTCTTTAATGTCTTCAACTTTGATCATTGTTTTAGTCCCTATTTAATATGGTGTATTTGTCGCAGTCACCGGATTTGATCCGGTGGCTTGTTTTTTGATTTATGCTGTAATCCCTTGAACTCGGAGCCATTCAATTTTGTTTTCTGCCGCAAAATAATTATGGGCTAGATTTTTAATAACAGTTTTTAACCCTCTCCATGATTTTGCTTTTCCCTTTTTGAAGGGCTTGCCATTGCGACCGTGTACAACTGTGTACTGTCCATTAATCCGAACCGCCTCCCAGTCAAACCCTAATTCATTGATCAATTTGTTACACTCTTTGCGGGTAGACTCTTTAACTTGATGTTTAACCTTTTTCGTAAACACGACCGTCCAGTTAATTCCATCAGTGAATAAATTAAAAGACTGTTTTAGCCCGTCAACCATGATTTCAATAAAGGTATCAATATTGTCGGCTGCAAATTCGGCGGCTAACTCGTAAGAGGGAAAAGTGATTGCGGTGAGTCTGTAGTTCATTGTCATTGTCTTTGTCCTTTGTGCTTGTGTTTTATCCTTACAATTAATATAGTACAGATATCCAGAATATGTCAAGCGTTTTCTGAAAATATTTTTTATTTCTTCCGTTTCTCCCTCCTGTAGTGCATTTGGCACAATCCCCCTGCGTAGTGTGGTTTACCACAGAGGTCACAAGTCCGACCTTTTGATGTGCCACTGGGTCGCCCTGCTTTTCCCTGTTGTGCGGGATCTGTTAGCTGTTTGTGGCATTCAGGGCATTTGTAGGCTTGACGACATCTCTTGAAGCCGTCTAGCCACATTGCGGTGTTGCAGGATGGGCATTGCATGGTTATAATAGGGTTGTGTTTTATTCTTACAGTCACCAGATCAAATCCGGTGACTTGTTTATTGGCTAGGGTTTGCGATTGTTAATCAGGATACTGCAACTTAATGAGACCATATTAGCTTGACCAACAAAGTTTCCAGGAAACCGCCAATTAATCATGTATGTATGAGTCATCTCCTTGTCTTCTAACTTTAGTCCGCCGTTGCCAGATGTGTTTTTATAGACTTTCATCATCTCTTGTAAACCCATCATAACCCCGTAAGATACGCGACCATCAAACGCCCATTCGTCACCCCATTCACTGCTCCACTTAGCTGTGGCGTTAGCAATTAATTTTTGAATACTTTTGATTGTTATTTTGAATTTTTCGCTATCACCCTCATTTTTTACGGGGAAGTTTAATACTTGTGAGCCAACATTTATTGTGATTGTTTCTGCAACTTTCTCGACTTGTTTGACGGGCTTGGTTGTTATTCCTTTGTAGAAATCTTCGATTTTCCCTTCTAGCTGAGTTAACTCAAAAGCCCACTTTCTAATTAGTGACTTGACGCTTTTGAACTTGGACATTAAAGATTTTAGTTGTAAGTATCTTTTGGTCAGTGATTGAATAGCCATGTCGTTTTGTCCTTTGTGCTTGTGTTTTATCCTTACAATTAATATAGTACACAATCCCCCCAACAGATGTCAAGTGTTTTCTGAAAATATTTTTTTGAGGTGTTGCGATCGCCTGCTAATACATATTTTTAGCCCGTGTCCAGTCAGCCAAAACTTGACGACTATCACCTGTTGGGTCACTGGATACAACGGTTAAATTCTCCACATTTGGGGCGGTCGGTTTGTTGATCAGTCCCTCGATTGCAGTAAGGAGCGAGTCTAGCTTAGTATTGATTTGAGAAGTTAGGTCTACCATCGGAGTGATTGGGGATAAATCAAATTTGATAGAAGACATATCTACCTGAATTATCTGATCGACGTTTATAGCCCCTTGAGATGCCAACTCACCTCCTCTTAGCGCCGTGTCCTGCAACGCCTTCCGGTTCGCTTCTTGCAGGGCGAAAAGCTCATTATTCTGGTCAGATGCCAAAGCCTGTTGATCAATCCCTGCAATCTGATTGGATACCGTCAACTTATCAACAGCAATCCCTAACTGTTGTTGACTTAATTGAGTCCCTTGTTTCGTCAATTCGTAAGCCTGTTGTGCGTTTTGAATCTCCCTTGGGTCGCCATTGACATTAGCTTTTTCCAGTGCAATTTTAGCCTGTAATTCGGCTTGTCGTGCCTTGTTCAAGCTAATACTCGCCTCCATAATGGCATTCTCGGCTGTGAGTTTGTTGATCACTTTTTGCAATTGCATTTGAGCATTTTGAATCTTTTGCTGTTGCTCCAATTGCCGAGTTTTCATCTCTAAAAGTTTCTTTTCCTCTAAAGCTGATTGGTTGAACTGTTTAGTCCGCAAATCACGAATATCAGACTCGGATAAGAATGTGCTGCCAGACCCCGCGCCCGCCATTTTCCGAATTAGATCCATCAGGTAACGAGTTCCTTTGTATTCAGCAAAATTAATGGAATTGTCCGCAGCCCGTTTCTGCAAGTCTGGCAACCGCCCCAATAAATCCTCGGCACTACGAGAATGATCAAGCGCGGCTTGTCTTCTCTGTTCTTCACCTTTGAATAACGACTGCTGTAATTTGACCTGAGCCTCCATCACAGTTTTTTCTCGGTCTAAACTCTCGACTATTTGCTTGCGTTTTTCTAACCCGTAGGAATATCCCATTTCCTGTTGCTGGAAAATGAGATCAATTCGAGACAACTCATCATCAAGTGCTAAGATTTTTAAGTCTTTAAGTTCACGATTTTTCTCAATCTGTTTATTGATTAAATCAAGTTTTAATTGTTCAGCTTTAATCGTCAAATCTATCGTCCGTTCCTCGGTTTCTCTCTCTGTAAGTGCATTTTTCTTCCGTAGTTGAGCAACGTCTTGAATCTGCTGGAGAGTGTCTTTAAGTTGTTTTTTAGTTTGCTCGATTTGGAATTGGTTTAGTGTTATCGCAGCCTGTTGTTCAGCCTTTTGACTGCTAATTAAATCAATTTGTCTAAGCTGTTGTTGCCTAATAATTTGCTCTTGACGAATAGCACTAAGTTGGAGGGTATTCTCCTGTGTTTTAACCGTCCGTTCAAAATCTTCAACCATTCTTTGATAAGACTTCATTCTGTCGTCAACAATTCGTTGATTAAACCGTTGATGCTCTTGTAATTCGTAATCCTTGAGTTGAATATTAGTTGAGGCAATTTCTTGTTCAATCTCGCGGGATTTGTCCTCGTAATCTCTCTGACTAATTTCTCTGTTGCTATAGTGAGACTGGAGAAGTGCCAAATTTCGCTGTAATTCAGCTTTATA
>Ga0082207_1000334_pt1 | contig 27578 bp, 13 predicted proteins | sample LakMenEpi10Aug09_FD_71540 | JGI IMG/M metagenome (GOLD analysis project Ga0082207, IMG submission 71540)
ATGGGCAATGGAGTGTAACGATATCGCAAGATGCGAGAAGCTCTGCAAGGGAAACTCCGCGAGCCCCATAAGTCTCGAGTTGTGCTGGATCAACCAGTGGATCATAAACGAGGATTTGGGGCTTGAAGGCTTTGAGCCGCAATGCGACTTCGCGACCGATACGTCCGAATCCCACTACGCCGACAGTTTGGTCTTTGAGTGTCCGCATGTGGGACAGATCGGTTGCCAAACCCCATTTGCCTTGACCGATTGCGATGGTGTTTGGAACAACTTGGCGGGTCATGCCAAGGATAAATGCGAGGGTATGATCGGCGACTTCATCGATGCAATAATCGGGCACATTGCACACGGGAATGCCTTTCCGCTTGGCTGCTTGGAGATCGACGTTATCGACGCCGATCCCGTAGCGAACGATGACTTTAGCGCGTTGCATCGAGTCGATCACCTCAGCATTCACCGGCGCGAATTGCGTGATGACGGCGTCGGCGTTTTGAACCAACTCGATGAGTGCTTCGGGAGTTTTGCACTGCCCATCAATGACCTGTGCGATCGGATCGAGAATGGACTTCTCGATCTCTAGGTTTGCAAAGGTGTAGTCAGTGATCGCTACGGTTGGCATGGCATCGTCTCAATCAATCGACTTCGGCAGCTTCGGCGAGATCGGCATCCGCATCGGCCATTTCGACGGCTGCAGCGGCTTTGGATCGGGACTCACGAAGACCTCGGCTGAGAATATCCCGCAGAAGTGGCGAATAGTCCTCGAAGCGAGCTTCGCTGGCAGGTCCGTCGGAGTATTGGAAAATCGCATCACGGGGTTTAGGCCCAAGTGCGATAAGGGTACTCGAGACGGTTCCGTAGTCACCACCTTGGATCACCATGCTGGCGCGAGCCAGTGGATTGGGGGTCCTGGCGAAAACCTTGCTTGCCACAGCTAAGAACTTCACAGGGGAGTCGAGATTTTGGAGCGTCAGCAAACGGCCAGCGAGTTGGACTCGCTCGTCGCGAGGATCGTTGAGATTTCGCCCTCCGATGATGCTCAGACCGGGTTGCAAATCGATCACTTCATCCTCTTGGTCGTGATGGATTGCAAAGCCGAAATCTCGGTCGGCGATGACAAGATTAAAAGCTTCGAAGCGGTGTTTACGAGTCTCTTCGAGGGCGCGCTCAACGGCGAGGCGACTGGTAGGAGCCTTCAACACTTCTTTGACGAGCAATCCTCGGGAGCGATTCGAACCGAGGGGTTCGAAAACCCTGCGGTTGCAGATCCCGACGAAAACTCCATGTTGATTGACTCCCAACCAAGTTCCGCCACTTCGTTGATCGAGTGGGCACAGAACGCGCGGTTTGCCAGATTGGATGCTCGGCGAATGACTTCGCCGATCGTAAAACTCCTCGCGGTTGGTGGCCACAAGGATCGGAGTCTCTGGAACCACGCGATATTGAATGGCGATCAAGCACATCGCAACATCAGCACTTTCTATGGCTGGAGTGTGGGAAACGAGCCACGGCGCAATGGCCAGGATTCACGCGTACAAAGCGTGGTAGCAGGCCCGCAGTAACCGTAGAATCTAACTTCCCCACCCAGGCGTAGTCACCCCCCAAAACGGAGGAATCGTCAAAATTGTTGAAATCTTGTCAAAATCCTTCCCACTCCCCGCAACCTACGCAGCTTATAGAATCTCCACTAAAACCGATACCCAGTCGGATGTTGGTTGTTATACTCTGGCCTCTGAAAGCCCGTTTCCCCCACGACTCGCGTTTCCTGTTGGTATGATCAATACTTCGTTAGTCCCGAGTGGACGCAGTCGGCTCGGCAAATCGATTCCTGTAGTGATTGCATCTACTGGGATGCACGTGCCAGAGCGTGTCGTGAGCAATGAAGAGCTCTCTTCGTTGGGTTGCGATAGCCAGTGGATCATTCAACGCACAGGCATTCGCGAGCGACGTTTTGCAAGGGACGATCAAGCCTCAAGCGACCTTGGATATCTTGCCGCTTTGGATTGCTTGAGCCGCGCTAAGGTCGATCCATCGCAGGTCGATTTGGTTTTGGTTGCAACGATCACACAAGACCACATGACGCCATCGACAGCGTGTATTTTGCAGCGCAAACTCGGATGCATCGCTCCGGCCTTCGACCTCAATGCAGCTTGCTCTGGATTCATGTATGGGCTCATTGTCGGTTCGCAGTTTGTGGCAAACGGATTAGCCCGAAACGCTCTGATTGTCGGTTGCGAAGTCATGAGTCGGACGGTCGATCCGAAAGACAAAAAGACCTATCCGCTCTTTGGCGATGGTGCTGGCGCTGCGCTGCTACAGCCTATCGAGGCCGGTCCGAGCGACAATCCGACAAATGCATCTGGGATCCTTGCCTTTACTCTGGGAGCCGAAGGGTCACCCGAAGCTTTGTGCACCCCCGGGGGAGGGTCTCGTGAGCCACTGACTCCTGAGGGGTTGGCTCAAGGCCGTCAGTACATGCAAATGGACGGCAAAAGTGTCTTTAAGTGGGCGGTTCGGTGCGTGGTCGATAGCACCAAAGATGTACTTGCAAACTCTGGATACACTTTGGACGACATCGATCTGATGGTCATGCACCAAGCCAACACCCGGATCATCGACGCAGTGCTCGATGATCTGCAGATCCCCGCCGAAAAGGTTCTGGTCAATTTGGATCGTTACGGAAACACTTCGGCAGCCAGTATCCCACTTGCTCTTCATGAGGCGAACCTGCAGGGACGATTGCAAAGGGGTAAATTGATTTTGCTATGCGGGTTCGGTGCCGGTTTGACTTGGGGCACCGCACTGATTCGCTACTAAAGATCCACTGACGAAGATCCTTTTAGAAATCGGAGGGTTCGGCCCGATGTCGATTCGAAACGTTGATCCTGCGGACCTTGTGTGCCGCATAAGCTTGTTCGCATGGGCCTTTGTGTCATGGCCCGTATTGTTTTCCAGTGCCGACTGGCCTGGCTTGCTAGGTCCTAAGAGGGATGGTTTTGCGTCGAGCAGCCCTGTGCTCTCGGATCATTCGAAGAGTTCACCGAAGTTACTCTGGGAGATCGATGCTGGGCAGGGTTATGCGGGAGCAGCGATTCAGCAAGACCGCGTCGTGATGTTCTTTCGCGAAGGTGCAAACGATGTGATCCAAGCCGTTTCGCTCGGGCAAGGTCAGCCGATTTGGAAGACGACCTTTCCGGCGACGTATCGACAAGGAATCGATTCGGACACCGGTCCTCGTTGCGTACCTCAGATTGCTGACGGAAAAGTCTTTGCGCACTGTGCATCCGGCACACTTCACTGTGTTGAGTTGGCCAGTGGCAAGAAACTCTGGTCTCGCGAACTCCGCAAGGAATATGGAGCTGAGGATGGTTACTTTGGAGCAGGAAGCACCCCTCTGGTTTTTGATAACTCGGTGATCGTCAATGTGGGTGGTCGCAAGAAAGGGGGCGTGGTTGCCGTGTCGCTTGCCGATGGCAAGACTCTATGGCAAGCCACCGATGCTGACTCGAGTTACGCTTCGCCGATCCTCTGGAACCAACAGATTGTTGTTCCGACCCGTTTGGAAACCTATGGTCTTAAGCCCACCGATGGATCGGTCTTGTGGAAGTTCCCGTTTGGCCAACGTGGACCGACGGTCAATGCGGCCACGCCGGTTGTAACCCAAGAGAACAATTTGTTTTTGACTTCGAGCTATGGCATAGGCTTTGTGATCGCAAAGCAAGATGGCCAGAAGGTTGAGATCCTTCAAAAGGGGGACGCCATTTCCAGTCAATACGCCACGCCGATCGCTGTTGGCGAGAGCATCTATGGATCCGATGGGCGCGAAGATGGTGGATACACGAGCTTCCAGTGCATCGACAGCAAGACAGGCAAGTCGGTTTGGAGCGAGCCGGGCTTACCGATTTGCCATGTGATAGGACTCCCAGGGCAAGCAGGTGCGAATTTACTTTTGGTCGGGATCAACGGGAAGTTGGTGTTGATCCCCGCCTCGCGTGAGGGTTTCAAGCCCATTTGGACGACCCAATTGCCTTTGTTAGAAGGAAAATACAGGGCTTTGCCCGCATTGAGCAAAAATTTGCTTGTGGTTCGAACCTCCGGCGGTTCCAATGCTAAATGGCGTTGTTTTGAACTGTAATCTTGTCAGGCAAGCGTTGTATCGACGGCGATGAGCGAAACGAATCCCAACGAACCGAGCAACCATCCGTCGATGCCGCACATGGTTGGCTCGTCGCTCCTGAGCCTACTGATCGTGCTGGTGCTTTTGACGGTTCTCAGATACCTATTGCCACCGATGCTCGAGTCATCCAGGTACTCATGGCACCGTGGTCAACTGAGGGCCGAGTACGAACAGTCTGGTCAAAATCTCCAACAGATTTCCTGGGAAGGGCTTTCCCAAATCTCTCGCTTGGTCACCAAGCGGGTTCAGCCTAGCGTTGTACACATTACGGTTTCGAATCAGCAGCCTTTGGATTCGATGTTGAGTCGCAAACCTAAGAACCTGATCCCAAAGGCAGGTCCCAATCGCGAGACGCGCGCCGGTGGGGATAACGGAATCGATAGCTTTGGAGCCACTGGCCAAGGCAGTGGGGTTATTGTTAGCAGTGATGGTTACATCCTCACGAATCACCACGTTCTAAGTGGCGGTGTCGAAATCACCGTTTATCTAGCAGATCAACGCATGCTCGCAGCAGAGATTGTCGGTGTCGACAAAACAACCGACTTGGCCCTTTTGAAAATCGATGCCCAAGACCTCATGCCGATCGATTGGGGCAATAGCGATACAGTCGAAATCGGCTCGCCGGTTTGGGCGGTGGGAAGTCCATTTGGACTAACAGGATCTGTTTCGTTTGGGATCCTAAGCGGCAAGCATCGCGTCGATCTAAACGCCAACCCGCAGTATCGAAGTTCCCGAGAGAGGATATCCTCGCGTTACGCAGATCTCATGCAAAGCGATGTTGCGGTAAACCCGGGTAACAGTGGAGGTCCATTGGTCAATGGCCGAGGCGAAATCATCGGCATCAACACCGCCATCGTTGGCGAATCTTATCGCGGCGTGAGTTTTTCGATCCCATCGAACGTTGCCAAAGAAGTGCTCGATGAGCTCATCGAGCACGGAAGGGTTCGACGCGGTTGGTTAGGAGTTGAGTTAGTTCCTGAAATTCTCTCAGATACCGCATTGGAAACACCTGCTGTTGTCGTTCGCGCAGTGGTCCCTGATTCCCCTGCAGCCCAAGCAGGCTTGGCACCCGGCGACCGGGTGATCAAGCTCAACGAGATCGAAGTGGTTTCTGTAGAACAAGCGATCGATACCATTCGCGACACATCGGCAGGAGAATCGATCCGAGTCCATTTGCAACGCGACGGTCAATCGATCGTCGTACAAGCCACCCTAGGAGAACTAAATTTCGCACCATGAACTTTCTCAGTTTTCTCTCTATGCGATTATTCGCAAAAAGCATATTCCCTGTCTTGTGCGTTCTGACTTTGCTTGCCGCAGCTCATGGTGCCGAGCCGATTAAGGTCTTGGTGATCACGGGAGGTTGTTGTCATGACTATGACTACCAGACCAAGGCCATGCAGCTTGCTGCCAAAAAGCAAGGCGTTGACATCGACTGGACAGTCGTCTTTGAAGGGGGCAAGGGAACCCAGGCGAAGATCGACTTGTACAACAAGGCCGATTGGGCCAAGGGTTTTGATGTGGTCGTCCACAACGAATGCTTTGCCGACACCGATGATCCCGAATACATTCGCAAGATCACTCAGCCCCATCGCCAGGGGGTCAATGCGGTGGTCGTTCACTGCGCTATGCACACCTATCGGTCGGCCAAGATCGATGATTGGCGTGAATTCTTAGGGGTCACATCCCGTAAACACGAGCATCAAAGTCGTTATCCCGTCGAAGTCCTCGACAAGGAGAATCCGATTACCAAAGCAATACCCGCCGATTACAAGACACCGATGGATGAGTTGTATATCGTCGAGAAAATCTGGCCAAACACCAAAGTACTCGCGACGACCAAGAGTGAAAAAACCGGTGACGTTCAGCCTGTGTTTTGGACCAACCAGTTCGGAAAAGCCAGGGTTTTTGGAACGACCTATGGCCATTCCAACGACACCTTCACCGATGATGTCTTCTTGACGACCCTGGTTCGAGGCATCGTTTGGGCCGCTGGCCGTTAAGTTCATCCAAGAAGGTTCGTGGCGCATTGCATGTCGAACCTGAAACAGTTATTCTCCAGTTAAAGATTATCGAGTTATTGAAACCGTAAACACACAACAGGAATCTAATCTTGAACGCATCTTCGAGCTCACTGAGCGATCTAGCCGTCAACACCATCCGAACCTTGAGCATGGATGGAGTCCAAGCCGCCAATAGCGGACACCCAGGAACTCCAATGGCTCTTGCACCGGTGACCTATCAGATATGGGCACACAATCTTAAGTACGATCCAAGCAACCCCAATTGGCACAACCGCGACCGCTTCGTCCTGTCCTGTGGACATGCTTCGATGCTCCTTTACTCCATGATCCACCTAGCGGGCATCCGGCATGTCGATAAGCAAGGTAAGGTCACCGATCGAGAATCGCTTGGTATCGAGGACCTTAAGAAGTTCCGTCAGTTGCATAGCCCATGTGCGGGGCACCCGGAATTTGGCTATGCCACTGGAATCGAGACGACCACCGGACCGCTTGGTCAAGGCGTTGGGAACTCGGTCGGGATGGCGATCGCGTCGAAGTTTCTAGGGGCCAAATACAATCGACCTGGGTTCACACTCTTTGACTTCGATGTTTACACCCTTTGCAGCGATGGCGACTTGATGGAAGGCATATCCAGCGAAGCGGCATCGATTGCTGGCCACCTGAAGCTCTCGAACCTCTGCTGGATCTACGATGACAATGGAATCACCATCGAAGGCCACACGGATCTAGCCTTCAGCGAAAACATGGCCATGAAATTCAAGGGGCTCGGGTGGCATACGATCCATGTCAAAGACGCAAACGATCGCGGTGCACTGCAAGCTGCGTTCGATGAGTTCAAAGCGACCGATGATCGGCCAACACTCATCGTCGTCAACTCGATCATCGGATTCGGATCACCCAACAAAGCCAACAGCCACGGAGCCCACGGAGCACCGCTCGGTGAAGAAGAGTGCAAGCTGACCAAGAAAATCTATGGTTGGCCAGAGAATGAAAAGTTCTTGGTTCCACCCGAGGTTCGCCAACACTTTGCGCAAACCATGGGAGCCAGAGGTAGCAAAGCGAGTTCCGATTGGAACGCTCTGTTTGCAGACTACACCAAGAAGTATCCGACGGAAGCAGCAGAGGTTCAATCGATCCTCGATGGCACACTCCCAGCGGATTGGGACAAGGGGCTCAAGCCCTTTGCGGCCGATGCCAAGGGGATGGCCACTCGCGTTTCGAGCGGTAAGGTTCTCAATATGCTCTCGCCCCATATCCCACAACTCATCGGCGGATCGGCCGACTTGGCACCTTCGACCATGACGCTCATCGATGGCGAGAAGGACTTTTTGCCCAGCAATTATTCGGGTCGCAACATGCACTTTGGCATTCGGGAGCATGGGATGGCCTCGGCCCTTAATGGCATGAGCCTGTGCGGCTTGCGTCCTTACGGTGCGACCTTCTTTGTGTTTACCGACTACATGCGGCCATCGATGCGGCTCAGTAGTATCATGCATCAGCCTGTGCTGTACGTCGTGACCCACGACTCGATCGGGCTTGGAGAAGACGGTCCGACACACCAACCGATCGAGCACCTAGCGGCCTGCCGATCCATTCCAGGCTTGTACGTTTTTCGACCAGGCGATGCCAACGAAGTCCTTCACTGTTACCGAGCCGCATTGCAACTGAGCAAGCATCCAAGCGCGATGGTTTTGTCCAGGCAAAACGTCCCGACGATGGATTCTACCAAGGTTTCAAGCGCAGCAGGTGCAGAGAAAGGTGGATATGTCGTAAGCGATTGCCAAGGTACCCCGAAAGCGATTTTGATTGGTACAGGAACCGAACTGATGCTTTGCATCAAGGCCCAGGAGCAGCTCGCTAGCCATGGTATTGCGGTGCGAGTCGTGAGCATGCCTTGCTGCGAGTTGTTCGACGAGCAACCCAAATCGTATCGAGATGAAGTCTTACCTCCGAGCGTAACGACCAGGCTTGCTTGCGAAGCCGGCTTGCGATTGGGTTGGGACAAGTACATCGGACTCGATGGTTTGTTTGTCGGCATGACCGGCTTCGGAGCTTCGGGCCCCGCCGACCAGCTTTACAAACACTTCAAGATCACCTCCGATCAGATCGTGCTGTTGATTCAAAACGCACTTTCTTAAGCGATCTTGTTTTTAGGATCATCGTATCGATATGCCAGAGTCCATCCTTGAAGTCGCCAAGCGGGCCGATAAGTTCTTTATGGAAGCATCACCCATCCATGAAACGATGCGTCGACTGTCTCGCATCTTGGACGAAATGCAAATCCCTTTTGCGATCGCCGGCGCGATGGCTGCCAACGCCCACGGTCACAAAAGAACGACGGCGGATGTTGATATCTTGATTCGCCGTGAGGACTTGTTGCGATTCAAAGCCCAGCATATCGGTCTTGGATGGATGGATAAGTTTGAAGGATCGAAGAATTTCAAGGATACGATCACTTCGGTCAACGTCGACACGTTGATTGTTGGTGATTATCCAGGCGATGGTTTGCCTAAACCGGTAGCCTTTCCTGCACCCGAAGACGTCTCGTTTCGAAATGAAGATGGGATTCCGTTCTTGAGGCTCGAGTCGCTTCTGGAACTCAAGATCTCCTGCGGCATGACGGTTTCCCATCGTCCCAGAGACTTCGATGATGTCATTCAGCTTATCCGGGTCAATCGCTTGCCGTTGGAATTTGCCCAGAAGCTCAATCCCTTTGTGGTTAGCAAGTACCAAGAGTTATGGCAAGCCGCCCAGGTCAGCGACGACTACTGATACTTCAGATGCTCAAGTAAAACGAGCCGCTGAATTGTCCTTCGTTGATCGACCAGTGTGCGATGCTGCGTATCCGATCACTTCCATAAAGATCGATCGGTGGGGAAATATGAATTTCGACTCGCAACGCTCGGTCAACGGGCAGTACCGAGTTGGCTTGCATCGCAAGGCGTGTCGCCCACACACAGACATCTTTACTTTGTTTTTGCATGGAATCCAAAGTAGCCACGATGGATGCGTCTCCAACGATGCGAATTGCAAAGGGCATCGAGACAAACTCAACATCGCATTGGACTTGTACCTCGAAGAAATACCGACCGGATCCTAATCGACTCGCAGCGATGATCTCATAGCGATCGTTCTTTGCCAGTTGACCTAAATACTGGCTGCTTAAGCTTCTAACGTGATCTAAAGGGAGTTGTTGCTCAATAGCCGTTTGGGGGTCTGGAGCAGGCTCGGTGCGATCAAACCAATCCAAGCCGATGTTGCCTGAATCAAAAAACCAATCCTCTGACTGGTGGGTTCTCGTCACACTTTGCCCATCTTCAGAAATCGCTACATGCGGTGGTCCAAACCTTCCATTGAAGTGATTCGCAAGCGAGTAACAGTAGGCACCCACGTGTTGAACCAACAGCGTATCGCCTGTGCGGATCGAACCGATTTGGGTATTTGGGACCAGCAGGTCACCTGCGAAGCAGTGAGGGCCTCCAACCGCATCAGGACCATCGGTCGGCAAAGGGATTCCATCGGGTCCGAGAACCTCGTGGTACCAGTTCATGAGCGTCACTTTTGCTAATTGATCTGTGCCAACATCCACCAACGCCCATCTACGACCACGTAGTTCCTTAACCTCTCTGACACTTGTCAGCAGCGCGACTGCATCGCCGACCAAAGCGTGCCCGGGTTCGACCAGATAGCGAAAATCCGATCGCAACGAGCCTTTCATGGCCGAGACATACTCCAAGATGCTAGGAAAACTTTCTGTTTCTTGGAAACAGATACCAAGACCACCTCCAAGATCCAAAGCTTCGATTCGATGCGAGGTATTTTGATGAATCTCGTCGGCCAAGCCATGAAGCAATTCCAATGCTCGCTTGAACGGATCGAGATGATCCATCTGCGTGCCGACGTGCATATGCAGGCCGCTGATGGGTATTTGGCAAGTCTTCAGAAGTTCGACGATCGATTCCTCGGCTATCCCAAACTTGGACGATCTCGACGCGTGGGCTACAGAAGATTCCCAATCGGCATGATGCAGATACTCAACCGGGAGTCGTGGGCTGACCCGGACGAAGATCTGCCCTGCAATTTCTTGGTCTTTAAGTACTTGTTCGAGCCATTGGAGAATCTCAAGCGAGTCGACCACCCCGATTCCACCTTTTCGAATCACATGGGCCAACAAATCCCTGTTGGGTACTGGGGTATTGTAGAGGATCCCTGACCATGGGATTCCCACCATGACTGCGGATCGGATTTCTGATTTCGATGCGCAGTCGACCGAGCAACCTAATTTTGCTAATTGTCGCAGTATCGAAAGCGATGGATTGGCTTTAACAGGCCAAGCGATGTCGCGTGGATTGCCTGTTAATTCAAACCAGTCCTTTGCGTTCTTGGTCAACTGGGCCAAGCTCGTTACATACAGAGGGGTACCAAATCGCTTGGCCAAATCGGATTGATCAATACCCCGAGCCCACTTAGCAAGGCCCTTACGGATACTCATAACAACATTCCTCGCCCTAAGGTTTTACTGAGGTTTATTGTTGGTCTTGGTACCCCAGGCTTGAGGGCGGACGACATCTTTAACCAACCCTAGTTTTTCAAATGCTCGAATCGTGATCCAACTGACATCAAACTCCCACCACTTATGCCCGTGTGCGGCGGCCCGCTGGTCGGCATGATGGTTGTTGTGCCAGCCTTCGCCGTTGGCGATTAGACCAATGAGCCAGTTGTTGCGGCTGTTGTCTTTGGTCTCATAATTTCTGTATCCCCAAATATGGGTGACTGAATTGACACTCCATGTGATATGCCAATTCAACACCGTTCGGACAAAGACACCCCAAACCAGCAGGCTTGATCCGAACTGGATTCCACCCCAAAGATTACCTGAGGTGAACCAGCCGATGGCAAAACCGATGATCGGATAGAGAATCGCGACGGCCAAGTAGACCTTGAGCCAATTCCAGTTCCGCTCGAGCTTCATGTAGAAAGGGTCTTTTAAGAGGTCCCGAGTGAATTTTTGGTAATCCTTGACGTTGGTGAAATCCCGATTCTCAACCATCAACCAACCGAAGTGTCCCCAGAAAAAAGTGACTAGAGGGCTGTGCGGATCAGGTTGATGGTCGGAGTGCTGATGATGGATCCGATGCATTGCGACCCAACATGCAGGGGTGTCTTGCATGGTGCACACGCCAAGGAGAGCCAACGTGTGTTCGAACCACTTCGGGGCGTTCATCCCTCGGTGGGTTAACAACCGGTGATACCCGATATTGATCCCCAAAGTTCCAAATACATACAAACCTAGGATACTCAGTGCGACACCGGTCCAACTAAAGAACCAAGGGATAAAAGCCAAACATGCAAGCAAATGAATCAGAGGGATCGAGATCGCATAACGCCAACGGATCTGCACTGGCTTGACGGCTGTCTCTGGTCGCGGAAGTACTTGATTTGGATCCGCAGGAAGAACCTTTGACGCTTTCGGAGAATCCGTCTGCGTCGACTTGGATTCATGTCCGTGGGTTTGTGCTGGCGGGCTATCGGGAATAAGGTCGATCGACATGGGGTTGCAAACTTCGGTGCGCGAAAGCCACTTAAGCGGGTACGTTACTGTTTCGACGAACAAGTAGTATCCCTCAAGGATGCCGATGAGTCGACTTAAAAAAACCAATATTCGAGTCTGGCGTGAGCGGTTTTTGTGGGCGGGACGCTCTACCAACGCTAAAACCCAACGATTTTCACAATTTTTTGTCGGTGGTCCGATAGCAGGTGCACCGGCTTGTCACCAGGCGAGGGGATGGAGTTCCCGTAAGCCCGATTTCTACATGCATGAATTCGCAAACCATGAACTAGAAAAAAATCGCAAAAAATTGCGAACCATTTTCGGGCACGTTTTGCAGTTCCTTCCTAAAATCGGTCTCGTGTTGCTCGCTGGCCAGCGAACAGCGATCGGGATCAACATCCCCGATCGGAGCACTTAGGACTTTTTCCGCTAATACCTAAGGAGGGATGCTGATGAAAACCATCAGTTTGCGCTGGCTTCGTCGACTAATCGGTAAACAAAAACATTCGCTAAAAAATAGTAGCAGAAAACGGGGGCAACTCAGGAAACTGATCCTCGAAAACCTTGAACCTCGTAAGCTGATGACTTCAGCCCCTTGGTTGCTCCCCCCGGCTCGTATCGAGCCTCCTAGCAGTTTTCCTGGCGTTTCACCCATCGCGGGTGACGGTATCCAAAAATTCCCTTGGATCCCCAGTGAAAATCACTTCTTCGGTCCACGTGAGATCGTCTGGATTTCGGACTTCCAACCGACCTCGGAATCCGGCCGGCCCGGATATTTCCGCGTGGAAAGATCCAATTCCATGCCACCTCTCCAAGTCACCTTCAATATCCTTGCTGATTCCACCGCGCAGAAAAATATCGACTACCGCGAACCAAAAGCGATCGTGGTTTTCGAACCTGGAGTGTCCTTCGTCGATGTTCCTATTATCGCGATCGATGACTCGATTGCCGAAGCGACCGAGTCGGTACGAGTCGTACTCTGGGATGCATCGCGAGTCGGGACCTGGGTCCCGGCAACCATCACTTCGATCCTAATCTCGGACAACGACTTTGCTAACAACACAACTGCCGTAGAGCTTCTACCCCCTATCGATGCCGAAGAAGGGTTCCGCGACGGAAGACTTCGCGCGCGTCGAACAGGCCCTGTTCACGAACCTCTTGTCTTGCCTTTCGAACTAACTTTCCACGACGGTCTGGTTTTCACTAAAGACTGTCTTATCGATCCGAAATTCTGGTCGCCCAGAACCAATCAAGGCCAGTTCCTATTTGCCCCCGGCGAAACACTCGCCTCTGTGATCGTTTCGGTCATGGATGACACCGAAGCCGAAAACACCGAATGGATGAATATCCAGCTAATACCAAGCCCTCTTGGTCGGTACCAAATCGGCGGCAAGCCTCTTGATACCCTGCGCATCGCCGACAATGACACGAAAGCCTCAAGACCAAAGGAACAACCTCGGATCACCCAAGTCTCCTTGGTCAATGACACAGGTTTATCGCCCAACGATCGCATCACATGGGACGAACGTATCGAGTTTCTCGTCGACGGCAAACTTTCAAACGGATTTCTCAAGACCGAATTCGATTGGACCGGAGACTTTATCCCGGATGCTTTTGAAACCATCGAAAAAACTCCTTCCAAATCCCAATTCGACCCGCAAGCACACGACCCAAGCCTCGCGAATTCCCCTGGACTCCGTAGCCTTCGATACCGATCCACTTGGTACACGACGCAGCAGGTGATCATCGATCAGTCACCTTGGAACTCGTTTGAATACCAAGTCATCCAGGATCCGAACCTTGGCCAACTACGATTCGATGATCTTCGGCTCAAAATCGATACGGGAAACCCAGCCGATCGTGTTACCCTCGACCCAACGGTCAGTGTTTCAATCCTCGGTGAGTACCCCAAGTCAGACTCGGGTCAATCCAGTGTCCGCATCGAATGGGATCACACCCAAGACGGCATCGCGGATGCCACGGAGCTCTTAGGTGCCGATCAGCGTCTAGCACATTACGATCCACGGACGATCGATCAAAACTTTGCCCGCACTGCGGGCCCTCGAACGCTTCGCTGTCGTCTTGTCGAAGATCAATCCGGCAAGCCACTGGTGGGTTGGAAGAGCATTGATTTTGTTATCGCCGATCCACCTCAACTTCCGTGGATCATCACCGGTGTATCCGATAGCAATCCGCCCGAAACACCCCGCCAGTGGATTCTTCGAGGTACCGTCACGAATCCATCGCTAATCGAACAAGGCAGTACAAGTCTGTTGGATCCGGTCGCATCCGGCTTGTCGATTCAAATCGATACCGATCAAGACGATCAAGCCAATGCGACGATCCCGGTGGCCAGTGATCTATCCTTTGAACACACCTTGGAGAACCTTACTCCAGGCACCCATACTCTAAAACTACGTGTGCAGCAGTGGTCCAACGAGGCCAATAGTTTCATCCATGGGAACTGGATCCAGTACAGTATCGAAGTTCGACCCTTAAATCCACCTCCGATACCAAAGCCACACTTGCGCAGCGATAGTGGTGTATCGAGCAGCGATCGTATCACCAGCGACCCAAGTATTCTGATCGAAGTTGAACCAGGCCAATCTTTGCTATGGCTGAGTGAACTACAGATCGATACCGGCAAAAAAATCCATTCGATCCCTGTTGGCAAATCTACCGATGGCAATTCCACGACCATCCTATTCCAGGACGATACTATCTACCCAGGTTCTCAAGTTTATAAAATTCGCACAAAGAGTATCGATCCAGCAAACGACTGGCAGACGGCAAGCGATTGGATTGAGTTTCACTGGGTCTATAATCCCGCCACCGCTCCATCGATGACGCTGGCTCTTTTGAACGACGATGGATCTTCGAGCAGCGATCGGATCACTTCTATGCCGACGATGGTAGGTCGGTTGATCGCAAGCCCGGATAGCATTGCAATCGACTTAAGCCAAATTCAAATCGATTGGAACTCCGACGGCACCCCTGACGATTGGACGATTCCTCTCCAAGACGGTAGTTTCACGATTCGACCTGAATTGGTTCCACTAGGCCAGCGCCGCGTATCGGCTCGCGTCCAATGGACCGATCCCTATCGAAACACCCCAATCGTTGGAAATTGGAACTCCCTGAATTTCGAGTTGGTCGCACCAGGCGAGCAGTCCGAGGAAATCCGCAATCTGCGCCTGCTCTTCGATACAGGTCGAAACGATAGAGATCGAATCAGTAGTCTTGCGACCATCACAGGGCTAGTCGCAAACCCTCGTGCTCAGGCGCGAGTTCAAGTCGACGGCAATCGCGACGGTAACTTTGATGACGAAGTAACCATCGACTCCTCCGGAAGCTTTCGATACTCTCCGTTAGGTCTGCAATATGGTACTCACCTGTTCCATTTTCGAACCGTTGGGCTTAATGACCAACAAGACTCGATGAGCATCAGTGCATGGCAACCTTTTGACTTTACCTATGTCCCTTCTACCCTCGAACCGTTGGTGATCGAATCGCTTCAGCTGGCCAACGACTCGGGAGCCCCCCAAGATCAAAAGAGCGAACAAGGGGCTATCCTAGGTCGATTGACGAGTCTTTCTGGTATCGGTAACTCGGTCGTCCTGGTCGATTTGGACTTTGATCGGCAAGCCGATGAAACGATCGCCGTGGGCAAGGACGGTAGATTCCTCTACAAACCCAAATTGAACTCGACTGGCCAAGTTCACGTTGCGTTCCAGCCGATTCGAATCAGTCCTCTCCAAATCGAAGACAACACACCGGATCGTTGGTATGACTTTACTTTCGAGTACGAAGACCAGACCGATACAGCTCCAGAGCTCTACGAACTTCGCTATGTTTCAAGCAGCGACACCACAAACGATGCAATCATCGGCAAAGCACGTTCGCAAAGCGACATCGATGGGATGCTTGTCCAGATCGACACCAACGGAGATGCACAAGCCGATCGCATCAGCAAAGTAACCTGCTATGCCGACTTCTCTTTAACACTCGATGGCCTTGCACCCGGGGACTATGTCTATCGGTTCCGAGCCTCTGCACCTAGCGATACCTCAGAGTCGATGCTCTTGGGCGCTTGGAAAACTCTATCGTTTAGCATCACCGATCCGAGCATCCAGCGCGCAAAAATCCAAGAACTCCGCCTTCGGTCAGACGATGGTCTTCAAGATGACGATCGAATCACTAGCGATCCGACCATCCTAGGTAAAGTCGACCGCGACGGAGCAAATGGCTCGATGGCTATCGAACTTGATCTCGATGGCGACTCGATCGTCGATGAAAGTCTTGTCACTGCATCGGATCTTTCGTTTCAGTACACCCCCACTCGATACTCAGTCGGTTACTTCCGATTGCGTGCCAGAACCAAAGAAGTTCTATCCAATGGCACGATCTTGCGAGGCCAGTGGGCTGAAATTCGCGGAATGTTGATTCCGAAAGACAACAACTCATCTGGAGATAATCCAGAGTCCTCGAATCCCTCTGAACATGACCGGGGTGTGGGCCAAGCCTACAAGCAACTCGCCAGCGATCGGCAGGCGATTGCAACCGACAAGGAACTTGGAAATCAAGCATCACTTGCCTCGCGCTACCTTGCGATGCGTCAAGCGACTTCGGATTACTGGACGCAAACGACAACCGCGACGATCGATCTGCAGGAGTCCCAATCGCAGGCTCTAGCAAAACTCCGAGAGCAATTGCGCTCAAGCAGCACAACCGACGTTGATTTGCCTCTTCCCGATGAGCTTGCGATCCAGTGGCCTTCAGACACCCTTCCCAATCTCCCCTATCTGGTTTCCGAATGGTTGCCTGCCGATGATGCCATGCCCCAGCCGCCGGTTTTACCACCTGTGCGATCCGTAGATTTCACGGTGCCAAAGGTCGCTTGGAGCACCAGTCTCTACCAAGCGTTGAACCATGATGACCCCAGCGGAATGGGTATCGATCTATCGAATGATCGAGAGTTTCAAAACAGCTTGGACAATCTGCGTAAGCAGCTCGTCGATGAGCGACGCTCCGTTGGTCAACGAGCAAGCATGGCAACTCATCGGGCTCGGACTCTCTACAACATAAGATTGAGCGATGCACAAGCAGTCTACCGCGAGGCGATGGCCCAAAATGGTTTGGATTTGAAAAAAGCGACCAATGAGGATTACTCGGAAGTCTATTTGGAATTTGCCAAAGCCTCTCAAAGCGCATTGGCGAATTTTCAAAGCGATCGCAAGGCGATTGAGGATCGATATCGCGCTTCATTCCAAATGCTCTCCGATGCACAAGCCGAGCAATTTCGAACAGCACGAAAGAATCGGGATGCGATCATCGAAGCTGCGAATCACGAGCTAAGGAGGATTTTAGACGCAAGTTCCAGACCAACAATCGACGTCATCAAGGCAGCGCTATTGCGGCACTCCCGCATAACATACGACGCAAGGTACACTTATGAGCAATCAATTCTTGAAATCAAATCCGCATTTCAGGCACCCTCCTACGCACTTAAGCGCGAACAATCGCAGGAACTTGCAAGCATCGAGCTCGCGTTCGCCTTGCAAATGGCTCAAATCGCTCATGATCGCGATGAGGCGCTGGCGGAAAAGAAACATCAGCAGAGCCTTCTTCGTGCGACGATGGCTGATCGCTATGACACAGCCGAGCAACTCGCCCGTTATACACTCGATGTTGCACTTGCTGAGGCGCAATCCGAACTGGAAAAAGCGCTGATCCTCATCGAGACAGATCGGCGCGTCGGTAATGAAACTGCTCTTCGTCAGTACGATTTCACGCTAGCATCGACGGTGTGCCTTGCCCTGGCACGCAGGAATTCCCTCCTGACTAGCTCCGAATCGGCTGCGGAGCTTCAGCAAGCCCAGCAGCGACGGGATCTTCTGCGAGCTTGGGAAGTGTCGCAAGGGGAGCGAAGCGTCCAGGAAGCGGATCTTTGGAAGGAGAATGCTTTAGCGAAAATTACAGCCGAGCATCATCGTCAACTCGGATCGCTCTCGGATCAGCACACACTCAGAATCGAACGACTGGCCGCAACGCTTGAGTTCCGCACCCAGCACGCTCGATGGGTTCAACTCCATGCAAATCAACTCGCTCAAGAACGTTTCGAATCGATTCAAGCAAGCAAGCAGGCCGAATACACCCAGCGGCTCGAATCCGGACTCAATGGGATCGACTTCATGCACAGAGAGTCAGCCATCGGCCAGGAATCCTATCAGCGATTCCTCAACGCATGGGTCTACCAGGCACCCAATCTCGATCACATCACCGATGGTTGGATCTGGATCGATAATTCGTTTCTAGGTAGCGTTTGTGGGACAGCGATTGTTCCGCCTGTAACGGGATTCCAGATCACACGCGATGAGTCGATCGCCATGGCCGAACTCATACATCAATTCGAGTCCAAACGGATTTCGATCGACAAAGATTTTTTCAATCAGCGAGATACCATCGAAGCATCATGGATACAAAGCGTCGAGAGCCTTGCAGCAAGCACCAAAGCCAATGAATTTCAGTTGCATCAGCGGTACCATCAAGCGACTGCTAATGCGGATGAAACATTCGCGATGTCCCAGGTGGATCGCCGAAGGAACTATGACTCGGCCATCGCTCAAGCGAGCAAAGAAATGCGATGCAAATCCAATGAGATGGCATTGCGGTTCGCGCGTCAGCAAGCCACACCCTGGCTTGAACATCAGCGAACGGTCCAACAAATCGAATTCAATCGCCTGTTGACCCATTGGGATCAATACATCTCCGTTGTTCAAAAATGGCGGGATGCCCAACCAAACCCGTGGACCGATTCGGTCGCTGATCAGGCCATTGCAACGCGGAACTTGAGCATTCGAAAACTACAAATCGAACTGGAAAGAGCCCGAGAGCAGGCCAATCGTTCGAACTTCGATGATCTTCAAGCGTTGGAGATACGCTTGCAGAGCGATTCACAATCTGCCTCCAATGAACTTGTCTTTGCAAAGGACAAGGCTGCTGCTACACGGGAGCTAGGTATGGCATTGGCCGTTGCTCAATTGCGCTTCGCTACGCAGACATCTGGAGTTAGTTATCTGGCCCAGCATGGTTTGAATGTTTCGCATAAGGATACGACAACCCCAAATCTACTGCCACTGAAACTCGAAACAGCCAATACGACCGCGCTTGCCGATATCCAATTGGCACAAGCACAGCTTACAGCAAGTGTTCAGAAAGCCCAAGCCAAGTACACTCATTCAGTTGGTGTGAATCAAATCGGCAACGAATTCTCCACAAGATCGATCGACTGGGATCAGTACAATCAACGGCTTGCGGTCGTCGATCGTATCTACTCAGACAGAGTCCAGCAAAGTGATAAGGAACTCGGAGAAACGAGTCGGCAAATCGACAACGATCTGCGCACAAAGCGGGCCGAAATCCTCCGTTTGCTCAGTATCGAGCAAGAGCTTGCCAAACCCATCGAAGCTCAGTGGGCATGGCTCGAGGATGTACCAAAACTCGCTAATAATTTCCAAGCTCATTTGGATCTGGCAATCGCGACTCAGGTGGCGCAGGATGCTTATGCGCAAAAGATGGCGGATCTTCAAATCGCACACCAGGAGAGGCAAGCTTCGAATGAAACCCGTCGCAAGATCGATCTTCGCCGAGTTCAGTACGATACACTCCAGAGCGATAATCTGTCTTCCGAGAGTGATCGGATCGCCATGCTCGATGCCCGGGAGAATTTCCATTTGCAGCAGGTGCAAGCCCGATCCGAGTACGAAAAACGGATGCTCCAAAAACAATCCTTGGAGCTCGAAAAGATCTATCGGAAACTCGATCCAAATACACGACTGCTTCTCAAGCAACAGGCCCAAGCGACCGTGGCACAACACTCAGCCACCCGCGAGGCTCTCGCATGGAAAGAATTTTCTGATTCGAGTGCCCGTCGAGCAGACCAATCGAAACTGACTCGACGCAATCGCCAAACGGTCGATCAAGTTCATCAAGCTCAATTGCAATTCGAGAAAGATACATCGCTTCTGGAACAAAATTCCACGATCGATCAATCACGCATAGAGGCTCAGTGGATGGTGGCCACGCAAGCGGCGTCCAACGAGTCGAAAAAAATGGAATTCCAGGTGCAATCCAATTACGACCAAAGATCGCAAGATGCCATCGAGGAGTTCAACCGCCGGTTGCTCGAGCAGCGAACGCTCAGAGCCGAACAAATGGGAGAGTTGTGGAAATCCTATTATCTTAAAATACACCCCGAATCGTGGCTTACCCCTGTGTCGGTCCGCCGCGAATTAGATAACTGGCTTGGCTTGCGAGTCAAACCCGAACCAATCACCGCTGCCGCTTGGCGATTGCAACCGGCCTTCGACAATGGTCGCGGCAATTTCATGGACCGATCCCCAAATGAGTTTTTACTCCATGGACTCGATGAAATTAGAACCGTTGAAGAGAGTCATCGCATTGAATCCCAAATCGGTTTTGTGAGTGCGATTGGACAAGCTAAAACCAAACGTATTCAGGAGAATTCGGATGCGAAAATCCTGAGGATCCAGTCCACCACAGATGCCGACCGTATCCATGCTCAGCAACTCCACACATCTTCGGTGAATCTGAATAACGCAAAGCAACGGTTACAAGTGCAATGGAGTAATACCAAGGATCAATTGGAGTTGACGCAAGCCTACGAGGATCAATCGCAAGGAATTGACTCTACCCAGCAGGCAAACCAAATCGAGCGACAGTACCAAGAGCGGATCAAGCAAGCGTCGATCGAGTACTCTAAAACGTGGGCCGATGCACAGGGCACCTACTACATAGCGACGTCTGGCATCCATGCAGATCGACTGCAGCAAGCTGCTAATCAAGATTTACGATCGAAAATCATGGCAGCGCATGGCGAAGGTTACGCAAAGTGGATTCAGGAGGTTTCATCCGATTTCGTTGACTGGACGACGAGTCTCCAGGTCGCCGATGCGAGTCATTCTCATCGACTGCTAACTCTGGGCCAAGTAAGAGAAATGGGCCTCAAGGTAGCTGAGAGGCACTATGCAATCGAAAACGAAACACTTCAACGCACATTGCAACACGACAAGTCGGCTCTTGCTTTCGAGTATTCGTCGCAGGAACTTCAAAGCCAATACGACGCGACTGAACTCCAACGTCAAATCGACTTCGATTACCAATTGTTGGTATTGTCCAGCGAGTCCATTTTTCTTCAGGAGGTCGAGCGGGCCGAGAGCACCGCCCAGTTGATGAAATTGAGACGATACTCGGGTTTCGATCAAGCTCGCGAGAAAGGACTTATCGTGGCTGATGCTCTGTACGCTCAGTCTCTCAGCGATTCAATCGCGAGGAAGAACTGGAAAGAACGCACGGCTCGATTATCAACCGAAGTTGCGTTTGAAGATGTCCAGAGAACCCAACTTCAGAGCGTCGAACTGAGTCGGCTTGATGCACAACTGGCTCGGAGTTTATCCGAGTTGGATCGCACGCGATCCGATGCAATTGCCCAAGCTCGATTCGAATACCAGGTCGATGCAATCGCCTCTTCCGGAGAGCTGGCTTTGAACCAAGCGTCTGCAAACCACACTTGGCGAGTCGCGGCAGCCACAGCCCGGATCGATGCCCGAAAACCATTGCAACAAGCCGTCGATGGAGCTTGGTCGCAGTTCATGGTCGCGTTGGCCGAGCACGAGCTGGATAACCTTGAAACCTCGAATGAGTCCGAGGATCGGTTCGTCCATGGCCGGGCACAAGCCGACAGCCGCTACACGACAACGATCGCCCAAGCGCAACTCGATGCATCCAAGGCGATCTCCCGTTCCACGAGTGCGATGAGCAACTCCCAGATCCAGCAGAATCTCGAAACCTTTGAGCAACTCAGCAAAGCCCAAATCGATTTCGCAAATGGAATCCAAGTTGCGACAAGTAAGTACGTCCAGCAGGTCACGACATCGGAGCGAAACTACGCCGATCAGGTCGCATCGGCCGAGTTGGCATTTCGGAAAACCTATGACTATTCGACCTATCAAGCACGATTGCAGCAGGCAAAGCAGGAGCACGAGTCCAACTTAAAAGACAGCGGGCAAGAGTGGAATCGCAGTCGAATTCAGGGCGTGGGTGAGCTTAGAACCGCAAATGCCCAAACCCAACGAAGCGATCGATTGGCCCAGATCGCTCGGGAATCCCTGCAGGCCATGCAGCAGCGAGACGCGCGCAAGGAACTCAACAGCAAAGAGGCCGACGCTTATGAACTCTCCGAACAGACTTGGGGCTCGATTGAAAAGAATTTTGCTTTCGAAACAGCAGCGATCCAGTTGGATATGGCCATGGATCTAGACTGCGAACTTGAAAGCCCCTGGAGCGAGTTCTTTCTGGATATCACCCGAGCCAAATCCCAGGCCAATCAGAGCAACGCACTTGCAACAAAGTCGCGTGTTTTAAAGCATAGCCAAAAGCAGGCGGATCACGAGAAAGAGCAAGGCGTTTTGGATTGGGCGTTGGACTCTGGAGAGTGGCTCGCCAGCGATCGAGCCAGAGCATCGATCGCTCAACTCGACTGGACCCTGGAACAAGTCAGCATTCAAGCCCTTCGGATCCTATCGCAAGCCAGTCCCATGGACGATGTGCCGATCGTCATCCCGGAAGCCTATCCGAAGGTTGATCCTCGAATGCCGACAGCGGATCGACGATATGATTTGTCCTTTGTTCAAAATGCACCGAATGCATATGCGGATCCTTTTTCGTGGCAAGATACTGGGTTTTTGGCATGGATTCGCTCGCCGCAAGAGCAGTTCGCTAGATCGTTTTGGTCGCTAGAAAAGATAGCCTACAATGCCGAGCAAGTAGCTCAAAGGCAATGGTCACCTGGGGTTCAACTAGCCACCGGTGTCTTAGTGATCACGGATCAAGTTTCTGGGGTGCCCGATGCGATCAAGACTCCTGCGCATGCGCTGGTACCAAAATCTCCGTTAACGGTCGAAGCGCTAACGCCTGGTGATCGCGATCAGTTGGTAGGAGTAAGGGACTGGTTGGATCTCCAAGGCCGAGTTTCTTCGGCGGCACAGCGACCGGATTATTCCGAACTGACTCTAGACCGTAGTCTTGCGTGGAAGTCCCTCGAATTACCGACAGCGGTTTTGGAACCCCAACGCGAATCACAGACGCGATTTTTTGTTAGCGATCAAGCACAGTGGAACGAGTTTCTTCGCTATGCCAATGAAAGCTACGGAGCGATCCATAAAGCCGCTGCGAAACCTGAATTGAAAGAGTGGTTCAGCAAGTACCAAAAGCATGTCGATCAAGCGTTGGACACCACCAGATCCGGATTGATCTCGAAACATAGCCGTGCAAAACTTCTGGAATGCCAAGACAAAGTTTTCCAAGAGCGTGGAGTGGTCTATTGGAAACATACGATCGGCATCGAGCCGAGCCGCATCGAAGGAGCACCGATGATGCGAACGGCCAAAACAGCCATCGGCACGATCGATTCCAACGGTTGGGTTCATCTGCCCTCGGGCAAGCGTGTTCTCTACAGCGCATTAAGGAAGTGGGCCGACGCGTTAATCTTGGCAAACTCCGATCAAATCAGCAGCCTCATCGACGGTTTGATTTCCCCATTTTCCATCGATCCAGGATCCAAGCAATTTGGGATCTTTATCGGCGGAACAGGTATGCATATGTTCGGCATCGGCAATGTCGAACGGCTCTACAATCTTTATCAAGGTACCAAGTTCTACTATGGCGGTGTAGGCAATCCGACCGAGTACGATTCGATATGGAACGCTTATGCAGACAACGGTTCTGGTTATGGTTGGACGGCAATCCTCGATCGGATCGAAGCGGACGTCGTGGCAAGTTACCGAGGTCATCAAAAGATGCATGTCTTTGGATGGAGCCGAGGAGCCGCGATGGGAATCGAATTCGCAACACGCATGGCACGCTATAGCATTGAAGTCGAATTCCTTGGACTCTTCGACCCAGTCTATTCGTATGTACTTCCCGGCCAAAGTTCGGCTTTGGTGCATTGGACTCCAAGCGGTAGGTCAGGAAACTATGTGGCGGCCCTCCCTAATAACAACGTAGAAGCTATCGGCACGATCTATGCTGCCAATGAGGATCGAAGTTTCTTTCCAGCCACTCGGCTCTATCCAAACGGATCGACCCAGATCAAGATGATGAAGTCCCCCGGTGCGCATGGGGAGATCGGTGGGCACTTCCTAAGCAACCTGATTCTTCAGAGACTCAATCTGCGAGCCATGATGGAACTGGCAAAGAAGGAAGGTCGCGTGGATTTTCAGTTCCACGGAGTCGAAGCCGACCTTGTGGGCATCTTCGCCTCTCCCTTCACAAGAAAAATGCACCTCGAATCGATTGGCAAGCCAGTCACCGTAAGTGCGGGGCTTGCCAAGGGTCGAATCGCTCTTGGAATTGAAAATTGGAAGCCGATGAGCGATGATCAATACTATCGAGCGTTGGTCGATTGCACGGCCAAGGATTGGCAGCCTGGTGGTTTTGGGTTCCAAAGTGACAATTACACCGGCGCGATCGCATTCGGCCTTGAAGTGATCAATGAGTTCGTTCCGCAAGGAATCTACAATCTCCCTTGGCAAGATGGAACGATACGCCAGAGCCCCTACACGCATTACCGTCGCAATCTCCAATGGTGCGAGTTGGAGCTTTGGGACTTTGAGTTTCTCCAAGATGCCTCAGGGAACTCCATGCTGACCGATTCGCACAAAGAGGCTATTCGAAAGATGTATCGCCTCAAGATCGACCCCAAAACAGGCCATTGGGGTCAAACATGATCCCAGTGGTTTCGATTAAACTAAGGCGATGACAACAAGAACACGGACAAGAACACGGACAAATTGTCTTTTAACATGGAACGCTTGGTACTTGATCGTCCTGCAGGGTTGCATGCTGTCGGCAGTTGAGCCTTGTATGGCCCAAGTGGATGCATCGCAGGGGACATCTGCCAAGTCGACAATTCCTTCGACTCGCGACTGGATCGATTTTCAAAAGCCTTCGGACGCTCAGCAACTCATTGGGCCTGATGGTTCCCGGTTGATACCCGAGAATCCCAAGATCGCCTCGCAATGGAAATTCTCCAGTGGGGTACTTACGGCCTCTCCTAAATGGGACAGCATGATTACGCCCGAGAGCTATCGCGACTTTGTGATGCACATTGAGTTCAACGTCAATGATGCTGGGGATGTTGAACATGAGCGCAACGGCAATTCTGGTCTCTATCTGCAACTGCGATACGAACTCCAGATCCTCAACTCGTTCCAGGTCCCCTTCGAGCGATACAAGAACACCGATTGCGGTTGCTTGTATGGGATCAAGAAGCCGGACCAAATGGCGTGTTTGCCTGCTGGGCAGTGGCAATCTTTTGACATCGCCTTTCGCGGAGCACGGTTTGAAGATGGCAAAAAAAAGGAAAACGCGAGGATCACCGTGTACCAAAATCAAAAGCTCATCCACGATGATTTCGTACTGCCACGCCATACAGGCGCGGGCAAGAAGGAGGGGCCTGAGCCTATGCCAATCAAACTACAAGGCCACCATAATCAGGTTCAGTTCCGAAACTTTTGGATAAAAAGCCACACCGATCCTATCAGCCTGCAGAGTAAAGATCCCTAAGCTCACTAAAAGTCACACGCAACCAGATTGGGAACAACGTCGCTGTGGGTATTCGACCTTTCAAGTGTCAAGGAGAATCGTCTTGCTGAAACTTCGATCCGCTGGCTTGGATTGGTGGACTCTACTGGTCTTGGCCCTGAGTGTCTGTGCCTGTGTCATTGTCTTGCCCAAGCACGCTGTTGCCGCACCGCAAGAAACGGTCCATGATCAGTTCGATGTGGTGATCGCCGGGGGTAGCACCGCAGCATTCGCAGCGGCTTTATCGGCCGCGGAGGCCGGTGCCAAGACGGCGCTCATCGAGCCGACCGATTGGGTCGGAGGACAATTGACCTCCAGTGGTGTTCCAGCAATCGATGAAGCTTGGCATTCGATCAAACAGGCCGACGGAAAATCCCCCTACTCGGTGTCGAAGGTAGCTAGACTACCGGCCAACATGACCCCGCGGTTCCTAGCGCTCTTGCAATCGATTCAAGAACGAGGTGATTGCTGGGTAAGCCGTTTTTGCTTCTGCCCCGATGCACTGGTGGTCAATCAGCTTGAGCCTCTGGCACGTTCTCTCGAAGGGCGACTGACCATCTTTCGCGAGACTGTTGTCAAGCGAGTTGGCGTAAGTGGCGACTCGACTCGCATCGAGTCGCTCGAATGCATTGGCCGTAAGCCGCGAGGAAACCTTGCGGCCTTCGGTTATGACAAGCTTCCGTCGGAGGATCTCCATGATTGGTATGATCCCAAAGACTCGGATCGTTTCACCAAGCAAGTGATTCGTTTTGTATCCCGTGCGGATCGTCCCACGGTATTTGTCGATGCGACCGAGTGGGGTGAGTTGCTGGCTCTTTCGGGCAAAGACTATTTGCAGGGCATCGAAGAGTCCGATGGAAGTCTTGTGATTCCGGCCGGAGGAGACACCTGTGGCCAAGCGACGGTCTTTTGCTTTGCCCAGCAGCTCCATGCCGAGCCAGTCGATCAGCCGGATCGCCAGGTCATAGCAAAGGATATGGGTTATGGAGCCTATTCGGACAAGCCGGATGCATGGACAAAAATCTGGACTTATCGGCGGATCAGGGGCAAGGGGCTTACGGCCAGTGGCGACATCTGTTTGCAAAACTGGGGGTATTCGGCTAGCCATGGTCATGGCGGTAACGACTATCCACATGCATACCTTTTTCTTTCGAAGGCCGATACGGACTCGCAGCGGTCCGACTGGCGCGGGGGGATCAACCTCGAAGCGTTGGCAGGTTCGGAGGATCGTGCTTTTGCTTGGCATCAGTGGTTTCGTCAGCAAGCTCCTGAGGGGATTGCACCTGAGCGGATTGCGCTGGATGGTCAAGTTCTGGGAACCGCGCATGGTTTGGCGAAACTTCCTTATATTCGCGACACACGTCGTTCGATTGGTCTTGAGGGGTTTGTATTAAAGTTTGCCGATTTGACGGGTCCATCGGGAGCAAAGACAGGAACAAGATTTCCCGATCGCATCGCTTTGGGAGCTTATCCTGCGGACATTCATCCGGTGACCACTTGTAAGATGCCGGCTTATGCAGTGGAAGCTCACGACACGTTACCGTTCTACATTCCGTTTCGGGCGTTGACGCATCGGGATTTGTCCAATTTGTTGGTTGCTGGCAAGACGATGGCGCAATCATTTTTGGCCAATTCGGCCACGCGCCTTCATCCGATCGAATGGTCCAGTGGAACGGCATGTGGGATTGCGGCAGCGGATATGGCGCGCACGGGCCGCACCAGCGCGGCCTTGTTAGGCGACATTGAGCGATTGCAAGAGAGGATCAAGACCTCGACACCGATCGATTGGACGATACCCGATTGATAGACGGTTTGTGGCCCAGCGGGCCAGGATATGGGTAGCAAGCGACGCCCCAGTTGGCTGCGGGTTAAACGAATGTTCGCTGGAGCGAACAGTGTCGATGATTTCTCCGAAATCATCGTGGGCTGTTAGTGCAGAGCGGCCCAGGAAGGAATCGTTGTCGCTCAGGCTTGCGGGGGGGTGGTTGGGTTTGTTACTGCGTTGATAAACTTTGACGGTTTGTGGCCCAGCGGGCCAGTCTATCGGTAGCTAGCGACGCCTCCGTTTTGCCCCAAACGCAGTGTGCTAGTGGGCTTATTTAAATCCCTCGCCGTTGGCTGCGGGTTAAACGAATGTTCGCTGGAGCGAACAGTGTCGATGATTTCT
>Ga0082207_1000335_pt1 | contig 27572 bp, 21 predicted proteins | sample LakMenEpi10Aug09_FD_71540 | JGI IMG/M metagenome (GOLD analysis project Ga0082207, IMG submission 71540)
CAGCCGGAGAGCTACGCGTTGGGGAGACGCTTCGTAATCTCGATGGCGACGTTCGGATCGAGTCGATCGAGCAGCTCGGTAGCGAAGAACGGGTTTACAACCTCGAGATCCACGGCGAACACGTCTTTCGTGTTGCCTCCAGCGGTGTGCTGGTGCATAATAGCTCGGGGGCGGAGGGTCCAGTTAATGCAGTACCACAGGGCCATTCTCGAGTTTATCGAGCCGTCAGCGAGGCAGAATATCAAGATATACTTAAGTCCGGTGCGTTGAGACCCGGAGGTAATTCGCTTGAGGGCAAATGGTTCGCGGATACAGTATCTGGCGTCCATAAGCATGGAGATGCTCTTCACGGTGCAGGAAAGTATCGCGTAATCGAAGTGGACGTTCCTGATTCTGTATTGGGCAAGCTTCCGATCAACATTCGCTTACATAACTTGGATGGACGTGGCCCTGCATCGTATGTTGGTTTCGACGATCTAAATGGGCTTTTGCCTCGCATTCTTGGAGGCAACTAATGTGAAGGATGCAAAACTACATTGGTTTCGAAGCGATGAGGGTGGTCGCGTCACGTTACCCGTTTGCGAAGGCGAGCCACCGTACGCTACCGTCGTGCGATTCAAGGATTCTGTTGAGCCGTGGCCGCAAAACGTCGTATGGTCGCTGGTTGTCGAAAAAATTGAAGTGCTCGAGAATGAGTACGACTGGGTTGTACGAGTTCGCTATCTATTCCCAGAGGCTCCGTCCGCAGAATTGAAATCGGGACGTGAATTTGAGTTAATGGAAGGTGGAAGGCTTGTCGCAGAGGGTGTCCTTCTTTGAACCGCTGGACAGTGAACGTGATCGTAGCAGAAACGCTTCAAGTCCGGAGGAACCCCGGTAGATGTTCCAAAGTTGGACACTCGAAGCGTGTTGATGCGTTGCCTTGTCGTAGATGCTGAAACAGAAGAGGAACGAAGCGGTGCCGCCAGAATGTCTTAGCAAGATGCGTCAAGGAAGTTTGTAGTTGGAACACTAGTTCGGTTAAAAGTCTTCCCGGTTGGAATCGCCAGAGACGACGGCGCAAGTCAGCAAGGAATGACCTGAGATGCTTGACTAGAACATCAAGCTAAAAACGGGCCCGATGGTAACAGCCGCGAGTCGTTACGGGGACCTTCACGCACGTCCGAGGCGGGATCCTGCGAATCAGGCTAGCGGGACTTGCAGAGCCCCTGGGGGTGACTTCGAATCACTCGATCTACTCTTCCGACCGCTTGGACTTTGTGCCAGCCGGAGAGCTACGCGTTGGGGAGACGCTTGGTAATCTCGATGGCGACGTTCGGATCGAGTCGATCGAGCAGCTCGGTAGAGAAGAACGTGTTTACAACCTTGAGATCCACGGCGAACACGTCTTTCGTGTTGCCTCCAGCGGTTTGCTTGTGCATAATAGCTCGGGGGCGGAGGGTCCAGTTAGCGGACCGCAAATTCTTCGGAACAAAATTCAAGGTGAATTAGGCGAAGCCGCTGTTAGACAGCGACTTCTAAATAGCCGAAGCGTTGACTTGGTTGGCGAGCAAATTCGCGTCAATACTCCTGGAGTTGGATCACATCGAGTAACTGACTTTCTTGTACGTGGCAAGAACACAGGCCAGTTGCGTATCATCGAAATTAAAACGGGCGGTGCAACGCGGGATGCTGTGCAACTTGCGAAAGATAAATTGATCGCTGATCCATTTTCGCCTACCACATTTTCCGGTCGTCGAGCTAACGCCGCAGGGTTTCCGAACGGTACACCTACCGGGCCTATCCGTACGTTCGAAGTCAACGCATCTAACTTGAATCGGTGAAAAACATGGATCAATTTACAGACAGAATTGGTGTTGGATTGGTCGCAAACCTTGATGGATTCGAGTGGTTGAGTTCATCGTACCAACTTCGTAAGCGTTTAGACGATGGTTGGGTTGGCATTTCGATCGAAGTTTTACCTACGTCAAAACGCGGTTTTGTAAAGCTTGCTGCTCATGGGCACATTCGGAACGATGAAATTGAGGACAGATACACTCCATTCAACTCTCTATTGACCAGCACGGACGTTAAGGAGCACGCAACGCTCACGATCAATTGCGATACCCTGTTACGAAACTCTCCGTTGATTCATGGATTCTCTAGCGACGAATCGAGTGTTGAGCAATTTATTCTTGGATATGCGAGAGAGTTGCGACAACATGTCGTTCCTTGGCTTGAAAAGCATGTGACGAAGGAGTCATTGTTGCGTGGTCTTTCAAGCGGCAATCCGCGAGAGTGGATTACGTCAGATCGATTAACTCGCTTTCCGGTTCTGCTGGCGATTCACTCCGGAAGCGGCGATTGGGAAGAATTTGAGAAGATTGCGGAAGAGTTTTCAAAGTACTGCGAGAAGCCACATGGGTTAGTGCATAAGCCATATGCAGAGGCCGTAATAAAGGGACTGCGACAGCTATGCTCTTGAAAGTTACGAATTGTAGAGCGGCGACACGAAGTCGCCGCAATCTTCACAGGAAGCGTAGGCGGCCGCGAGAGATGTTCTCATGCGAGCCCAGGGCAAACGCATCAAAGTTTTAATCAACTAACATACGCATGGGGGTTGCCAAAGAAAATGCTAGCATCGAAAGATATCAAAAACTGATCCCTTTCGCTTACTGGAGTGCGATAGCCCAGGACTGGCGGACACCGGTGGAGAGCTCGAAACTCAAGCCGGTAAAAGTCCACACTCAACCAGTGACAAGAAACACCGTCGGACCTTCGATCAAGAATTCATCGATGGCGAGGTTAAGCAAGTCTCCCGCAAAGTGTTCAGCTTGGCGGCTCGAGTTAGTATATTGTTTTGGCCCAGCGGCCCGAAGGGCCGACACAACCACAGCATGCTGAAATGTTGTTTCGGACTTCGCCAGGGAAAAGCCCTCCACCGTCTGGCGACAGGTGGCTACGGTCTGGCGACAGGTGCCTACGGCAACTTATGGCCCATCTTGTCCCGCTTGGTCGCTAAGTACTGAGCGTTGTGCTCATTGGGAGGACAGATGATGGGCACTTGGTCGACCACCGTGATATCAAAACCCCTCAAATTGAACGCCTCGGTCTTCTTCGGGTTGTTCGTCAGCAATCGAACCTTCTTCAAACCGAGGTCCTTGAGGATCTGAAGCCCAACTCCGTAATCGCGCATATCGGATTTGAAACCCAAGCGGTGGTTGGCTTCGACCGTATCGAGCCCCTCGTCTTGAAGCGCATAGGCCTTGATCTTCTGCGCCAGTCCGATGCCGCGTCCCTCCTGAGGCAAGTAGACCAAAACCCCCCGCTGTTCCTTGGAAATCGCCTCGAGCGCCAAGTGCAATTGATCCCCGCAGTCGCACCGCAGCGACGAGATCAAATCGCCAGTAAAACAACTGCTGTGCATCCGCACAAGCGGCGGATTTTCTAAGTCCGCTTCCAGATCGCCAAAGGCCAATGCGATGGGCTCTTGGCTCTCGTACTGCACGTCATAGACCACGACGCGAAATTCGCCAAACCGAGTCGGTAGCTTGCACTGGGCCGATCGCGTCACGAGCTTCTCGTTCACACGGCGATGGGCGATCAACTGCTCGACGGTGATGATTTCGAGCGAATGCTGCTGTGCGATCTGAAGCAGCTCGTCTCGCGTAGCTCGATCCCCTGTCGAATTGAGAATCTCACAGAGCACCCCGGCCGGCGTCAATCCCGCCATCCGCGCAAGATCCATCGATGCCTCGGTGTGTCCGGCCCGACGCAAGACTCCACCTTCCATCGCCAAGAGCGGAAACACATGCCCCGGCTTGACGAAATCATTCGACACGGTCGTCTCACTGGCCAAGCGACGGATCGTTTCGGATCGTTCCGCCGCAGTGATCCCGGTCTTGCAGCCAGCGAAGTCCACCGGGGTCAAAAAGGCCGTCGATAGCGGCGAGGTATTCGTTTCGACCATCGGTCGCAAATCCAAGCGCTGTGCAGCCGCCGGGAGTATCGAACAGCAGAGCTGGCCATGGCCAGCAAGCATGAAGTTGACGACCTCGGGGGAGATTCGATCCGCAGCACAAACAAAGTCTCCCTCGTTCTCGCGGTCCTCGTCATCGAGCACGATCACGACCTTGCCAGCCGCAATCGCTTCGACTGCCGCTTGGATAGTGCTAAATCGATCCGTCATACCTGATCTCTCCTAGACAATTCTTCTGGACAATTCTTCGTCGCATCGGTTCATCGAACCCAAGGAATCACGACTCGGAGGACTCATCCCCTTCGAGGTTGTAGTCTTTCATCTTCTTGTAAAGCGTGTTGCGGTTGATCCCAAGCTTCAGCGCCGTCCTGGTCTGCACCTGACTGCACGTTTGCAGAACTTGAACGATCAACTCCCGCTCGACCTTGTCGACAACCCTCGAGTGCAAATCGTTGCTGTCGTTGGGTGCCAACCGCAATCCCTCGGCAACAAGCAACTTGGCCAAGCTCTCGAAGTCCGGAGGAAGTGCCGCACTTGAAACCGAAAAATCATGAGCCGGTTGACTGCCTGTGATCACTCCCGGCAAAAGGTCGATCGTCAGTTCATCGGTATCGGACATCACCACAGCCCGCTCGACATAGTTCTGCAATTCCCGCACGTTGCCAGGCCAATGGTAATCCTGCATCGCCGCCATCGCTTCGCGTTGGATGTGCACCACGTAGCGTTCGTTCTGCTCATTGTAGTGCTTGAGAAAAAACGAAACGAGCAACGGAATGTCCTCTCTGCGTTTCCTCAGAGGTGGAAGCTCAATCGGGACGACATTCAATCGCCAATACAAGTCCTCTCGAAATCGCTCGGTCCGAATCTCCTCGGCCAAGTTCCTGTTGCTCGCGGCAATCAAGCGGGTGTCGACCGTAACGGTTTCGGTATCCCCTACCCTCTCGAATTGCTTTTGCTGCAGTACCCGCAGCAGTTTGACTTGCAAGTGCATCGAGGTGCTGTTGATCTCATCGAGAAAGATCGTCCCGGTATGGGCCGCTTCGAATCGCCCAGCGCGATTCCCGACCGCGCCGGTAAACGCTCCGCGGACATGGCCAAACAATTCGCTCTCGAGCAAACTTTCGCTGAGCGCGCCGCAATTGACCTTCACGAAAGGTCCCGACACCCGATGGCTCAGTTGGTGAATCGCATTGGCGATGACCTCCTTGCCAGTCCCGGTCTCGCCCAGCAAAAGAACCGATGCGTTAGTCCTGGCAACCCTTTTGGTGATGTGCGCGACTTCCTGCATCGCCGGAGAGCACCCGATCACGCCGGGCAAGTGCTCCCCTAACGATTTGGCTAGCCTTCCGTTCTCTCGAACGTCTCCTGACATCGACTCATCCGGTTGCAAGGTTCGAGCCGGTCGGACCAGAGGAAGGCTTAAGGCAGGGGATCCGAAGCCGTCCGCCCATAGACCTCATCGATGGCGTCCAAAATTTGGCCCATCACCAAGCGGGTGACCGGCTCGGTTTCCCCGCGACTGTTATAAGCATCGTACTGCCCATTGAGCGTATCGGAAGAGATCAAAAGTCCAAATCGGCGAATCGACTGCACAAAAATTTGGCTAGCCTGCTCTCGCTGGCGCGGCGTCTGGCTGGCATCTGCGACGATCCGCAGGAGGTTGTTTTGCTCCTCTTGGGTATCGGCCAGACGGATCGAGGCACCGGAATTGAGCAAGCTCGGGTTTTGAGGATAGACCGCCCTTAAGTAGTTCACCGCGTTGTCTTTCCAAAGGATTCGATCCTCTGGAGTGGCTCTCGGGTAAGCCAGCATCTGGTTCATGCGGGAAAGAATATCCCCCAAACCCCGATCGAAGGGGGAACACTCCCCACTACCACTCCGTGGTCGGCCGCAGCTACGAGATGCTCACCGCTGCTGAGATTCTCAGCAAGAAGGGCGATCGGTACCGTCGACGTCGATGGATTGGACCTAATACGCTGTATCAGTTGCCCTAAATCTAGATCCCGCAAGTGATCGACGATCACGATGCCTTCGACCGGAACGGAGTTTCTCAGTCCATTGAATACGTCATCGACCGAGGAAGCCTCCCAATACCGTAACCCCATGGCGCTGAGCAAACCGTGGGAGTGCGATCGAAGGGAGGGACTTGCTCCGATGATCATGACCATGGGGTCGGCCATGAGCTGCTGCATTTCCCTGGCATTGATATCGACTCGGCTGGCACCTTGAAAGCCACCTTCGATGTACCCGCGTTGCTCGAATCCTGAGTAGGTATCGGATGGGAGGGCTGAGTTGCCGGCCGGGGTTGTGTTGCCGGAAGCCGCCGAACGATCGGTAAAGCGTTGCGTTGCGGTCGCTTGCGAGATTTTCGCGGTCGTAGCGGTGGAAACTTCGTCGAGATCCTGGGCGGAAGGGATGAGTCCTTTTTGGTCCAGGAGCGAGTTCATCAGAGCGATGGTCGCTGGATATCGGACGCTTGGGTGTCCGGATTTCGAGGCCTTAGCCAACCGATCCCGAACGGGGTTTGGCATCAGAGCACCCTGCCAGCGGGCAAGATTTCTAACTGCGAGGGCTTGTGCACCCGGCAAGCGTTCCTCTGTCGCTGCGTCCCAGATCAAGCAACCGAATTCGTGGCTTTCGCGGAGCGACTCCGGAAGGAGGGATTGAAACACAGGGGAATTGGCAAGATCGGACGCGCCGTTCCTCGAGAGTTCTTCGAGATAGGTCGCCAAGGCTCGGGCCGAAACCGCATCACCGGCAGGCGCGGTTCGAAGTGCCTGCAAGGCCGCTTGGGATGCCCTTGCCAAGGATTGATCGGCGGCATTTCCTGGACGGGTCGAGATACCATGACCGTCTTGATTCAATGTCCATACATTACGGGCATCGACGTCATTGAGAGCCGAAAGTTGCCGGAACTGATCGAGCGATTTATCGAGTGTTGCGATATTGTACTCGAAGGCTTGCTGAGGCTCCGGGGCGGACTTACCGCGTTCGGCAAGCGAGCGTCGAATCCCAGCTTTGGTGCTCTCCGAGAGGGTTGGATCGTGGATGGCGGTTAGAAGTTCTGGGCCCATCGAAGGCTTGGGGGCCCGATGGACCAATTGGATCAAACGGTCGCGGACCTCATTGTGTGGCGAGGTCATCGCGGTATGCCAAGCAGCCGTGGCATTTGGGCCCAGAAGCGAGAAAGCTTCGATCATCGAAGGGTTTGGATTCAGGCCGTTGGTCCGCATGACCGCATCGAGCAGAGCGGTAATGCCCGAATCCCCCGCGGCCCTAAGGGCGTCGAAGCCGGCGAGTCGGTCGGCTTGGTTGGGGCTCGTGAGTCGATTGACTTGAGCTGCCAGATTTGCAGGGGAATGGACCTCGTCATCGGCGAGCTTTCGCAGCTTATCGATCAATTGCAGTTGTTCGGCTTTAAAGGCACCCGCGTTGGCTTCGATCGCCGCCCAGGACCTGGGACCAGCGCCTCGGAGTACCGCAAGGGCCGTAGGACCGTCGAGTTCCAATCGTCCGATGCGATCGAGCCATCGGGCAGCTTCGTCCCAGCGGCGGATTCGGGTCATCAAGCCGACAGCTTGTGCCAATTCGCTCGGAGTCGTCGGCGGATTGGCCCTTAGTGAGCGGACCACTGCGCTGGTTTCGTTGGAATCGATCCCCAGTTCGGCAGCTTGGTTGGCGTTGGTGGCCGCCCGAACGGGCTGATTGCCCAGTTCCTCGAAGGGGTCTTGGGCACCGGCAGGCGAGTTGACTGTGGCGACGATAAGGATCACGGCTGACTTGACTAAGCCGAGCTTGACTAAGCCGAGCTTGAACAAACCCGGGCGATCAAGGGCTCGGGCGATGCGACTGGCAGAAAGGTCTGGAGTACGACGAGGCAGGGGGCAGTTCATGGGAACCATTTGGCTAGGCAGTTGCGTCATGATGAGGGACGGCCCTTGGAGGCCTCCGAAAATTTTACCATGGTCCGCACAGGTCCCCCAACTGTCCAAGTCGGTTTATCCGGGAAAGTTTTCCACGGCCGCTTCGGCTTGTCCTGGGTCGAAACGGGGATTTACCGCACGAAAACAGTGGCTTGCCCGGCAGCTTGCTGTTGCTTGCGTCCGAATCCGTTAAACTACGACAGAGTGTGCCGCAGGTCCACCTAGTTCTATTTTCGCCTTTCAACGCTTGGCTCATGACTGTATCCGAAAGTGCGCTGGATTTATCGGCAGCTTTAGCCAAGTTCGGCCTGCAGACTTTTCGGCGTGGGCAAAAGGAAGTGATTGAGCACATCATTTCCGGCAAAGATTGCCTATGCGTCATGCCCACCGGGGGCGGAAAAAGCCTTTGCTATCAGCTTCCGAGTTTGGTCCGTCCGGGGATGACGATCGTCGTCTCCCCCCTGATCGCCTTGATGAAAGACCAGGTCGACGGGCTCGAGCGTCGGGGCATCTCGGCGACCTTGATCAACAGCTCCCTTTCGCACCAGGAGCAATCGGAAAGGCTCGATCAGGTCGCATCGGGAAAGTTTTCGATGGTGTATGTCGCTCCGGAGCGGCTGAGGAACCCTCGGTTTCTGGACGCTATCCGAGCCACACCGGTTCAGCTTCTGGCGATCGACGAAGCCCACTGCATCAGCGAATGGGGGCACGATTTCCGGCCCGACTACCATCGGCTTGGGAAATTCCGCGAGGCGCTCGGGAATGTTCAGACCATCGCATTGACGGCCACGGCCACACCACGGGTCCGGACCGACATCCTCGATAGCCTGCAGCTCCAGACCGCCAGGACCTTCATCACAGGATTTGCTCGCGACAACCTCTACTTCGGCTCGGCCTTTTGCATGAGCGACCGGGACAAAGACAAGCACCTTTCGGATTTCCTTACCGGGAGAGACGAGTCGGGGATCATCTACGTCGCGACACGCAAACGCTGCGAGGCGTTGGTCGAACAGCTCGGCAAGGAGCTCAAGCTCTCCGTGGGTGCCTACCATGCCGGGTTGCTTCCTGAGCAACGCAAGTTGGTCCAGGAGAAATTCATGGCAGGGGAACTCAAAGCGATCGTCGCGACGAATGCCTTTGGGATGGGGATCGACAAATCGGACTTACGGTACGTCATCCACTACAACATGCCCGGAACGCTCGAAGCCTACTACCAAGAGGCAGGTCGAGCGGGCCGAGATGGACTCCTGTCGCAATGCGTCCTGCTGTTCAGTCCCCAAGACCGATACATCCAAGAATTTTTCATCGAGAACGCCAACCCATCGAAGGAGTTGCTCCGTGGGGTTTACAACTTTTTGGCCTCCTGTCCGGAGGATCCCATCGAGTTGACCGCCGAGGAAATCAAAGAGCAAATCCCCCAATCGGCCACCTCCGAAGCGGTCAACTCGGCCTTGCAAATCCTCAGTCGTACCGGGGTCCTCGAGCGTCTCGAAGTCGCCAGCGGACTGGCCATGTTCCGCCTAACCAACCGCATGAACACCTTCGTCGATCTTCTGCCCCGCGATGCCACCCAGCGAAGGCATGTGCTTCGAACGGTCGAAAAAGCGATCGGCGATCGGCGAGACGAGGCCGTCTACATCCATCCCCGATGGCTTAGCGAACAGCTTGGGATGGACCGCGAGCAAATGGTGCGTCATCTGAGGGAACTGTGCAAGCTCGAGGATTTCGAGTACGTCCCCCCGTTCCGTGGCCGCGCGATCCACTTCCGTCGCAAAGATGTCCATTTCGACGATTTGAAGATCGATCACGCAACGCTCGATGTTCGCCGCAAAGCCGACTACGAAAAACTCGACCAAATGGTCGGCTATGCTCGAACAAAAGCGTGTCGGCAAAAGACCATTCTCTTGTACTTTGGAGATACCACCGCTTCGGATTGCAAAATCTGCGACCGATGCCAAGGGCGTTCAGGATGGCCGAAACTGCCCAAGCAACCGGCCAGAGCCCCCGCCCCCAAATTGCCAGCCCCCAGCTTATCGAGCCCGGAAATTACTGCATCGAGCCTCGTTGGATCGGTGCTCGTAGGATCGGGAATACCGGCTCTCGAAACGCCGAAGAACCCACCAAGCCAAGCCAACCAACCCAGCCAAGCCCGCGACAAGCAACCGGCCAACACAGTAGACTCAGATCCGCTCGAGAACTTGGCGATCCCGATACTCGCGCCGAACCCCAAACCGAAAGCTGCGAAACCGAAGGCCGAATCGTCAAAATTGGCTTCCTCGACACCGAATAAGCCCCCAGCCAAGAAACCGGCCGCAGCACCTACCCAAGAGATCATCCGCAAGAGCATCCAGTCTCTTCAGATGCTCTTAGCGGCCATCGCAAGAACCCATGGATACCTGAGCAAAACAGTCCTGGCGCAGCACTTCGCCGGTACAGCGAGCAAGGCCGTCGTTGGGCTGAGGCTCGAACGGCTAGCCGAGTTCGGGATGCTCAAGTCGTGGAAGAAAGCCCACGCTTCGCAGCTCATCGAAAGCTTGATCGAACATCAACTCGTAACGCCTTTGGAACTCAAGCTCGGCAAGCAGACGATCGCCATTACCGAGTTAGGAAAAGCATGCATCCAGACCGCCGACTCGATTCCAGGGCCGGTGCTCGATTTTACCGCTGCGGCTTGGACTGCAAGTACCGAGCCCGACGCAGAGTTCGACGCAGCACCCTTGACGGGCAAGCAACGCGACGCGGTCTGGACTGAAAAGCCAGCACCGGAAAGTACACCGACAAGTACACCGGCAAGCACCGATAAAATCGATACGGTACGATCCGCCGACGCGTTACCTCCCGAGGAGTCCAGCGATGCGAGCCTCCATGCGACGAACCAATCGATCCTCTCGGATTGGCAATGGACACTCCGATTGGTCCGGCACGGGTACCGGTTGGGCGAATGCGCATTGATCCGGGGCAAAACACCCGATGGGATCCTTGCAGACCTGACGATTGCGCTGCAGATGGACCAAATCGTGCCCCTGGAACACTTGTTCGATACCCGCACGTTGCTTACGATCCAGGAACTCGCTCGGCAGGATAGTCTTCCGGATCGGCCACCGACGATGCTGTTGGTCTTTTCTGGATTGTGGGATTTCGTCCAGGAATGGTTGACCATCGAACGCAAGAACCATTGACCAGAACCCATCGAAGGCTCTCATGACCGACTTACCGATCGCAACCGATCAGCCCAGCACCGAACCGGCGAAACAGCCCGAGCGAGTGCACTTGCTCGATTGGACAACTGAGGAGCTTGCAGGTTGGCTAGTCGGACGAGGGATACCTAAATTTCGCGCAGCGCAGATCCAGCGATGGGTTTATCAGCGGCGAGCCAAGCGTTTCGACGAGATGACCGATTTGCCCAAGGATCTACGCCTCTTGCTGGATGGTCATTTCGATCTGTTTCGCACTGCGACAGCCGCCTGCCAACAGGCAGCCGACGGAACCGAAAAGCTGCTTCTGCAGTTAGCCGACGGTGGACGGATCGAATGCGTGCTGCTTCGAGATGGACCACGACGGTCGATCTGCGTCAGCAGCCAAGTCGGTTGCGCCATGGGGTGCGTGTTTTGTGCCAGTGGGCTCGATGGGGTTGAGCGAAACCTCACCCGGGGCGAAATTCTCGAGCAGATGCTCAAGCTTCAACATTTGCTCGAACCCGACGAGCGACTCAGTCACATCGTCATGATGGGGATGGGCGAGCCCCTTGCCAACCTGCCGCGAGTCCTGGCCGCCTTGACCATGGCCAAGGATAGCGAATTCGGTTTGGGGATCAGTCCGCGCCGCATCACCATCAGCACCGTCGGCTTGCCCCCGGCGATCGACAAACTCGCCGCCTCCGATGCACCCTACCATCTGGCCATCAGTTTGCATGCTCCGAACGATCCGTTGCGGAACCGATTGGTCCCGGTCAATCAAGGCATTGGGATCCAAGCGATTCTCGATGCTGCCGACAGGTATTTCGAGAAAACCAAGCGGCGGCTGACTTTCGAGTACGTGCTGCTCGGGGGACTCAACGATTCGGTTCAGTGCGCGAGGGAATTGGTCCAACTGCTCCGCCAACGGACCGCGATGCTCAATGTGATTCCCTACAATCCAGTCCCTGGACTCCCTTACCTCACCCCAAGTCCGAGCGCCGTGCTGCAGTTTCGCCGAACCTTGATCGACGGCGGGGTCAACGCCATGTTTCGGCAACGCAAAGGGGACGAAATCCAGGCCGCTTGCGGGCAACTACGCAGGCTCCGAGAGCGCGAACCCCAGGTCGTTTCGATTCAATCGACGAAAACCAGTTAGCCGTTTCGCAAGGCTCCTGAATCCTGTAAGATACGGACCGACTTGCAGGGGCATCTTTGGTTTTCGTTTGGCGGAGTCTTATGAGCGAACTGTATCACGAGTGTGGGGTTGCTGCCGTCTATCATTTGCCCTCGGCCCCCGAGAGTCCTCTATGCGCAGGCGTAGGCATGGATTCAAGTTCGACCCTCATGCCCAGGATGTTGCAGGACATTCAAAACCGGGGCCAATTGGCCGCTGGAATGACCAGCTACAACCCCAAACGGTCGTTGCTGCTCGAAACCCACAAAGACATCGGTACGGTCAGCGAAGTCTTCCGCCTTTCGCATCGCGGCAAGCACGAAGCGATCATGCAGCAGCTTGTCGGCTCGGCAGCCATCGGACACGTTCGGTACGCAACCTGCGGCCAGGACGACCGGAACTACGCTCAACCCTTCGAGCGTCAGCACATCCACAAACACAAGTGGTTCAGTTTTTGTTTCAACGGCCAACTGGCCAATTATCAAGAGCTCAAAGAAAAACTCACACGCGAGGGAGACCACCACTTAGCTCGCGACACCGATACCGAAATCATCTTGCATGAGATAGGACGAGAGCTTACGGTCAATCCGAACCTCTCGTTGATCGACGTCTTTGCCAATGCAGCCAAAAGCTTCGATGGAGCTTATTCGCTGGCCCTCCTGACGGCCAAAGGGGAACTGCTGATAGCCCGGGATCCGCGTGGGATCAAGCCCCTGTGCTATGCGTTCGATGGCTCGCTGTTTGCCGCCGCCAGCGAGAGCGTCGCCTTGCTGAATCTTGGGTTCGATCGCTCGATGATCAAGTCCGTGCAGCCGGGGACTTGCATGATGATTACTCCCGAAGGTATCGAAGAACGCCGGTACGTCGAGAAGATCAATCCATCGCATTGCTTTTTCGAATGGGTTTACTTTGCCAACGTCGCCAGCACGCTCGATGACCGCAGCGTATACCTCTCCCGAACTCGCTTGGGCGAGGAGCTCGCTCGAATCGAACTTTCGCGAAACGAAATCACCATCGATTCCGATACCATTGTCGTTCCGGTCCCAGATACCAGCAAAGCGGCCGCCGATGCGATGGCCTTTCGACTTCGGATCCCCTGCCGCGAAGGCTTGATCCGAAACCGTTATTCCGGTCGAACCTTCATTGAGGGCAACCGCGCTCGGAAGGTTTCTGCCGCGATGAAGTACACGCCCCTACGAGAGGTCCTCGAGGGCAAACGGGTGATCCTCGTCGAGGATTCCATCGTCCGTTCGACGACCATGAAAGTCCTTCTGAAGCGGATCCGTGACCTGGGCGGAGCCAAAGAGATTCACGTCCGCGTCGCTTGTCCGCCGATCGTCGCTCCCTGTTTTTATGGCATCGATATGTCGACGATCGATGAACTCTACGCTCCAAAATTCCTAGGAGATGCAGGGCTGACCGAAGAAGCCCAACAGCGGATGGCGGAAAATCTCGAATGCGATTCCTTGAGGTACCTGCCAATCGACTCGATCGCTCGCGCGATCGAACTGCCCCATGATCATCTATGCCAAGCTTGCATCACCGGAGAGTACCCAACTCCGTTTGGGCAAAAGCTCTACGGCATCGCTCGGACCAATCACCTCAACGGATGTGCCGCGAAACGAACGTACGACACCTAACTCTCCGGATCCTATCATGAAGAAGACTTTTGCACTGATCGTCGCTGCTTTGATTCCCTTCGCACTTTTCTCAAAGCCGACGGTCGCACAAGACGCACAGCCGAAAGTTTTGGAGAAAGCGCCCGCCGAAGACGTCGCCAACACCAAGAGCTTGTTCAATGGCAAGGATCTCAGCGGGTGGGACGGTGATCCCGATTTGTGGGCCGTCCAAGACGGCATCATCCACGGCCAGACCACCGCCGAGCGTCCAGCCAACGGCAATACCTTCTTGATCTGGAAGGGAGGAAAACCCTCAGACTTCGAATTGCGATTCACCTTCCGATGCAACGATACGAACAACTCAGGGGTCCAGTACCGCTCCAAACACATCCAGAACCCCCAAGCCAAAAACAAATGGGTCGTTCGCGGTTACCAACACGAGATTCGCAACGAAAGCAAGCAACCTACCGTCGCTGGTTTCATCTACGACGAAGGGGGCAAGCGCGGACGCCTCTGTCTCGCTGGCGAGAAGGCCGTGTGGGAACAGGGAGCCAAGAAAGTCGTCGGACAATGCATCACCGCCGAGGAATTCGCCAGCTTGTTCCGTTTGAACGATTGGAACGACGCTGTGATCGTCGCCCAAGGCAACCGAATCAAGCACTATTTGAACGATCGTTTGATCCTTGACTTCACCGACAACGATCCAGATCTGGCCCTTCGCGAAGGAGTCCTAGCGCTTCAACTCCATGCTGGAAAGCCGATGTGGGCCGAGTTCAAGAACATCAAGCTTCGCGAGTTGGTCAAGTAACCACCACGCCTTTCTTCCAAACGCATGGTCCCTATGGATTGGTCCACCTTAAAGAACTCCAAAAAACTCCTTCTAGGCACAACGAATCGCAAGAAGCTCATCGAGCTCAGCGCACACCTTCAACCTCGTGGGTTTGATCTTCTGACGTTGGCCGACATGCCCAGCTTCGTCGATGTCGAGGAAACAGGCACGACATTTCTCGAGAACGCCAAGCTCAAGGGGGTTGCCCAAGCCGTCGCGCAAGGGCTCTGGACCATCGGCGAGGACAGTGGGCTGTGCGTCCCAGCACTCGGTGGCGATCCGGGTATCTATTCGGCCAGGTACTCGCTAAGTCCCAACCAAACTGCCGACGCGAGCGACCGCTCGATGGTCGACCAGAATAACAATGACAAGCTGCTCAGGGAAATGGAATCCGTGCCCGACCAACAGAGGGATGCTTACTATGTTTCGGCCATCGTCCTGTGCGATCCGGCTGGCAATGTCGCCCTAGAGGTCCAAGGCCAATGTTGGGGCCGTATTTTACGCAAAAGACGGGGAACTCAAGGCTTCGGATACGACCCTCTGTTCGAGGTGGTAGAATACCACCAGACGTTCGCGGAATTGGGATTGAACGTCAAGCGAGCGATCAGCCACCGCTCTCGTGCGTTGCGCGAGTTTTTACGGCAACTGGACGCCAAGCTTTAACTCATATTCCACCGATACGATACCGGTCCGTTGCCATTACCGATAAGCTAGCGATCCGACCGCTGCGGATCTCCAGAGAGTGCTTGAACTATGACACAACAGCCATCCTGGCCAAAGAGGGTACTCCAAGCTGCAGCGATCTACAATCTGCTCTGGGGTGCCTGGGTCGTTCTATTCCCGAACCACTGGTTTGACCTTACGGGGATCCCCCATCCGAATTATCCCGGGATATGGCAATGCGTCGGGATGATCGTTGGAGTTTATGGATTGGGGTATTGGTGGGCGTCGCGCGACTTTGCCAAGCATTGGCCGGTGATCGCGGTAGGGTTCCTCGGTAAGATTTTTGGTCCGATCGGTTTTTTGCAATCGGTCATCCAGGGCGCACTGCCATGGAGTTGGGGTTGGATGATCCTGACGAACGATCTGATTTGGTGGTTGCCTTTTGGGGCGATGTTGTACCTAGCGTTCAAGCAGCATTCGGATCCGCTGCAAAGGGCAGCAGATTCAGGAAAACAAGCTGCTGAGCCCTGGAGCTTGGCCGACGCAAATACCTTGGCCCGCACTGCGCAGGGGCAGACGATTGGCCAGCTCAGTTCCAAAAAGGATGTCCTCTTGATTTTCCTGAGGCATGCAGGATGTACGTTTTGTCGAGAAACGCTCGATGAACTCCGCAAGTCGCGTCAGACATGGGAGCAGCAAGGGTTGCAGCCAGTGGTCGTTCACATGGGGAGCAACGAACAAGGGCTCCGGATGATGGACCAGTACCAGCTTGACGACTGTCCAATCATCAGCGATCCGGAGTGCCGAATCTTCAGGGCCTACCAGCTACCTCGTGGGACTTGGCGACAACTCTTCGGATTGAGAATTTGGATCGAGGGATTCAAGGCTGCGATCCTAAAAGGGTACGGATTTGGGAAGCTCATGGGAGATGGATTTCAGATGTCAGGCGCCTTTGTGGTGCGTGATGGCCGGATCGTCGCGGCTTATCCGTCGAAGGATGCCGCCGATAGCTGCTCTTGGAAACCGGCACTACAAGCCGTGGTTCTGATAAGTTTGTTGTTGGTGGATTGGGCGAGCCAACCCGTCTTTGCCCAAGCGACCGGTCCAGTGCCCGGTCCTGTGCCCGACTTGAAGCTTTCCGTATCGAACCCACAGGGAGTCCAAGCGATGGCCGATGGCGAAATCTCAGAGATCCAACAGGGGGATTGCGTCGAATTTGCAACCGAGCACCAAAACGCTCAAGAGTGGATCATCGACATCCATAGCCAACGTGGAATCGGCGGTTTCACCTTGCGTCGGCGAACCGCAAAATGGCCAGAGAACCTCCGAGTTCGAATCCATACCAAGGGACTCGAGCAGATCCGATTGGTGATCGGTCCGAAAACAGCACGGGAAGGAATGACAACGACTTACTCGGGAGAGTACGGCACGACGTCATTGCAAGAAATTTGGTCCGAGATCCAGCAGCACACCGATGCCAAGGGGGAGACCAGAACGACCACCCGTCAAGTGAATCTTGGGACAGGAGCATCAGGTACGGTAAATGCGAACAAGTTGTTACGGCTGATGGATGCATCGGGTAAGGAACTGGAAAAAAACCGGCTTCCATTGAAAGAAGGCGAATATTTCCACTGGACCGTCCCGAACGAATGGCTCGCGAAGCAGAATCCCGAAGTCGTTCAGATCCAATGGGTCGATTTTTTCAGAGGCTGACCAACAGGGCAGCAAGACAACAGCGAGGTCAACCAATCGGGTCGCGAAATCGCTGCCACCAAAGGTCCCGGTGGTTTCTCACCCCGGAAAACGTTCGACCGTTCCCATGTTGTCCTAGACCTATTATGATGCATTGCGTAAACGGGAGTTTTGTCGGTCCATTCCCGTTGCAAACGACCGGGTTTTCATTCTGGTAACGAAGGAAAGGTTCAACGTGAAGCCCAAGGCTGTATTGGCTTATTGTCGCGAGAAGGGGATCAAAGCCGTCGATATCCGGTTCCCCGACGGGTTAGGTCGCTGGCGGCACTTTACCATGCCAGTCGCAGGATTGACCGAAAGCGTTTTCGAAACGGGCTTGGGACACGAGTCCTGTGGGTTCCAGCGCGGTACCGACGATCATGCTCCTTGGATCGTGACACCTGTTCCCGAGGCCAAGTACATCGATCCTCTCCAGAGCGAACCGACCCTTGTCCTGATGGCTTCGATCCAGGAAGCTTGGACCGGCGAAGAAGCCTGGTTCGATGTTCGCTCCCTTGCCGGGCGGACCCTTGAGGCGTTCCGAGGATCGGGAATCGCCGACGAAGTCCTCGTGGCAGCCACCCTGCCCTTTGAATTGACGCATCCCTCAGACCATCTCAAGGCACCCGACGGCTCGGTCACCTACGCTCCGAAACCCCATTCGCCATTCGAGGGGGGCCGATTCGATCCCGATGCGAGTTTTCGGTCCTACCTAATGCATATGGCCATTGAATCCGGATTGGCGATCGATCGGCACTATCGAGGCCGGCAATCGTCGAGCGAATTTTCGCTAGGAGCCAAGTCGCTGGTTCAAGCTTGCGACGATCAATTGATGTTGGAATCGTTGATGGAAACTAACGCCCAGCAACAAGGCATTGGAATCGAGGCAAGGACGACGCTTTTCTCCAAGTCAGCGTGGACCTTCACCAAAAACTCCGAACCGATTTTGGCCGGATCGCGAGCCTTTGGCCTAAGCGATCTAGGCTGGTACGCCGCCGGGGGCCTACTCAAACATGCATCGGCGTTAACGGCCATCGCCGCTTGCTTTCCTGCAGTCCCCATCGCATCGAAGCCCGATTGTCTAGCCATGCTCTCGGATCGAAATCCCGAAAGTTTCGTCGGAACCGAACCGGTCGCCAGTGACCCTCGATACCGTTGCCTCGTGGTCCGTTGTGTCCCGGCCCAAAGCTGCCCCTATTTGACCCTTTCTGCCGTAGCGATGGCGATGCTTGACGGCATCATCCAAAAAACAGCACCGATCACTGAGCCTTCCAAACTCCTCCCCGATCGCCCGCTTGCCGAATGCTTGGCCGATGACTCCGGCTTCCTGATGCATGCGGAGGTCTTCTCCGAGAGATTGATCGAATCGCTCCATGAGTATCTCTCGAAAACCAGTCCATGAGTTCACCAATGGTTACCAACAAAAAGCTTCTGCCAGACTATTCCAAACGGCGCGATCGGCTCTTGCGAGGACTCAGGTCCCAGGGAGCAAAGAACCTCTTGGTCACCTCGCCGTACAATGTGAGCTACCTCACGGGATTCACAGGAGAAGACAGTTTTCTGTGGATTACCCCCAAAGAAGTGGTTCTCTTGAGCGACGCTCGCTACGAAGAGCAAATCCAATCGGAGGTTAAGGACGTCGAGTTGCTCATACGTGCACCGAGCACAACGATTGTCGATGCGGCAGCCGACGCGCTGGCCCTGCGAGACCAGGCCGAGATCTGGGTCGAAGCGGCAAGCACCAGCGTTGCGCAATGGGAACGACTCGGTAGCCGATTACCGAACAAAGCACTAGCAAGCTGCTCGGGTGCAGTCGAAAGGCTGCGGGAAATCAAGGATGCTTACGAACTGAATGCGATCCAGGATTCGATCCGTATTGCCGAGCGAGCCTTCAAGGCCACGTCGGAACTGCTCCAGCCGGAGATGTCGGAGAAACAAATCGCAGACGAACTAGAATTTGCGATGCGACGGCTCGGAGCCGAATCGGCAGCCTTCAAGATCATCGTTGGCGTAGGAGAACGAAGCGCGTTGCCTCACGGTCGACCTTCAAACAAACCGCTTCGAGATTCCTCGTTTGTCTTGATCGATTGGGGAGCCAAGAAGAACGGCTACCTCAGCGATCTGACCAGGGTCGTCTTCACCGAAAGGCCACCGGCAAAACTCGAGAAAATGTATCTCGCAGTGCTCCAAGCGCAGATGGATGCGATCGAAGCGATCGGGCCTGGTGTTTTGATGAGTCAGATCGATGCGGTCGCTCGAAGGACGCTAGAAAAAGCAGGTCTCGAAAAGCGGTTCACCCACGGTCTGGGTCATTCCTTTGGCTTGGAAATCCACGAATCGGTCCGGCTTGGGAAAGGTCAAGATCGCCCACTCGAAGCTGGGATGGTCGTTACGGTCGAACCTGGGGTCTATTTCCCAGGCTTCGGAGGGGTCCGCATCGAAGATGATGTTCTGGTCACCGATTCGGGCAACCAAGTTCTAACATCGCTCGCAAAACAATGGGATGAAGTTCTCGACGCTTAAATTTCGCTGACGAGCTTCTCCCAAGCTGGATCGTACTCACGTCGCCAGAGACCTTGTGGCAAATCGGTATCGAGCAAACGACCACTGGAAGCATCGGTGCGAATGACGCGACCGGTTCGATGGGCGATGTTTCCAAGATGGCACAATAGAGTGCTTTGGTGACCACTTAGAATCGGTTGGCGCAATCGGCTCGGATCGTTGGCCCTTACGGCTTCAATGAAATTCCCGACATGGTCCTTTTGCCCCCAATCGGTTTTCGGGGATGTCTCTACCAGTTTGTTGTCGTTGTCGAAGATTTGGTATCCGCCATCGCTGTCGATTTCCATGTACCCCTCGTAGCCGTAAAAGGATACAAAGGGACCGTTGGGATGCTTGGTGTGCGAGAGGCCTTGGTAGTCGATCTGTTTGCCGCCCTCGAACTCCCAACTAACGCTATGGGTATCGGGCGTTTCTTGATCGTCGTCGTATCGGTATCGACCGGCCGATGAGACGGTCCGAATGGGATAATCGACTTGAAGCCCCCATCGGCAAAGGTCCAGGCCATGCGGACCGTTATTGCCCAGCTCTCCGTTGCCCCAGTGCCAAAACCAGTGCCAATTGTAGTGGACGACGTTCTTTCGATAGGGTCGCCGCGGAGCGGGACCTTGCCACATCTGGTAGTCGAGGTAATCCGGCGGCATACCATCGGTCTCGGTGCCGATGGGCCCGCGGATACGGCTAAAGAAAGTCCGTCCGAGATAGACTTTGCCAATCACACCCGCATGCAACTTCTCCATCGCTTGGCGATATCCTGCGCTGCTGCGACGCTGATTGCCCACCTGCACACAACGCTGGTACTTGTTGGCCGCTTGGACCATCCACTCTCCTTCCTGCGGATTGTGCGACGCAGGTTTCTCCACATAGACGTGCTTGCCCGCTTTGCACCCTAGGATGGCAGCAGGACCATGCCAATGATTGGGAGCAGCGCACACCAGAGCGTCGACAGTCGGATCGTCCAAGACCTTGCGAAAATCGCCGACCAACTGAGCGCTCCCGCCCACCTCGGCCACCCGTCGCACTCCAGACTCACCGCGTTGACGGTCCGTCTCGCAGATGTACTTGATGATCACTCCGGGGATCTTCATCATCTCCTCGGCCAAATCCCTGCCGCGGCTATAGCCCATGATTCCGACGAGAACCGGCTTGGGATCCTGGACAAGTGCCTCCTCGGAGTGCACCGCGCTAGGGACCCAAGCATGAGCTGTCGCTGCGACGGCCGCGGTGCCTTGGATAAAAGATCGACGGATAAAAGATCGACGTCTCATCGTGCATCTCCAATCGGTGGTTCAAAGGTCATTCAAAGTGGGCGTTCTGAATAAGGCAGAACGAAGTGAGCAGGTTAGAAGTGAGCAGGTTGTGTCCGTTGTTCAACTCAGCATCCTGGTTCGAACGCGGTGAATTGAAAGTTTCGATAATGGACGTCGCTCCCGTGATCGGTCAGCATGATGTGTCCGCATCGGTTTTCGCTGAACTTCTCGGCGTCATTGAACTTGCTCTGTGCGATCCGCTGCTTCCATTGCTCATCGCCTACAGTCGCCACAACGACCCGCGATCCATTGAGCCAATGCTCGATTTTGTTCTCGCGAACAGAAATCTTGGCGGAGTTCCACTCCCCTGCCCGACGCGCTTGGATCGATTCGTCGGGCTCATAAAGATCGTAGAGCGAGGCAGTTTTGTTCTTGCTGTCGACCTTTTGACCGTTGGGGTCGTAGATTTGGTATTCGCAACCTAGCGTGCGATCGCCATATTTCCGTACACGGTACTTGATGCCACTGTTTCCCCCCTTGGCAATCTTCCAATCAAAGCTCAATTCGAAGTCGCCAAACTCTTTTCGCGTGATGATGTGCCCGGCCCGCAAGACCCCTCGTTTGAGAAAAATCTCTCCCCCTTTCGCTTCCCAACCAGAGCGGACCGCTTGGCCTTCGAGCGTCATCCACCCGTCGAGCGATTCCCCCTTGAAAACATTGGAATCCTCTTCAAACGCACCGAGCGAGATCCTAGGTAACAAGCTCCCTTGGATGGCTGCGAGAAAGGCAGCCGATAAGAACTTCCGCCGAGGCGGTCGAAAGTTTGGTTGCTCGCTCATCGCTTCCTCGCTTGGGGCATCTATCACTTTTGAGAAAAATCTTTATCCTACGACGATCGATTCGCCGAACCCTCGGCATTTTCCTATATTTTGACGGACATCGCAACAATGAGCTCACCGAAACAGCAATTGTCTCACATGGTTTACTTCACCCTCCACGACGCCTCGGCCCCCAAGGTGCAGGAACTGGTTGCAGCTTGCCACAAGTACCTGACCGGGCACACCGGAACCGTGTATTTTTCCGTCGGTACTCTCAACCGTACCCTGACCCGACCGGTCAATGACCTCGGCTACGACGTGACGATCAATGTCGTTTTCGAAAGCCGAGAAGCGCACGATATCTACCAAACCGAACCTAGACACCTCAAATTCATCGAGGAACAAAAACCCAATTGGAAGCAAGTTCGGGTGTTCGATTCCGACCTGGTGTCCGCATGAGTTCGATCCTCCTGACGATCGTCGAAAAGAAACGCCATGAGGTCGAACAGGCCAAGCTTCTGCGTCCCTTGCGCGAGCTTCAGTCTCAGGCATCTGCGGCTCCGGCTCCAAAAGACTTCCTCAAAGCCGTCCAAGGACATCCAGAGATACGGCTCATCGCAGAGGTAAAGAAAGCCAGTCCGTCCAAAGGGGTCATCCGCCAGGACTTTGATCCGGTCGCCATCGCAAAAGCCTACGAGTCGGCCGGAGCCGCGGCCCTTAGCGTACTGACCGATGAGCATTTCTTCCAGGGTCACCTAGAGTACCTACGAGAGATTCGCAAACAGGTGTCCCTGCCCATCCTCCGCAAGGACTTCATCATCGACGACTACCAAGTTTGGGAAGCTCGCGCTGCGGGTGCCGATGCGGTCCTGCTGATCGCCGAATGCCTCTCGGAGAACAAACTCAAAGAGCTCCTAAGCCTTGCACGCACTTTGAAAATGACAGCGCTGGTGGAATTCCACGCCGCCGAACGCCTTGCAGCCGTCCTCGATGCACAGCCTCAACTCGTAGGTGTGAACAACCGGGATCTGAATACCTTTGAAGTCGATCTCGGGCATGTGGTTCGCCTACGCTCGAAGATCCCCAAGGAGATTGCGTTGGTAGGCGAAAGCGGCATCGCAACACGAGACGATGCGGTCTACCTCCAGGATAACCATATCGACGCGATGCTCGTCGGCGAATCCTTGATGCGAAGCCAGGATATCGCTTCGGCGGTGCGCAATCTGCTCGGCAAAAATCAGGAAAACCTAAGCTCCTAATCGAGCAATTCAACGATAATCGCCGTTGAATTGTCCCTGCCCGACTCCGAAACGGCCGTGCGGACAAGGCGCTCGGCAGCCGAAATAGGATCGTCCAAACTGGTCGTATCGCACACCAGATCGCGAATCGCGTGATCCCATAGCCCTTCGATCACCCCGTCGGTGCACAGGAGCAAACGCTCCCCAGGGCTCAGAGTGAATGAACCGATCTGCGGCTCGACAAATTGATGGCTTGCACCCAAAGCTCGAGATAGAACATTCTTCCTTGGATGAAATCGAGCTTGGCGCTCATTGATTTGTCCGGTTCGTCTCAACCATCCGACAAACGTATGATCCTCGGAAATCTGTGTCATTTTCAACGGATAAGTGCTCTCGCCCTCGGCCCGAACCAATCGATACAAACGGGTATCGCCGATATGAGCGTACATGACCAATCGGCCGTGGATCCAAACGACGGTAAACGTCGAGCCCATGTTTTTGCAGTGCACGTCGAAACCGATGCGATCCAATTCTCTATGGATCGATTGAAAGAGGTCTTTCAGTATCTGTGGATAAGTCTCGGCCAAGATACGGTGATTCAAGGCTTGGGCCTTGGGCAACATTCGCGTCAACTCATCGGTCGCGATCTTGCCTGCTAGCTCTCCGGAACGTTCCCCCCCCATCCCGTCAGCGACCGCAAAAACCGTATCGCCATCGGCCGTCGATGCAGTACCGATTTTGCCCAGGTACCGAATCCCATAACGACTGGAGATCACTCCAAGAAATCGGTCTTCATTGTTGCTTCGGAAGGTTCCAGGATCTGAGCAAGCGCTCCATCGGATCTTCACGCCACTTTCCATAGCCGATTCGGTCGCTTGCAGATCGCCCCCGTTGAAATCACTACCGTTGAGTTCGCTTCCCTGAGCCAACTTGGCATCATCGAGGATCGTGGAAAACTCGAAGTCGATGATGCAAAAACGGCCGTCGGAGGACCGGTAGGTGATGTTGCGCAGAAAGGCGTCATCGTGACGCACGCCAAAGGATTCGAGTTCCGCGAACCGCTCCTTGATCCGCTCCTCACTCATGTGCTCGACCCTCGCGCCGCAATTGCTCGTGACGATCTCGAGCGTTTGAGGATCCGATCCGAGCAATCTCGGGACGAACGAGCATCCCCGGACCTCGAGATGCTTCAAAACGCGGCACTCGTTCTCGAAGCGTTCCTGTGCATTCGGACCGAGAAACTGTTTATGCACCCGTCCGTCATACCCAATACGCACCAACGCACGCTGGGCATTCTTGGCTTCTAACATGAAGTTCGCTTCGAGGGTCAGGGAAAGGAAAGGCTTACTGCCGAGGCAACCCTGGAATGTTAAGCCCTTGCAGGCCTCCTGGCAAACCCCCTGGCAATCCACCCGGTCCACCACTTGGCAATCCCACGCCCTTCTTGGCGATCAGGTCGGTTAGCTCGATCTTCAGGCGTTGGAACTCCGTATCGCTTACGATGTAGTACCAATCAGCAAACCTCGCATTGAGTTCTGCGACGCGTTTCTTGGCCGCCTCGTATCGGTCCTTGCGAAGGTCGATTTTTCGTTGGTTCTCCTTGTTGATCCGCTCTTTTTCCGCTTCGAGCCGCTCGGCCCATTCCTGGTCGGTCAGCTCCTTGGCGGCTTCCTGGGCTGGGGGATCTGCTGCTGGTACTTCCCCGAGCGGTGCTGGCGCTGGGGCTGGGACTGGATCCTGCAACGAAACGAACTTGATCGCCGAGTCGGTCCTGCGCCCCGAAGCTTCATTCTCAGTCGGTGGAGCGGGCTCAGTCGGTGCTGGAGGCTCAGTCGGTGCAGGAGGCTCAGCCGGTGCTGGAGGCTCAGCCGGTGCTGGAGGCTCGGCCGGTGCAGGAGGCTCGGTCGGTGCTGGAGGCTCGGTCGGTGCTGGAGGCTCGGTCGGTGCTGGAGGCTCGGTCGCTGGAGCGGGCTCAGCAGGTTTGGCTGGATCGGCCGGCGCGGTGGCTTCAGGGGTAGGCTCTGGGGGCATAGGCTCTTGGGCGGGGGGCTTGGGGGCCAAGGCTGCTTTTTTGGCCGCCTCAAGTGCCTTGAGCTCCTCGACGGTTTCTGGGACGCGATCGAGCTCGGGTTGCGGGAATTTCGACTCGTCGATCCGAGTCGTGACCATCAAGAATCGGTTGAGAGAAACTTTCTTTTGGCCCTCTTCGGTCGACTCCTCGGCTTCCGTAGGTTCGAAGCTAGCGCCGGCACCTTTTCCGAATCGGAGCAGGTATTGAACGCCGTCCTTGAGGGTGACTTGAAGATCGCCATTCATGGAGAAAATCTCGTAACCGTTTCCAGTGGTTCCTTTTTGCGCGAAAAAGCCGCGTCGTTGAAGAGCCAATTTGGTTTCGTCACTTAGTTGCTCGACTTTGAGGTCAGCAGCCACACCCGTGGGCTTCCTGGAAACATTGACGATGCGCAAATTATCCAGCGCGCTCTTCATTTCGTTGAGCTTCGTGGAATTGAGTTCCTCGCTAACATCTAGCAATCTCGGAGCAGGCTTGCCCTCTTGGTAGACGGTCATCGACGTTGGATTCCACTTCGCTTCGCGGACGTTGTAAGTGATATCGGCATCGTAGTTGGGGACGAACTCGAGGGTGTTTTGATTGGTCGGCAGGAGCGAGTAGTTGCGAATACCGAGGGTTTCGATGTCGTTGGCGCTGAGTTTGAGCAGATCCGATTCGATCCATTGTTTGAAGTCGGTACTCAATGGAGCGGTGTTGACTTCAGCGACGTAGATCACGTCTTCGGAGGGGATACGAACGAACCGCTTTTTGGGGTCTTGCGCATCCTCTTTACCGATAATGAGGTCGACGAGCGAATCCCCTTTGGTGTTGCGGAATTGGACGAGCATCCCGACCCCTTCGCCCCCTTCGGACTCCTTCTTCTTATCGGGCTCGAGAACACCGAAGAGTTTTTGGTCGTCCCGTTTCTCGCTTGCGACATTGAGCACCTTGAGGCCGACGAAAAGGTTCGCCGCTTCGCTCATTTGCTTGTTGGCGTCGGCTGGGTAACTTTCGTTCGACGGGATGGTCCAAACGCCATTGCGGTTATCCTTGGCGACCTCGAACTCTCGGTACTGCTCCGAGTCGGTATCGTACTTGAGAATCTTCAACGAGGAGGCTTCGAGAGGATCGGTGAACTTCTCAAAAAGGACTTGGTTGACCCGCGCTGTGGCGTTGGATTCCAAGGTGGTGAAATTACGAGTTGTCGTAGACCAAGCTAGCAAGGCAGTCACTGCAGCTGCTGCCGCGAAGATCCCAGTTTTTGCCGATTCAGACACTGCTCAGCTCTCCGTAGATGGATTCGATCGATTGGTTCAGTTTGCGTTTTCGTGGGCCCAAAAGGCTAACGTAAACGGGTTTTCGAAATACCTTCGCGCTCCCTTAGGCGTCGCGAAACCCAGACGACGACTCCGACGATCAGCGGTGGAATCGCTGGTAGGAACACCGCCAAGGTCTTGTAGTCGTTTTGCGTTTTGCGGATGGCATCATCGGTATTTCGGCGTGCCTCTCGGATATTGCGATCGCGTTCTCGGCGCAGTTTCTCGTCCTCGACTTCGAGCTTGCGAGCCAACTGGGCTTCCTTCATCTGGTACTCGGTGATGCGTTGGATGAGCTCTTGTTGCTTCGAAACATCGATGGCACCTTCGGACTGCAACTTATCGACCGCCTCTTTGAATTGACGCTTAGCCTTGGTGCTGGCATCTTCGAGTTCGGCCTTTTTCGTGTTGTAGCCTTCGTTTGCTGCTCGTTGCAGTTCGGCTTCTTCGCGTTTTTGCTCATCGGCACGGGCTTCGACCAATTTCAGGGTGCTGTAGGTCGGAATATGGCGTCGAATCGCAGGGTACTTGGTTTCACCGCACAAGACGTCGATGACATTGAGGACAAACGTGATGTTTTGGAATTGGAATTCGACGGCTTCGAGTTGCGAAGGGTTCTTGCGGATATCGACGAAAACCCCTGACATGCAGTCAAGATCCGACACATAAACGACCTTGAGGGGCTTTGCAGCCGTCGCACCGCTGTCACCTTCGACCGCCGCTGGAACTTTCGATTCGATCAATGCAGCGATGGTTTGTACACCGAGCGTTTTACCTCGGCGGTTGCGGATCTCGGTGCTTCGATCGAGTGTGGTCCGTTGCATGCTTCGAAGCTCGCTAATGGGCATGGTGCCCGCGACATCGCCAGTGGAGACCAACGGAGTGAATTCGTTCTTAGCTCCGTTTTTAGGTTTGAGCGTTCCTGCAAAGAGAAACATCAACTCCTTGAGACCCTTGGTGATTTCGCTTTCTTGGTTGAAGGCATTGGCCCCTCCGGGAGCTTCCTGACGCACAAAGATCCACAGGTCGTTCGACTGCTGCATCGATTCAAGAATCGGATAGGGGTTGTACTGTTGCCAGGCCATATCCGGAGCGACAAATCCCATAGGACTAGGCTGTCCAGGCACATCGATTTCCAGGAGGTCCCAAAGCGACTGAATCGGTCCCTTGGGGGGTGGTGCTCCTCCACCGCCAAACATCCCGCCACCGGCCGCGGGTCTTGGATCCCCAGTCCCTGGTATCGACGGGTTGATCGCCGATTGGGGGTC
>Ga0082207_1000338_pt1 | contig 27385 bp, 23 predicted proteins | sample LakMenEpi10Aug09_FD_71540 | JGI IMG/M metagenome (GOLD analysis project Ga0082207, IMG submission 71540)
CGGCTCGCGCTGTGGAGCGCCGTGGCGGGACGCGCCACCGCCAGAATCACGACGGCTGCGCTCGTCACGCGCGGCTGGCTGATATCGATTGGCACCGTCGCGGGCACCCGTCCTGGCCGGCGCGGCATCCAGCTTCATCGTCAGGGAGATCCGCTTTCGCGCGATGTCCACCTCCAGCACACGTACCTTCACCACATCGCCGGTCTTCACCACCTCACGGGCATCCTGCACAAAGCGGTGGGCGAGCTGGCTGACATGCACCAAGCCATCCTGGTGAACGCCGAGATCGACGAAGGCGCCAAACTGGGCGACGTTGCTGACGGTGCCTTCCAAGGTCATGCCTTCATGCAGGTCCTTGATGTCCTTGACGCCATCGTTGAAGCGGGCCACCTTGAAATCGGGGCGCGGGTCACGCCCAGGCTTTTCGAGTTCCTGCAGGACATCTCGCACGGTGATCACGCCAAATCGGTCGTCGGTGAAGCGCTCGGGCAGCAAGCCCCGCAGCACATCTTGGGCGCCGATCAGATCCTGGATGGGGCGGCCGGCTGCGCCCATGATCTTCTCCACCAAGGGGTAGGTTTCCGGGTGCACACCGGACATGTCCAGCGGGTTGTCGCCACCTCGGATGCGCAAGAAGCCCGCCGCCTGTTCGTAGGTCTTGGGGCCAAGGCCCGTCACATCGAGCAACTGCTCGCGTCGACGGAAGGCCCCTTGGGCATCCCGCCAGCGCACGATGGCCGCAGCCACGCTGGGTGACAATCCCGAGACACGCGACAGCAACTGGGCCGACGCGGTGTTGAGATCCACCCCCACGCCGTTGACGCAGTCTTCCACTACCGCGTCCAGCGTGCGCGCCAGTTCGCTTTGGTTCACATCGTGCTGGTACTGCCCTACACCGATGCTCTTGGGGTCGATCTTCACCAATTCAGCCAGCGGGTCCTGAAGCCGCCGCGCGATCGACACCGCGCCGCGCAGGCTCACATCCAGGTCCGGCAATTCGCGGCTGGCCACATCACTGGCGGAATACACCGATGCACCGGCTTCGCTGACCACCACCTTGACCGGCAGGGCTGGCTCGGCGCCACCGGCAATCCCCGACAGGCGCTTGAGCAGGTCACTGGCCAGCTGATCCGTTTCGCGACTGGCCGTGCCGTTGCCGATGGCGATCAGGTTCACCCCATGCGTGGCACACAGTTTGGCCAGGGTGTGCAGGCTGCCCTCCCAGTCACGACGGGGTTCGTGCGGGTAGATGGTGGCGGTGTCCAGCACCTTGCCGGTGGCCGACACCACAGCCACCTTCACACCGGTGCGGATGCCGGGATCCAGCCCCATCACCACCTTCGGGCCGGCCGGCGCGGCCAGCAGCAGGTCGCGCAGGTTGTCGCCGAAGACCTTGATGGCGGTGGCTTCTGCGGCCTCACGCAGACGGCTGAAGAGATCTCGCTCCAAGCTGAGGCTGAGCTTGACCTTCCAGGTCCAGGACACGCACTTGCGGATCAGGTCATCGGCCGCTCGCTGCTGATGGCTCCAGTTCAACTGCCGCGCCAAATGCCCTTCGGCGATGCTGGGCTGCCCGGGCTGAAGCACTTCGTCCAGGCGCAGCTTGGCATCCAGGATCTCCAGGCTGCGACCGCGAAACACCGCCAGCGCGCGGTGCGAGGGCACCCGGTGGATCGGCTCGTCGTAGTCGAAATAGTCACGGAACTTCGCGTGTTCAGGGTCCTCGGCCGACTTGCCCGGCGCCAAGCGGCTGCTGAACAGTCCCTCACTCCAAAGCCAATCGCGAAGCGCACCGACGACGCGCGCGTCCTCGGCCCACTGCTCGGACAAGATGTCACGGACCCCATCCAGCACAGCCGGGACATCGGCAAATCCGGCATCCGCGTTGATGTAGTCCTGCGCCTGCAACGCCGGCACCAGGGTGGGGTCTGCGAACAGCCGCAGCGCCAGGGGCTCGATGCCCGCCTCACGAGCGATCATGCCCTTGGTGCGGCGCTTGGGCTTGAAGGGCAGGTACAGGTCTTCAAGTTCCTGCTTGGTGGGCGCGGCCTCCAGGGCTGCACGCAGTTCCTGTGTGAGCTTGCCCTGCTCATCGATGCTCTTGATGACGGCCGCGCGGCGCTCTTCAAGTTCACGCAGATAGGCTAGGCGTACGTCGAGCTCACGCAGCTGCACATCGTCCAAACCGCCGGTGGCTTCTTTGCGGTAGCGTGCGATGAAGGGGACGGTGGCACCGCCATCGAGCAGTTCGACAGCGGCTTGCACCTGACGGACATGCACCGACAACTCGTCGGCGATCTGCAGGACGATCTTGTTCAAAACGGGAATCCAGGAATCGAGAAATGGGAGGGGCTGAGAGCTGGGCAGCCGCTAGCCCCCGCGCAGCGCGGTCCGCAGCCGCTGGCCGATCTCAGGCCGGTCCTTGAAGGGGTCGGAAGGGTTGCGCGACATGAGCACATCTTCCATGCGTGTCTGCACCGGTGCCAGCGCATGGGGATGGCTGTAGATGTAGAACTGACCGGCCTCGATGGCCGCAAACGTGGCCTGTGCCACGTCGGCGGCGCTGACCTTGCCCGAACCCACGGCCTTTTCGCTCATGGCCTGGGCGATCAGTTGGCTCTGCGTGGGCTTGTGTTCGCTGCGCAGTTCGGCCGGCCGGTTGCGGTGGCTGTGGCTGATGCCGGTGGGCACGAAGTAAGGGCACAGCACCGAGGCGCGAATCTGGTCGGTGACCAGACACAGGTCCTGCTGCAAAGTTTCCGTCAAGGCCACCACCGCATGCTTGGTGACGTTGTACACACCCATGTTTGGCGCGCACACCAGGCCGGCCATGGAGGCGGTGTTGACGATATGGCCTTCGTAGCTCGGGTCGCGATGCGCAGCTTCCAGCATGGGCGGCGTGAACAGGCGCACACCGTGCGCCACCCCGCGCACGTTGACCCCCATCACCCAATCCCAGTCGCGTTCGGTGTGTTCCCAGATCAGGCCGCCGTGGGCGACGCCGGCGTTGTTGAACACCAGGTGCGGCGCGCCGAATTGCTCCAGCGTTTGGCTCACCAAGGCTTCCACGACGGCAGACTGCGCAATGTCGCCCGTGCAGGTGTGCACCCGGGCACCGGCTTGGCGCACGCGCTGTGCTGCCGCCTGTAGGGCGTCCTCCTGAACGTCGCTCATCACGACATTGAGCCCGCGTTGAGCCGCCTGAAGACTGAATTCCAGTCCGAAGCCCGAGGCGGCACCGGTGATGACGGCAGTTTGTCCGGCTTGAAGTTTCATGTTGGTGTGTCCGGTTCGAGAAGCATCTCCACATGGGGGATGTCATCCTCCAGATAGGGTTCGGTCACGGTTCGGAATCCGAACTCGCGGTAGAAGCGCTCCAGCCTGGCTTGGGCGCTGATGCGGATGGCCTGCCCCGGCCAAAGCCGCCGGGTGTGGGCAATCCCAAACGCCATCAATTCTCGCCCGGCGCCGGTGCCCCGAACGGCAGGCGCCGAGATCACGCGACCGATCGAAGGCTCGGCATACTTCACGCCCGGGTCGACGATGCGCAAGACGGCCTTCAGGGCGCCGTGCTCATCGCGGCCCAGTAAGTGGTGCGCCTGCTTGTCCACCCCATCGGCGTCCTGGAAGATGCACGTCTGCTCAACGACAAAGACTTCGCTGCGCAGGGCCAGCAGGTCGTACACGTCCAACGGGCCAAGTTCCGGCAGCCGGCCAAGCGTCCAACGCAAGGCCATCAGCTGATGCGCACCAATTGCTTGCCGAAGTTGCGGCCCTTGAGCAGACCCAGGAAGGCCTCCGGCGCGCTTTGCAGACCTTCGGCGATGGACTCGCGGTACTTCAACTTGCCCTGCGCCACCAAGCCGCCCAACTCCTTGAGCGCCTGAGGCCAAAGCTGCATGTGCTCGCTGACGATGAAACCTTCGATGCGCATGCGGTTGACCAGGATCAACGAGGGGTTGGCCATGGGCAGCGGGTTGCCGTTGTAGCCAGCGATCATGCCGCACACGGCGATGCGGGAGAAGGCGTTGGATCGCAGCATCACCGCGTCCAGGATCTGGCCACCGACGTTTTCAAAGTGGGCATCGATGCCCTTCGGGCATGCGGCCTTCAGTGCCACGCTCAGGGCCTTCAGGTCTGGGCAGGCCTTGTAGTCGATGCACTCGTCAAAGCCCAGTTCTTCCTTCACATAGACACACTTCTCGGGCCCGCCAGCCAGGCCCACCACGCGGCAACCGCGTGCCTTGGCCAACTGACCCACCGCACCACCCACGGCACCACTGGCCGCGCTCACCGTCACGGTCTGGCCCTCTTGGGGCTGCATGATCTGGGTGAGGCCGTACCAAGCAGTGACGCCCGGCATGCCCACGGCGCCCAAATAGGCCGAGAGGGGCAGGCGCGGATCGACCTTGCGAAGCAGCCCAGGCTGTGCGCCATCCACCACCGAGTAACGCTGCCAGCCACCCATGCCCACCACCGGGTCGCCAACCTGAAAACTGGGGTGACGCGACTGCTCAATGACACCGACGGTGCCGCCGATCATGGTGGTATTCAGGGGCTGAGGCTCGGCGTAGCTCTTGGACTCGTTCATACGCCCGCGCATGTAGGGATCCAGGCTCAGGAACTGGTGCCGCACCAAGACCTGCCCTTCCTGCAGTTCGGGCACGGGCACATCGACCTTGGCGAAGTTGTCGGTCGAGGGCTCGCCTTGCGGGCGGGACACCAGGTGGATTTGGGTGTTGATGAGGGTCATTCTTGGCCGTCCTTTTGAGGCAAAACGCGCAGACCGTTGGAAGCGGGCAGCGCACGAAGGTATTTGAAGGTGCCGGTGGCGTGGGCGCACAGCAGGCCGTTGGAGGAATACACCGACCCCTCGGTGTAGGCCATGGTGCTGCTGCGATGAAGTACCCGGGCTCGGCAGGTGAGCAGGCCTTCGCCCGGGCGCATGAAGGTGGTCTTCATCTCAACGGTCACCACGCCCGGACCCTTGTCGCTGCCCTTCATGTTCAGGCTGCGTGCGGCGTGCGCCATGGTCACGTCCAGCAGCGTCATCGTGACCCCACCGTGGGCCACCTGCCAGGTGTTGAGCAGCTCGGGCTTCAGGTCGACGGTGAGCTCGGCTTGCCCGCCTTGCATGCGCTCAAGACGCAAGCCGATGAAGTCGGCAAACGGAACCAGGGTGGGCCCCAAGGGCGGCCCATCGGAGGGCACCGAGGACGGGGCAGCTGGCGCAGTGGGAGCCGACATGCCGCAATCAACCGCCATTGACGGAGGACACACCACCGTCGATGGCCAGAATCTGCCCCGTGATGTGCTTGCCCGCAGCACTGGCGAACAGAAGGGCCGCGCCCTTGAGGTCATCGTCGTCGCCGATACGCTTGAGGGGTGCGGCTGCAGCCAATGCATCCACACCGAAATGCTCCAGCGTGCCCTTGGTCATCTTGCTGGGGAAGAAGCCCGGCGCCAGGGCATTGACCGTGATGCCATGAGCGCCCCACTCCGCCGCCAGCGTTCGGGTGAGGTTGACCACCGCCCCTTTGCTGGTGCCGTAGGCGATGAACTTCACATGCAGGGAGCCGGCCAAGCCAGCGATCGACGCCACATTGATGATGCGACCCTTGCGGCGCGGGATCATGGAAGCCTTGCCCACGGCCTGTGAGAACAGGAACACGCTTCGGACATTGAGGTTCATCACCTTGTCCCAGGCCTCCAAGGGGTAGTCCTCCGCCGGTGCGCCCCAAGTGGCGCCGGCGTTGTTGACCAGGATGTCGATCGGGCCCAGTCGCTGCAGGGTCTCCTGCACCACGTGCTGCACCTGCGCGGGGTCGCTCGCGTCGGCGGCCACCCATCGGGCATCGATGCCCTTGGCGGCGAGGTCGGCAGCCGCTTCCTCCAGGTCGGCGGCCTTGCGCGAGGTGAGCATCACCTTGGCGCCGGCCTCACCCAGGCTCTCGGCGATCTGAAGGCCCAAGCCACGGGAACCACCGGTAACCAATGCCACCTGGCCGCTGAGGTCGAACAGTTTCTGAATCGGTGTACTCATCGTCTTGGGTCCTTCAAGGTTCGCGGCGCGATGCCGTCCAATGCCTGGCCACTTGCCTCAAAACCAATCATCCTGCATGGCTCGGCACACCGCGTTTCGAGTGGACACGACCTGCAGCCAGGGGCCGATCTTGGGCAATTCGTAATCGAAGAAATAGCGCTGAGCGGAACGCAAACCCTGGTGCTGGGCCGTTTGCGTGTTTGCGCAAAGGGCGACGTCCAACCAGATCCAGGCCAACACGACATGACCGAAGGCCTGCAGGTAGGGCGTGGCGTTGGCCAAGGCCTCTTCAGGCACGCCGGTGGCCCAAGCAGCCTTGGTGGCCGCGCCGAGGTGCTGAAGGGCCTGCGCCAGCTGATTGGCTGACGCCGACAGGTGCGCCTCGTGGCCCGCGCGCTCGATCGTATGGTTGATACGCAGGGCCAGCAGCTTCAGGCCGGCACCCCCCTCCATGATTACCTTGCGCCCCAGCAGGTCCAGCGCCTGAATGCCGTGCGTGCCCTCGTGGATCATGTTGAGGCGGTTGTCGCGCCAGTACTGCTCCACCGGGAAATCGCGCGTGTAGCCGTAGCCACCGTGCACCTGGATGGCCAGACTGTTGGCTTCCAGGCACCACTCGCTGGGCCAGCTCTTGGCGATCGGGGTCAGCACCTCCAGCAACACGCGGGAGGCTTCGCGCGATTCATCTGAGCCGGTGTGCAGCTCATCGACCAGGCGCGCGCAGTAGAGCTCCAGCGCCAGCGCCCCTTCGCAATAGACCTTCTGGGCCAGCAGCATGCGCTTGACGTCGGCGTGCTCGATGATGGGGATCTGAGGCTGTTGCGGGTCCTTGCCAGCCGGGCCGATCGGGCGCCCCTGCGGGCGCTGGCGGGCGTAGGCCAACGACGCCTCGTAGCCTGCCATGCCCAACATGGCCGCCGCCATGCCCACGCCGATGCGGGCCTCATTCATCATGTGGAACATGCAGCGCAGGCCTTCGCCCGGCGCGCCCACCCGATAACCGATGGCCCCGGCACCCCGGCCGTCCAGGCCGCCGCCGCCCTGCCCCGCGCGCACCGGAAAGCGTCCCTCGCCGAAATTGAGCAGGGTGTTCGTGGTGCCGCGCCAGCCACACTTGTGGTTCAGGCCGGCCAGGGACACGTCATTGCGCTCGCCTGTGAGGTGGCCCTGTTCGTCCACCAGCTTCTTGGGCACGATGAACAGCGAGATGCCCTTGACGCCAGCCAGCGTCTGTCCATCAGGGCCCGGGATCTTGGCCAGCACCAGATGGATGATGTTCTCGGTCAGCTCGTGTTCACCCGCGCTGATCCACATCTTGTTGCCGCGCAGCCGATAGCGCGGGCCCAAGGGGTCGGATTCGAAGTCGGCGCCATCGGGTACGGCGCGTGTGGCCACATCCGACAAACTGGAGCCCGCCTGCGGTTCGCTCAAGCACATGGTGCCCGAGAAGCGTCCGCTGAACTCGTTGAACGCGAACACCCGCTGCTGCAGCGCCGTGCCATGCGCCATCAGGAGGTTCGCATTGCCCACACTGAGCATGCCGGCACCGATGCTGACTGAAGCCTTGGCGAAAAATGCGTTGGCCGCCGACTCCACCGTGTAGGGCAACTGCATGCCGCCGATGGCGTAGTCCTGGGCCGCACTGAGCATGCCGCTGGCGGCGTAGGCGTCCCACGCGTCTTTCGTGGCCTGGGGCAAGATCACCTTGTCGCCGTCGTAGTGCGGCTCCTGGGTGTCGACCAGTCTGTTGAAGGGTGCGAACTTGTCTCGGGCGATACGCTCACAGGTATCCAACACCTGACCGAAGGTTTCCGGGCTGTGGTCGCCGAAGCGCTCGCGCGCCGTCAGCTCACTGACCTTCAACCAATCGTGCAGCAGGAAGTCGATGACCGCGCGCATCAGGGCCGACCGACTTAAAGAACCTCAAACACGCCGGCCGCTCCCATGCCGCCGCCGATGCACATGGTCACGCACACCCGCTTGGCGCCGCGCCGCTTGCCTTCGATCAGCGCATGACCGGTCAGGCGCTGGCCCGATACCCCATAGGGATGGCCCAGCGCGATGGCGCCTCCGTTGACGTTCAGGCGATCAGCGGGGATGCCGAGTTGGTCGCGGCAATACAGCACCTGCACCGCAAAGGCTTCGTTGAGTTCCCACAGATCGATGTCGCCCACCGTCAGGCCCAAGCGCTTGAGCACCTTGGGCACGGCGAAGACCGGTCCGATGCCCATCTCATCGGGTTCGCATCCGGCCACGGCAAAGCCCAGGAATCGACCCAGCGGCTGGAGGTGGTGGCGCGAGGCATAGGCCTCGCTGACCACGGCGCAGGCACCTGCGCCATCGGAGAACTGGCTGGCATTGCCCGCCGAGATCACCCCACCCGGCAGCGCCGGACGGATGCCGCTGATGCCGTCCTTGGTGGTGCCCTCGCGGGTGCCTTCATCCTTGCTGACGGTCACCTCTCGCGTGGTCATGCCACGCACCGGATCGGCCACGCCGGCTATCACGGTGATGGGTGCGATTTCGTCGTCGAATTTGCCGGCGGCCTGGGCTGCGCAGGCCTTCTGCTGACTGCCCGCCCCGTACTCATCCATCGCATCGCGGCCGATGCCGTAGCGCTTGGCCACCTGTTCGGCCGTCTGCAGCATGCTCCAGTAGATCTCGGGCTTGCGCTGGTGCAACGCCGGGTCACGCAGCATGTGCAGGTTCATTTCCTGCTGCACGCAGGAGATGCTTTCCACACCACCGGCCACGAACACATCACCTTCACCGGCGATGATGCGCTGCGCGGCCAGGGCAATGGTCTGCAGGCCAGAGGAACAGAAGCGGTTGACCGTGAGCCCCGAAACCGTGACGGGGCAGCCAGCCATCAGCGCGATCTGGCGCGCGATGTTGGCGCCGGTAGCGCCTTCGGGATTGGCGCAGCCCATGATGACATCTTCCACCGCGCCGGCCTCAATGCCGGCTCGTGCGATGGCGTGCTGGACCGCATGTCCACCGAGCGTGGCGCCATGGGTCATGTTGAAGGCGCCCTTCCAGCTCTTGGCAAGCGGTGTGCGGGCGGTGGAAACGATCAGTGCGTTGCTCATCGTGCGGTCCTGGTATGGGTAGCGTTCAGCTGAAGGTCTTGCCTTCGGCGGCGAGCTGGGCCAGCAGCGGCGCAGGCTGCCAGAACCCGGCGTCGTCATGCGGATTGCGGGCAAAGCGCTTCATGGTCTCCACCACGTTGAACAGCCCCTGCGTGTCGGCATAGCACAGCGGGCCGCCGCGCCACAGCGGGAAGCCGTAGCCGGTGAGGTAGACCATGTCCACATCGCTGGCCTTGTTGGCGATGCCCTCCTCCAGGATCTTGGCGGCCTCGTTGACGAGCGAATACACCAAGCGGTGGACGATTTCCTCGTCGCTGATCTTGCGCGGCGTGATGCCGAGCGTGGCACGGTGGTCCTCGATCATATTCACCACCTCGGCTGAGGGGATCGCGTCGCGCTTACCCGGCGCGTAGTCGTACCAACCGGCGCCGGTCTTCTGTCCGTAGCGGCCCTTCTCGCAAAGCAGATCGGCCGTCTTGCTGTAGCGCATGTGGGGCTTTTCCACATAGCGGCGCTTGCGAATGGCCCAGCCGATGTCGTTGCCCGCCAGGTCACCCATGCGGAAGGGTCCCATGGCAAAGCCGAACTTCTCGACGGCCTTGTCCACCTGGGCGGGCGTGCAGCCCTCTTCCAACAGGAAGCCTGCCTGACGGCTGTACTGCTCGATCATGCGGTTGCCGATGAATCCGTCACACACGCCGGACACGACAGCGGTCTTCTTGATGGTCTTGGCAACCTTCATCACCGTGGCCAGCACGTCCTTGGCGGTCTCGCGGCCACGCACCACTTCCAGCAGCTTCATGACATTGGCCGGGCTGAAGAAGTGCATGCCGACCACGTCGGCCGGGCGCTTAGTGAAGGACGCGATCTTGTCCACGTCCAGCGTGGAGGTATTGGACGCGAGGATGGCACCGGGCTTGGCCACGCTGTCGAGCTTTTCGAAGACCTGCTGCTTGACGCTGATCTCCTCGAACACCGCTTCAATGATCAGGTCACAGGCCTTGAGGTCTTCGTAGCTGAGCGTGGTCTTGAGCAGGGCCATGCGCTCTTCGTACTTCTCGGGCTTGAGCTTGCCCTTCTTGACCTGAGCCTCATAGTTCTTGCGAATGGTGGCCACGCCGCGGTCAAGCGCTTGCTGCTGGGTCTCCAGGATGGTCACCGGGATGCCCGCGTTCAGGAAGTTCATCGAAATGCCGCCGCCCATGGTGCCTGCACCGATCACGCCCACCGTGGCGATCGTGCGCAGCGGTGTGTCTTCAGGCACATCGGGAATCTTGCTGGCTGCCCGCTCACCGAAGAAGGCGTGTCGCAAGGCCTTGGATTCGGGGGTCATCATCAGAGACAGGAAGTGGCCGCGCTCAAACAGCAGACCCTCTTCGATCCCCTTCTTCGTGGCGGCTTCCACGCAGTCCACACACTTCTCGGGCGCCGGAAAGTTCTTGGCCACGGCACGCACGGTGTTGCGTGCGAAGGCAAAGTAGGCATCACCTTGCGGATGCGAGGCCTTGAGGTTGCGCACCTGCGGCAGAGGCCGAACATCCGCCACTTCCAATGCAAAGGCACACGCGCCGTCCAGCAAATTGCCCTCGATCACGCGGTCGAACAGCTTCTGCCCCGGCAGCGCGGCCAGCACCTCACTCTTGACCGGATCGCCTTTGACGATCATGTTGAGGGCCGTTTCAACGCCCAACACGCGCGGCAGGCGTTGCGTGCCGCCCGCACCCGGCACCAGCCCCAGCTTCACCTCGGGCAGGGCGATTTGTGCACCCGGCGCCACCACGCGGTAGTGGCAACCCAGCGCCAGCTCAAGTCCACCGCCCATGCACACGGTATGAATGGCCGCCACCACCGGCTTGGGCGTGTTCTCGCACAGGCGAATCAGGCTCAGCAGGTTGGGCTCCTGGATGGCCTTGGGTGAGCCGAACTCGCGGATGTCCGCACCACCCGAAAAGGCCTTGCCTGCCCCGGTGATCACGACAGCCTTGATCGCAGCATCGGCCACGGCCTGTTCGATGCCTGCAGCGATGGCCTGGCGCGTGGCCAGGCCCAGGCCGTTGACCGGCGGATTGTTCAGCGTGATGACGGCAACGGCGCCGCGCACCTCGTAGCTTGCGCTCATCGGGCGGGTCTCCTGATGGTGTGGGGGTGAATGAACAGGGGAACGGCGGCGAAAAATCGCACGATCGTTCGATTCTAGTGGGCGACGGCCGACCGATCCGCAAGGCGCGGGCGACGCAAGCTCAAACCTCGAGCCACTCCTTGCGGATATAGCGGTTGTCGCGCAGTTCGGTAGGGGTGCCTTCGAAGACGATCTGACCGTGGCCCATCACGAGGCAGCGCTCAGACACTTCCAGCGCGATGGTGAGCTTTTGCTCCACCAGCAGCACCGACACCCCGCGACGCTTGAGCTCTCGCAGATACTCGGCCACGAGTTCCACGATCTTGGGCGCCAGCCCCTCGGTGGGCTCGTCGATCATGATGAGGTCCGGGTCGCCCATGAGCGTTCTGCACAACGTGAGCATTTGCTGCTCGCCGCCCGAGAGCACACCCGCCTCGGTGTGCTGCCGCTCCTTCAGACGGGGAAACAGCGCGTACATGTCGTCGAACTGCCACCGCGCCTTCGGGTCAGGCTTGGCCGCCTTGCACCCCAGCATCAGGTTCTGATGCACGGTCAGCTTGGGGAAGATGTCGCGGTTTTCCGGCACGTAGCCGATGCCGCGGTGGGCGATCTCAAAGGCCTTGGCGCCGGTGAGCTCCTGCCCCTTCCACTGCACCGAACCGGTGGCATCGACCAGGCCCATCACCGCCTTGACGGTGGTCGACCGACCCGATCCGTTGCGACCCAGCAGACCGACGATTTCGCCGGGCTGCACGCTGAAGTTCACGCCATGAAGGACATGGCTCTTGCCATAGAAGGCGTGGAGGTTGGATACGTTGAGCATGGGTGCGTCGAAAACGGGGGGTCAGGCGCCGGCCGCGGCAGCCTGTTGCTCGGCCAGTACCGAGCCCAAATAGGCTTCCTGCACGCGGGCATCGGCCCGCACGCGCTCGGGCGTGTCGAATGCGATCACTTCACCGTAGACCAGCACTGCGATCTTGTCAGCCAGGCCGAAGACAACACCCATGTCGTGCTCCACGGTCAACAGCGTCTTGCCCTCGGTGACGTCACGGATCAGTCGCACGAAACGGGTGGTTTCGCTCTTGCTCATGCCGGCGGTGGGTTCATCCAGCAGGATGACCGGCGAGCCGCCGGCGATCGTCACACCCACCTCCAGCGCGCGCTGCTCGGCATAAGTGAGGTTCATCGCCAGATGATCACGCTTCTTGTCGAGCTTGATCATCTCCAGCACCTCGTCGACCCGGTCGCTGACGTCCTCAAGATCGGCCAGGAAACGCCAAAAGGCGTACCGGTGGCCCATGCTCCAAAGCACAGCGCAACGGATGTTCTCGAAAGCCGACAGCCGGGTGAACAGGTTGCTCACCTGAAAGCTTCTGGCCAGGCCGCGGCGGTTGATGTCAAAGGGCTTGCGTCCGTCGATGCGCTGACCCATCAGGTGGATTTCTCCGCTGGTGGGTGCAAATCTTCCGCTGATCAGGTTGAACAAGGTGCTCTTGCCCGCCCCATTGGGGCCGATGATGGCCACCCGCTCACCCTGCGCCACCGTCAGGCTCGCACCGCGAATGATTTCGGTCTTGCCGAAGCTCTTGCGAACATCGCGCAACTCGACGGCCGGCCCCCTGCTGCTCATTGGGATGACGCTCATAGGGACTCCCGCCGCTTGATTTCCTTCTCGATGTCTTCCTGCGTCTGGTCCCATTCGCGCTTGAAGGCACGACGGGCCATTTCAAACAGCAGGATGCCCAAGACCATGGTGAAGGCCGCACCGAACCAGGCGTCCAGACCGGTGGCATCCAAGGTGGCGCCCATGAAACGCACATCGGGCCCCATGGCTGCGTTCATCTGCAGGTGGTAAGTCATCTCGACCATCGCCGCCCCGCCCACCAGCACGGTCAAGCCGGTACCGGCCAACGCCAGGTAGGAGGTCCAAAGCCGACGCAGCTTGCCGAAGGCGGCCACGCGCAGGTTCATCATGATCAGGCTGGCGAAGCCGCCCGGCGCATACATCACCATGAAGAGGAACACCAGACCCAGGTACAGCAACCAGGCCTTGGTGAGTTCGGACAAAAGCACCAGCGCGATGACCATGAGGATCGCGCCGATGATGGGGCCAAAGAAGAAGGTGGCGCCACCCAGGAACACGAACAGCAGGTAGGCGCCCGAACGGTGCGCCCCCACCACCTCGCCCGTGACGAGTTCAAAGTTGATGGCGGCCAAGCCACCCGCGATGCCGGCGAAGAAGCCAGAGGCCATGAAGGCCATGAAGCGCACGATCTGCGTGTTGTAGCCGATGAATTCGACCCGTTCGGGGTTGTCACGCACCGCGTTCAGGATGCGCCCCAGCGGCGTGCGGGTAAAGGCAAACATCGCGGCGGTGGTGATGAAGCAATAGGCGGCGATCAGGTAGTACACCTCGATCTGCGGACCAAAGGTGATGCCCAGGAAGGGTTGGCCCACCACCCGGTTGCCAGATATGCCACCCTCGCCGCCAAAGAACTCGGGCAGCATCAGGGACATGGACCATACGAGTTCACCCACGCCCAGCGTGATCATGGCAAACGTCGTACCCGACTTCTTCGTCGTCACATAGCCCAGCAGGAACGCGAAGAACAGGCCCGCCAGGCCGCCCACCAGGGGAACGAGGCTGACGGGAATGAAGAGCTTGCCGGCTGAAACAAGGTTCAACGTATGGATGGCCAGGAAGGAGCCCAAGCCACTGTAGACCGCGTGGCCAAAGCTGAGCATGCCCCCCTGCCCCAGGATCATGTTGTAGGCCAGGCAGGCGATGATGGCGATGCCCATCTGGGACAGCATCGTCAGGGCAAAACCGCTGGTCCAGACCTTCGGGGCCAGGATCAGCAGCAGGGCAAAAAAGCCCCACACAATCCAGCGACCCACATTGAGTGGCTTGAAGTGGTAGGCAGGACGGGAAACGTCAATGGTCATGGTGTAGCAGCCCCGCGGTCAGTCTTCACGGGTGCCCAACAGGCCCTTGGGCCTGAAGATGAGGATGAGCACAAGCAACAGATACGGCAGGATCGGTGCCGCCTGCGCCAGGGTGATCTTGAGGAAGGGATAGCCAAAGGTCTCGGGTGTGACGGCCCAGCCCATTGAACGAACCGCATCCGCCAGGGACTTGTCCACGGTCAGCGGCAGCGTTTGCAGCAAGCCGATCACGATCGAGCCCACGAAAGCACCGGCCAGCGAGCCCATGCCGCCCACCACCACCACCACGAACACGATCGAACCCACGATGGCGGCCATCGATGGCTCGGTGATGAAGGTCATGCCGCCAATGACACCGGCCAGGCCCGCCAAGGCGCAGCCACTTCCAAAGACCAACATCAACACGCGCGGCACGTTATGGCCAAGGGCCTCGACCATCTCGGGATGGGTCAAGGCAGCCTGTATGACCAGTCCGATGCGGGTGCGGGGGAGCAGCAGCCACAGGAACACCAGCATCACCACGGCCACCGCCATGATGAAGAAACGCGCGGCCGGGAAGGTGGAGCACGCCACCTTGACTGCGTCCGTGCTGGCGCACAGTTCCTTCGGTGCTGCCCCCAGCATGAAGCCCAGGCCACTTTCGCTGGACTGCATCACGGTGAAGGCAGACCCCTGCAGGACTTCTGGTGGCGAGAAGGGCACATTCGACAAGCCCCAGACCAGCTTGACGACCTCCAGAACCACATAGGACAAACCGAACGTCACCAGCAGCTCGGGCACGTGCCCGAACTTATGCACCTTGCGAAGGGCATAGCGCTCGAACAGAGCACCCATGACGCCCACCACCAGCGGCGCCACGACGAAGGCCGGCCAAAAACCCACCGCCTGCGACATGCTGTAGGCCAGGTAGGCGCCCACCATGTAGAAGCTGGTGTGGGCGAAATTGAGCACGCCCATCATGCTGAAGATGAGCGTCAGCCCCGAGCTGAGCATGAACAGCAGCAGCCCGGCGCTCAAGCCGTTGAGGATGTTGATGAGGACTTGGTCCACGTGCCGCGAGTTCCGGTGGGCGTCCGAGGGACATTCATGAAAAGGGCCCTGCAGACTTTCGCCTGTAGGGCCCGCGGTTCAAGCCTGTAAGCTTATCGCGGATTGGGCCGCTTCATCTGGCATGAGGTAGGCGTACTGGCCACAAAGGGCTCGTACGTCTTGATCGTACGGAAGTTGTAGCCGGTATTTTCCACGCTGTAGTCGAAGGGCTTGGCGCCGGCCTTCTCCCAGCGGCTGATGAACACGTGCTGCTGCAGCTGGTGGTCCGTCTTGCGCATCTGGATGTCGCCCGACAGGCCCTTGACCTCAAGCCCCTCCAGGGCGAAGGCCACCTTCAGGGGATCGGTGCTCTTGGCCTTGGCCATGGCGGCCGACAGCATCTGATAGGCACTGAAGATTTGTGCCGTGTAGAAGTCGTCGTTGAACTTGGCCTTGTAGGCGTCCATGATCTTGCGAGCCTCGGGAGACTCATAGGACATCACGCCAACCTGGTAGACCTTGCCTGCCGCCTTCGCACCCATTGCGGTGGGCGTGCCGCTGACCGAGGCATAGTAGGTGTAGAACTTCGCATCCAAACCAGCGTCCTGGGCGGCCTTGACCAACAAGGTCAGGTCAGACGACCAGTTGCCCGTGACGATCGTGTCGGCGCCCGAGGCCTTGATCTTGGCGATGTAGGGCGCGAAGTCGCGCGTCTGGGCCAGGGGGGTCAGGTCCTCACCCACGATCTGCACGTCCGGACGCTTGCGGGCCAGGTTTTCCTTGGCGTACTTCACCACCTGGTGACCGTGCGCGTAATTCTGGTTGATGAGATAGACCTTCTTGATGTCCTTCTGGTCCTTCATGAAGGTGGTCAGGGCTTCCATCTTCATGGAGGTGTCCGCGTCCAGGCGGAAGTGCCAGAAGCTGCACCGTTCGTTGGTCAGCGCAGGGTCCACGGCTGCGTAGTTCAGGAACAGCACTTCCTTGCCAGGATTGCGCTCGTTATAACGGTTCAGGAAATCGATGATGGCCGTGGCCGGGCCAGTACCGGTGCCCTGCGCCACATAGCGCACACCCTTGTCGATGGCGGCCTGCAGCACGCTCACCGTTTCTTGGGGGCTGAGCTTGTTGTCGAAGGGCATGATCTCGAACTTCACGCCGGCGGGGTTGCTCTTGCTGAACTGCTCGCCCAGGAACTGGAAGCCCTGCAGCTGGTTCTTGCCGGTGGCTGCGGTCAGCCCCGTGAGCGCGTCAATCCAGGCGATCTTCACGGTTTCGCCCTTCTGGGCATGCGCCATGCCGGCGCCCAAGGCCATGCCGGCAGCCATCGAAGCGGCCAGGATCGTGCGGGTGAATCGGGTCATCTCGAGGTTCTCCTTAATGCAATCAGCGGGAACGGTGAAGTTGTGGGGGCGAAAGGTACCGGAACACGGGCACACTTCGACTCAGGGCATACCCCGAAACCGCCCCAAGACCACCAAGGCTGTCGGGGCTTTGCGCGCCGGGCGGTTGCCTACACTTGGCCCTCCTGGGTGCTGTGACCTGCCCTTTGGAGCCCATTCGAGTCGAGTTTCCCAAGATTGCCTCATGCCCCACTCCATCGACGACCCCCGTTACCCCGTTCGCAAGTCTGACGCCCAGTGGCGCGAGCAGTTGAGCGACATCGACTACCAGGTCACCCGCCGCGCCGCCACCGAACGGGCCTTCACCGGTCGGTTCTGGGACCACTGGGATCGCGGGCACTACGACTGCGTGTGCTGCGGCGCGCGGCTGTTCAACTCGAAGACGAAGTTTGACGCCGGGTGCGGATGGCCAAGCTACTGGGAGCCAGCCGAGGCCAGCCTGATCGAAGAGGTGCCCGATCACACCCACGGCATGGTGAGGGTTGAGGTGCGGTGCCGCCAGTGTGGTGCCCACCTGGGCCATGTGTTCGACGATGGGCCACAGCCGACCGGCCTTCGCTACTGCATCAATTCGGCGTCCCTGTCGTTTGCGGCGGATGCCCCCTCGGCGGGCCCCGCCTCGCCAACGCCGCAAGAGGGCCAACCGCGCACCGCCGACCCGGAGGACAAGGCTTGAAGCTGCTGCTCGACTTCCTGCCCATCATCTTGTTCTTCGTCACCTTCAAGTGGGCCGAGAGCAGCCCAGACGCTGCCGCTGTATGCGCCACCGAGCACTTCGGCTACCTGGTGCACGGGGGCGTGGTCACGCCCGCCGTGGCGCCCGTGCTGCTGGCCACCTTGGTGGTGATGGTGGCCACTGCGGCCCAGGTGGCCTTTACCCTGGCGCGCGGGCGCCGGGTGGACACGATGCTGTGGGTCAGTCTGGCGCTGGTGGTGGGGCTGGGCGCTGCCACCGTCTGGTTCCACAGCGACACCTTCATCAAGTGGAAGCCCACGGTGCTGTACGGGGCCATGGGTGGCGCGCTGGCCTTGGGACAGCTCATTTGGAAACGCAACCTGCTGCGCAGCCTCCTGGGCGCGCAGATGAAGCTGCCTGACCCCGTGTGGGCGCAGCTGAACTGGGCTTGGGCCGCCTTCTTTGCCGGGATGGGTGCACTCAACCTGTGGGTGGCCTACACCTTCGACACGGCCACTTGGGTGAACTTCAAGCTCTTTGGTGGCATGGGTCTGCTGGTGGCGTTTTCGGTGGCGCAGGCGCTTTGGGTGTCGCGCCATCTGGTGGAAGACACGGAGGCCTCTTCATGAGCGGATACGGGCAGAACGGGCAGAACCCCGTCAGCGGGCCGATGGAGGCGACACCCCGGGCCGGGCGCGCCGCAATCGAGGCGGCGTTGAAGGCAGCCCTGCAACCCATTGAACTGGAGGTCATCGACGACAGCCACCTGCATGCCGGCCATGCCGGCGCCCGCGAAGGGGGTCACTACACCGTGAGAATCCTCAGCGAGCGCTTTGAGGGAATGGGGCGGGTGGCCCGACATCGCCTTGTGTATGATGCCTTGCAGGGCTTGATCCGATCGGGCATACACGCCCTGGCCATACAGGCCCGTAGCCCACACGACTGACACCCCCCTCCCCTCATGAACAAGAAGCTTGTGATCCTGGCAGCTGCGGCTGCCTTTCCCGTTTTGGCCGCTGCACAGAACGTGGCGATGGTCAATGGCAAGGCCGTGCCCAAGACGCGTGTGGACACGCTGATGCAGCAGGCCAGCCGCAGCGGCCAGCCGGTGACACCCGAACTGGAAGCCCGCGTCCGGGAGGAGGTGGTGCTGCGCGAGATCTTCGCCCAGGAAGCCGAGAAGCGCGGCATTGCCGCCACGCCGGACTACCGCAGCCAGATGGAGCTTTTGCGCCAGACCTTGCTGATTCGCGAGCTGTTCGCCGATTGGCAGCGCAAGAACGCTCCCACCGACGCCGAGATCAAGGCCGAGTACGACAAGTTCAAGGCGCAGGCCCAAGGCACCGAGTACCGCGCCCGCCACATCCTGGTGGAAAAGGAAGACGAGGTGAAGGCCCTGGCCGCTCAACTCAAGGGGGGCGCCAGTTTTGATGAATTGGCCAAGAAGCACTCCAAGGATCCTGGCTCGGCCCAACGCGGCGGCGACCTTGATTTCGCCCGCCCCGAGTCCTATGTGCCCGAATTCGGTCAGGCCATGGCCAAGCTGAAGAAAGGCGAGACCAGTGAGCCGGTGCGCTCACAGTTCGGCTGGCACCTCATCCGGCTGGACGATACCCGCGAGGCCCAGTTCCCGCCGTTGGAGGAGGTGCGCGAGCGCATCGCCCAACAGTTGGTGCAGAACAAGCTGCAAGCCTACCAGCAGGGCCTGCGCGACAAGGCCAAGACGGACTTCAAGTTCTCTCAGTAAGCCGACCGGCATCGATCACCAGGCGGCGGTCGCAACGCGCGGCAATCGCCTGGTCATGGGTGACCATGACGAGGGTCGTTCCCTCGTCGCGGTTCATTCGGAAGATGAGGTCCATGATGCGCTCGCCGGTGGCATGGTCCAGGCTGCCCGTGGGTTCGTCCGCCAGCAGCAGGGCTGGCTTGACCACAAATGCCCTGGCCAGTGCCACCCGCTGCTGCTCACCGCCGGACAGCACCTTCGGATAGTGCCCCACGCGGCTGGACAACCCCACCCGCTCCAGCATTTCCAGCGCCTGCTGGCGCGGTTTGGGATGGCCCATGAGCTCCAGGGGCAACATCACGTTCTCCAACGCGCTCAGGTGCGCCAGCAGCTGAAAGCTCTGGAACACAAAACCCATTCGACGCGAACGGATGTCGGCGCGTTGGTCTTCATTCAGGTCGAAGAGGTTTTGACCCTCCAGCAGAACCCGACCGCTGCTGGGGGTATCGAGCCCCGCGAGAATCGACAGTAAGGTGCTCTTGCCCGACCCCGAGGCCCCCACAATCGCCACGGTCTGCTGCGGGGGAAGAATGAAACCCACGTCATCGAGAATGGTGAGGTCACCATCAGCGTCCCGCACGCGTTTGCACACGTGCTCCACCACCATCAAGGCATCTGTCATGTCTGGCCGTTCCGTTGCAGCCGATTACCTCAGCCGCCGCACTTGGATGAGGCACTGTAGCCTGATCCTTGCGGCATTGGCGGCCCCGGGAATTGCGGCGGCTCCGCCGGTGATCCTGGTGGTGGGCGACAGCCTGTCGGCTGAATACGGGATCGCTCGGGGCACGGGTTGGGTCGCCCTGCTGCAGCAACGATTGGACAAGCAAGGCCGCGGCGCCAGGGTGGTCAACGCCAGCATCAGTGGAGACACCACCGCGGGCGGGCGCTCACGCCTGCAGACGCTTCTGCAACTGCACAAGCCCAGCCATGTTGTGATCGAGTTGGGAGGCAACGATGCACTGCGCGGCCTGCCGATCGCCAGTACTCGCGACAACCTGATGGCCATGGTGCGCAGCGCGCAAGGCAGCGGTGCCCGGGTGCTGCTCTTGGGCATGCAAGTGCCCCCGAACTATGGGAAGGCCTACACCGATGCATTTGCCGGTGTCTTCACCGAGGTGGCCCAGGCGACCAAGGCCGCCGTGGTTCCCTTCCTGCTCAAGGGAGTCGCGGACGGCCCCAAGGCCGACGAACTGTTTCAGCCTGACCGGATTCACCCCCGAGAGGCCGCCCACCCCCTGATGTTGGACAACGTGTGGCCGGAGCTCTTGCGCCTGATGGGCAGGCCTTGATCCGCTGACCACGCCGGGCACTTAGAGGCGGCTACTGCGCCAGCTGGCGCGGGCGATCGGGGCGATCGGGCTTATCGGGCTTATCGCTGCGTTCGCGCTCGACGGGCTGTTTCACCCGATTTGGATCCGGCCGGTCAAGCGGACGCTCCAAGGGTCGGTGTTCCTGCGGCCGATCCTGCGCGCGATCAAAGCCGTGACGGCGATCCGGGCGGGCCGAACGGTCTTCGCCCCCGCTGGGCACGATCACCCCACCCGAAGGAGGAGCAGGCCGCCCCGGGCCGGGGTTCCAAGGATCCACGCGTGGCGTGCGCACGCTGCGGTTCTCGTGGTCACCGGGCCATTGGCCGGGAGGAAGTTCATCGCGTGGGCGCGGCGGCGGCAAGGCACCCACCGGCGGAATGACCGGCATACCCCTGGGCGGCACCACCCGGTTGCGCACCGTGCCCGGTGACCAAACCCAGCGGTTGTCCCACTGCAGCCACCGGCCGTAGTGCGAAGGCGCGAATCCCCAGGGCGCGTCGTCCACCCAGGTCCAGCCCCAAGGCCGCACCCAGACCCAGCGACCGTCGCGAAAAGGCTCCCAGCCGGGCCGCACCGCCATCGGGTACCAGACCCAGCCCACATCGGGATGGCTTTCCCACCGACCATGGCGTTCCAGGGTCTCCAAACCGGTGATCTCACCCAATGAAGCGACACCGGAAAAGGCATTCGGCTCCGGCGCCTGGTCACGCGCCGTCACCCAGGCGGCAAAGCCGTCCTGTAACAGCGTGGTGCTGCGCAAGCCGCCGCCGGCTTCGGACCCCATCACTTCGATTCGCTGCCCAGCGGCCACCTGCAAGCGTGCATCGAACGCGCCCAACAGCAAGAGCCCCCGCAGCGCGGCCGCAGCGGATCGTCCGCCCGAGACGGTATCGCGGTCCAGTCGGTACAGCCCCGGCGATGCCGGCTGTGCGGTGAATTCGGCTGTGATCAATTGCAGGTCACGCGCCCACTCGGCAGTGCGCACCCGGGCCACGAGATGTCCCTGGCTCAACCGCAGCTGGGTCGCTTGTGCATCCAAACGGATGACATCCACCTCGCTTTGCGGACCCAAAAAGAGTTCCAGGCTGCCGATGCTCAACTCGACCCGCCCTTGGCCATCGGAACGGATGCGATCGCCAGCCGTGACGAGCCGGTTGGGGAAAAGGGGCGTCCACTGACGGTCCTGCGAGTCCCACATCTGGGCCGCGCCGTTGACGGCCGCAACCCGACCCACCCGATCCGCAAGGGCCTGCGCCGGCGAGGGCGCCATGATCGCCATCAACACGAGAAGGAGGAAGAGAGCAATAGACGATTGCATGAACCTTGGACTCTCCGCGCGCCGAGGTGCGCACCACTCATGCTCAACGCACCCGCGGGGGCAGCGGATGACAGGCGTGCGTTCAGTCGTCGTCGGACGGCTTGCCCGCCAGGTCGGGAAACAGGATGTCGGTGAAGCCGAAATGCGTGAAGTCACGCATGCGCTGCGGATACAGAACGCCCAGGAGGTGGTCACACTCGTGCTGAACCACGCGCGCATGAAAGCCGTCGACGGACCGGTCGATGGCCTGGCCTCGCTCATCCCAACCCCGGTAACGGATGCGCGTCCAGCGGGGCACCTGACCGCGCAGGCCGGGCACCGACAGACACCCTTCCCATCCAAGGGTCTCGTCCGGCCCTAAGGCCTCGATGACCGGATTGATGAGCACGGTGGGAGGGATGGGGGGCTCCTGCGGATAGCGCGCCACGATCTGCCCCGTGCCGAAGATCACCACCTGGAGATTGACCCCGATTTGGGGTGCCGCCAAGCCCGCGCCATTGGCCACGACCATGGTCTCACGCATATCCTGCAGCAGCTGTTGCAAGTCGGGCGTATCGAAGGCCAGCACCGGCTCAGCCACACGGCGCAGGCGCTCGTCGCCCATGCGCAGAATCTCACGGATGGTCATCTCAATCTCCTGACGGTGCGGCCGCTCGGTCGGCCAACAGCGCCCGCAGCCCCTCTTCATCCAACACCGGCACACCGAGTTCGCGCGCCTTGTCCAACTTGCTGCCGGCTTCCGCACCGGCCACCACGAAGTGTGTCTTCTTCGACACCGAACCGGCGACCTTGCCGCCGGCTGACTCGATGAGGTCCCGGGCCTCGTCGCGGCTGAGCGTGGCCAGGGTGCCGGTCAGCACCAAGGTCATCCCCACCAGGGGCCGAGCTGCATCACCGTGTATGCCCTGCCCTTCATCCCATTGAATCCCGGCCGCGCGCAGCTGCTCCACGATCTCTCGGTGATGGACCTGATCGAAGAAACCGCGGATGCTCTGCGCCACGATGGGGCCCACATCGGGCACCTCGAGCAGGGCGTCGATCGAGGCCTCCATGATGCGGTCGATGGAACCGAAATGCCGCGCCAAGTCCTTGGCGGTGGCCTCGCCGACATGGCGGATACCCAGGCCAAACAGGAATCGCGCCAGGGTGGTGTGTTTGCTTGCCTTGATGGCCAAGATCAGGTTGGTGGCGCTCTTTTCGCCCATGCGCTCGAGCGCAGCCAGCTTGGCCACGCCCAGCTTGTAGAGGTCCGGCAAGGAGGCCACGACGTGCTGGTCCACCAGCTGCTCGACCACCTTATCGCCCAGGCCTTCGATGTCCAAGGCGCGGCGCCCTGCAAAGTGCAACAAGGCATGCTTGCGCTGGGCTGGGCAATACAGTCCTCCGGTGCATCGCCAGTCGACCTCGCCCTCCTCGCGTGCGATGGGACTTGCACACACGGGGCAGCGACCCGACAGACGCTGGACCAGGTCGAAGGCAGGGCCAACCGTTTCGGGCCGACGATCCATCACCACCGAGACGACCTCGGGGATCACATCGCCGGCGCGCCGCACGACAACGGTATCGCCTTCGCGCACGTCCTTGCGCCGGGCCTCTTCCTCGTTGTGCAGCGTGGCGTTGCTCACGGTCGTACCCCCCACGAACACGGGCTCCAGTTTGGCCACGGGGGTGAGCTTGCCCGTACGCCCAACCTGGATGTCGATCGCGCGCAGCACCGTCATCTGCTCCTGGGCGGGGTACTTGTGCGCCACGGCCCACCGTGGCTCGCGCGTGACGAAACCCAATCGGTCCTGGGTGGCACGGTCGTCGACCTTGTAGACGACGCCGTCGATGTCAAAGGGCAAGGCGTCGCGCAGTGCCTCAATCTCTTGGTGAAACGCCACGAGACCCTGAGCCCCCTCCACCACGCGGTGATGCGCATCAACCGGTAGGCCCCAGGCCGCCAATGCCTGAAGCGTTTGACCATGGGTGGCAGGACGTTGCGCGTTGTCAGCTCCCCAGCCTTGCACCTGGCCCACCCCGTAGGCAAAGAAACTCAGGGGACGGCGCGCCGCAATGGCGGGATCGAGTTGCCTCACCGCACCGGCTGCCGCATTGCGCGGATTGACGAAGGTCTTTTCCTGCCGATGCCCGGCGGCAATCCGTGCGCGCTGACGTTCATTGAGGGCCTCGAATGCATCCCTGCGCATGTACACCTCGCCGCGCACCTCAAGCACCTGGGGCCACGCGCCGCCGGCCTCACTCAGCCGAAGGGGGATTTGGTGGATGGTGCGGATGTTCTGCGTGACGTCTTCACCGGTTTCCCCATCACCCCGGGTGGTGGCCTGAACCAACAGCCCCTGCTCGTATCGCAGGTTGATGGCCAGACCATCAAACTTCAGCTCACAGCTGTAGCGAACCGGCGGATCGTCCAGACTGAGTGCCAATTCGCGCCGCACCCGTACATCGAAATCGCGCGCGCCGGCCTCGGTGGTGTCGGTCTCGGTTCGGATGCTGAGCATGGGCACCGCATGCACCACCGCAACAAACCCCTCCAAAGGGCGGCCGAGCACACGCTGCGTAGGCGAATCGGGCGTCTGCAGTTCGGGGTGACGGGACTCCAAGTCCTGCAGTTCACGGAACAGCCGGTCGTACTCGGCGTCCGGGATCTCAGGCTCGTCGAGTTCGTAGTAGCGCCGAGCGTGGTGCGCGATGAGCCCGCGCAATTCCTGCAGCCGAGCGCGAAGGGCTGAATCGTTGGACACGGGCGAACTCGGGCTCAGCTGAACAGGCGCTGCGCCGCCGCGCTGCCCGCGGGCAGATCACGCAAGGCCAGGGCCTCGTACAGGCGCTGGAGTTCCTGATGGATGCCGGCAAACTGCTGGATGGACACGGGCCGGCCATCGTCATCGACCAGCGCAGCCTCCATGTCCTGCGCCAATGCCGACGCCAGTCGCTGCCACTGCGAGAACGGTTCGGCCGACTCGGGCGACTGCGGCACATCCAGCGAGACGGTGCACTCACGCAGCGCCGACTGGTCCGGATCTTCGGCCAGGGCGGCCTGCGGATCAAAGTTCAGCAGCACCAGTGGTGGCGCGTCTGCGTCCTCACCCGGCAGAATCCATTGCCCTGCGATGGCGCCGGCCACCATGCCTTGTCGCGCGGCACATTGCTGCAGGTACCCCACCGTCCATGCAGGTCCGTTGGCCCTCAGATGGACGGCGAGTTGCGCATCGTGGGCATTGGCGAAGTCATCGAGCTCTCGCGCACGGTTGACCGTGTCGCTCATGTCGGCAAAGTCGGCGGCCGCACCCAGTGCGTCGGCAAAGGCCTGTACCTTCTGCACAAACTCGGAATACTCGATCTCGTTGAGCGCGCCACTTCGGTTGGCCAATTGCACGCCCGCCTGGAAGGCGCTGTAGCGTTGCCCGTGTTGAGGGGCTTCCCAAAGGCCGGATTCCGCGTTCAAGCCCTCGATCAGCAAAGGCTTGCTGCCCACGCGACGCGTGGCGGGCATGGCGCTGAGGACCGATTCCGCCGCAAGAGGCGCTTCGGGTGAAATCTCAGCGATGGCGTCGATCAGGGGATCGATGACGGCACGGCGACGAACGAGGGAGCTGCGAACGGCGCGATCGGTGGCGGCAGCGCCCGATGGGTCTTCCGACACCGAGAGGGGCTCAACCGTGTCGGTTGAGCTCGGCACGGCCGCGAGTGATTGGACCGCGGCCAAGGCGGGCTCGACCCGCTCGAGGGCTGGGGCCGCCCGACGGGGACGGGCCCGCCAAGAAGCCCAAATACCCTGCCCCACCAGGACCAGCAGGACCACGCCTGCCAAGACCAAGAGCCCCTGGGTGAGGCTCATGCGGCCTCCGCCATGCTCAGGGCGGACTCCATGTCGACGGCCACGATGCGCGAGACGCCCTGCTCCTGCATGGTGACGCCCACCAACTGCCGCGCCATCTCCATGGCGATCTTGTTGTGGCTGATGAACAGGAACTGCGTGCCCTCGGCCATCTGCGTCACCAGCTTGGCGTAACGCTCGGTGTTGGCATCGTCCAAAGGCGCGTCCACCTCATCGAGCAAGCAGAAGGGCGCGGGGTTGAGCTGGAAAATGGCGAACACCAAGGCGATGGCCGTCAGGGCCTTTTCGCCGCCAGACAGGAGGTGGATCGTGCTGTTCTTCTTGCCCGGGGGCTGGGCCATGACCTGAACGCCTGCGTCGAGAATCTCGTCGCCGGTCATCACCAAGCGTGCATTCCCACCCCCAAACAGGGAGGGGAACATGCGACCGAAGTGCTCGTTGACCTGACGGAAGGTGTCGCCCAGCAGGTCCCGGGTCTCCAGGTCGATCTTGTGGATGGCGTCTTCCAGCGTGGTGATGGCTTCGACCAGATCGGCGTTCTGGGCATCCAGGAAAGTCTTGCGCTCGCGGGCACTGCTGAGTTCGTCGAGCGCGGCGAGGTTGACCGCACCCAAGGCGTTGATCTCGCGGTTGATGCGGTCGATCTCGCCCTGCAGGCCCCAAAGCTTTACGCCACCCTCTTCGATGCCGGCGGCCAGCCGCTCCAGGTCCACTTCCGCCGACTTGAGCTGATCCAGGTACTGCGCCCCGCCCAGGGCGGCGGCCTGCTCTTCGAGCTGCAGCTGGGTGATGCGGTCACGCAAGGGCTGCAGGCCACGCTCAACGCCCATGCGCTGTTCGTCGGCCTGCCGTAGCTGGGCGTTCAGGCCTTCATAGCGCTGGCGCACGGCGGCCAGGGCCTGCTCACGCTGCAGCCGGACCTCCAGTGCCTCTTGAAGGCCCGCTTGGGCCGAGGCATCGTCCAGCTCCTGCATTTCAGCCTGCGCGGCCTGGAACGACGCGGCATTGGACAGTACCTGCTCATCGGCGGTCTGTACCAGGCGCTGCAGTTCCTGCGCCCGCGACTGCAGCGCACGGCCAGCGAACTGCGCCTCCTGCGCCTGGCGCTCCAGGCTGCGCTGCTGTTCGCGTGCGGCTGCCAGTTGCCGCTCCTTGTCGATCACGACTTCTTCCAGTTCGGCGTGGCGCTCCTGCTCCTGGGCAAGCTGCAGATCGAGTTCTTCGAAGCGCGCTTCGCCGGTGGCGCGCCGCTCTTGCAGCGCTTCCAGTTGCGCATCGAGTTCGGCCAACTCGCCCTCGAGTTGCTCAGCCCGCTCCAGGGCAGCCTGGTTCTGCTGACTGATTTGAAGCCACTGCACTTCCACCTGGTGGGCACGCGACTGCGTGGCCGCCGCGTCCTGGCGCAACTGGGTGGCGCGCAGACTGGCTTCGGTGTGCGCAGCCTCTGCCCTCACCAGCACCGACCTCGCTTCATCGGCCAACAGGGACTGCGCGCGCTGCTCGGTCTGCAGGTTCTCGATCTCCTGAGCCCGCGCCAGAAGGCCCGCCTGTTCAGAGTCGGGCGCATAGAAGGTCAAGGCCTCGGCACTGACGGCATGCCCTTCACGGGTGATCAGCACCTCGCCGTGCTGGAGCCGACCGCGCTGCGCCAGGGCTTCCTCCAGCGAGGAGGCGGTGTACACACCCTGCAGCCAGTCTTGCAGCAGGTGAGCCAGGCGATCGTGCCCATCGGTGCGCACCAGGCCCATGAGGGGCGGGCCGAGTGGTTGCTGGGGTCGCTGGGATTGCGAGGGGCTATCGGCCACGGTCGGCGCGTTAGTCTGCA
>Ga0082207_1000341_pt1 | contig 27246 bp, 22 predicted proteins | sample LakMenEpi10Aug09_FD_71540 | JGI IMG/M metagenome (GOLD analysis project Ga0082207, IMG submission 71540)
GGTCGATCAACGGGTGCAAATGTAAAGTTTGAAATCGAAGGTCGTGCTGAGCCTGTAACGATTTATACAACTCGCCCAGATACATTATTTGGTGCAACTTTTATGGTGGTTGCAGTCGACAGCGAATTAGCAACCGAACTTGTGCAAGGCACAGGCGTCGAAGCTGAGTTTGCTAAGTATTTAGAAACCATTAAGGCTGCAAGTGATATCGATCGCCTGGCAACGGATCGCCCAAAGAGCGGTGTTTTCCTTAATCGTTACGCAATCAACCCAGTAAATGGTGAAAAGCTACCTATCTGGGCTAGCGATTACGTATTGGCTGATTATGGAACTGGCGCGATCATGGCGGTTCCAGCTCATGATCAACGTGACTTAGATTTTGCTCGCGCCATGAAGTTACCTGTGCGCGTTGTGGTCGAAACTGGGGAAGAAGATCCAAACGCATCAGGTGTTGCAACAGTTGGCGATGGAAAGTTAGTTAATTCGGATCTATTGAATGGTCTCAATAAGGCTGAAGCGATTGCGGCAATTAACAAAAAGCTTGAGGCAGATGGCAAGGGTGTCGCCGCACGTAACTATCGTTTGCGAGACTGGTTACTTTCTCGCCAGCGTTATTGGGGTACGCCAATTCCGATCATTCATTGCCCAGCATGTGGTGAAGTTCCAGTGCCAGCAGATCAACTTCCATTGACGCTGCCGGATGCAGCCGGTCTTGATTTAAAGCCAAAGGGAACCTCGCCTCTAGGTGCTGCAACTGATTGGGTTAACGTTAAGTGCCCTCAGTGTTCAGCTGATGCAAAGCGCGATACCGACACCATGGATACCTTTGTTGATTCTTCTTGGTACTACCTGCGTTATGCCGATCCAACAAATGCCAACGAACCATTTTCTAAGAAAGATGTAGATACCTGGTTGCCAGTGGATCAATACGTTGGCGGAGTTACTCACGCGATCTTGCACCTTCTCTACAGCCGTTTCTTTACAAAGGTTTTAAACGATATGGGAATGGTTGACTTCAATGAACCATTTACCCGTTTGCTCAACCAAGGAATGGTTGTCATGGATGGCTCTGCAATGTCCAAGAGCCGCGGAAACCTGGTACGACTTTCTGATGAGTTAGAAAATCACGGAGTCGATGCGATTCGTTTATCAATGGTTTTTGCTGGACCTCCCGAAGATGATGTGGATTGGTCAGATGTTTCACCATCTGGATCAGTTAAGTTCTTAACCCGTGCGTGGAGATTATCGGGAGATGTAACAAGTGCGGCAGGTGTGGATTTTGCCTCTGGAGATCTTGCTCTACGTAAAGCAACCCATAAGGCCTTACATGATGCCGGTTTTGCGGTTGAATCTTTCCGCTTTAACGTAGCTGTTGCCCGCGTAATGGAGTTAGTAAATGCAACACGCAAGGCGATTGATTCTGGCTGTGGCCCGGCAGATCCAGCAGTTCGTGAAGCGGTAGAAGCAATTGCAATCATGCTCTCACTGGTTGCTCCATTTACTGCAGAAGAAATGTGGGAACGCTTAGGTCACAAGCCATGTGTGGCACTTGCTGGCTGGCCTGCAATCGATGAGAAATTACTTGTTGCTGACGCGGTTACTGTGGTTGTGCAAATCAATGGAAAAATCAAAGATCGCTTAGATGTTTCACCATCAATAACAGATGCAGATCTTGAAGCTGCAGCGTTAGCTTTACCTAGCATTGTCGAAGCATTAACGGGTGCCACAATCAACAAAATCATTACCCGTGCACCAAAGCTTGTAAATATCGTTATCAACAACTAAAGCTCTGCATCCACCTTGGTCTATTGGCCAAGTTCACACTTGCATAATGGATCAACTTCGAGATGCCTTTGAATCAATTACCCAATGGTGGTTTAACTTACATTTTTCACGCAATCAGAAAATTGCACTATCAATCATTGCTGCAATTGTGTTGGCACTATCTGTGCTAACTGTCGTGCGTGGAAACACCCAGATAAATGCAGCGCCAGAAATCATTCCAATCACCATTGCTGAACCCGAAATATTTGTGGATGTAACAGGTGCGGTTAACAACCCAGGGGTTTACTCCTTAACCGGTAGATCGCGGGTAATCGATGCCATTAAAGCTGCCGGTGATAGCGCACCTGGTGCGGATTTAAGCACCATCAATTTGGCACGTGTGCTCAATGATGGGGAACAGATTTATGTTGATTCAACTGTTGTTAACAGTTTTGGGCAACGAGTAAGCAAGAAAGTTTCATCAGGTCCCATCAATATTAATCGGGCAACGCTCAGACAGCTTGATGCTTTAGATGGAATTGGACCTGTAATTGCTGGTCGAATCATTGAGTATCGAAAGAAGAATGGCTCCTTTTTAACCGTTGATGATCTTCAAAAAGTGAGTGGAATTGGTGCAGCAAAATTCGCACAGATCAAAGCAAAAGTCAGAATTTAATTGATTACAGAGCCCTTGCCTTAGGAGGAGCGGTTTGGGCTGGGGCGCTGTTACAAAGCGCGGTTTCACCATGGCGAATATTTGCTGGTGCTTTGCTCTTTGCAGCAATTGCAATCGCCAAGAGCAAAAAGCGATTGACCCTTTTCTTGCTGACAATCATGGTTGGGGCCGCGGCAATGTCCATGCGGCAAGCCTCACTTGAAAATGCTGTGATCACCGAATTTTTCAATCAGGAAGTTACTTTCGCAGCTCAGGTAAAAACAGATCCGAGCAAAACCGCTACTGGAAACTTCTCCTTTACAGTCCGGCTCTTACATTTTGAGACGCAGGACAAGACTTACTCATTAAGAACTCCTATTCGAATTCTGACAAAAGGTGCGATCCAACTACTTCCAGGGCAGAGAATTTCTGGAACAGCGACAGTTCTAAAGAGTAAGGAAGCTAGGGTTGCCGCACTTTTTATTGTTAATGGTGCAATCACTACACAGACCGAACCATCAAGATGGGCGGGAGGCTTGGGTGCGATTCGTGAGGGTTTACGAGTTAACTCTGGCGGCGGTGATGCCGGTGCATTAATTCCCGGAATGGTGCTGGGGGATACCTCTAAACAATCACCAGAATTTAAAGATGCGATGAAGCGTTCGGGATTAACTCACTTGGTTGCAGTCAGTGGTGCCAATTTTGCAATCGTTTCAACATTCGTTCTGTGGTGCATGCAATTCTTGATTCGTCGCAAGAATCTGCGGATCATTGCAACTGCGATTGCGCTAGCTTGTTTTATCGCTTTAGTCAGGCCATCACCATCGGTGTTACGCGCAGCAGCAATGGCGGCAGTACTTTTGTCGGCCCAACTTGGCAAGCGGGGCTCGGACTCTTTGCCGGCACTTGGTTTTGCAATGTGCGCAGTTGTTCTAGGAGATCCTTGGCAAGCACGCGATGCCGGCTTTGCGCTGTCAGTGTTAGCAACTGCAGGTTTGCTTTTGCTTGCCCCACGAATTGTCGAAAAGATACCGACACATAAGAGATTGGCCGGTGCGCTGGCACCACCGATAGCTGCGATAGTTTTTTGCTCGCCCATTCTTGTATCGCTGTCTGGTTATCTGTCCCCAATGAGCATTGTTGCCAATTTACTGGCAGCGCCAGTCGTGGCACCCATTACGGTGCTTGGATTTATCGCAGCTTTAGTCTCGCCCGTAGCCCCGTGGCTAACTCAGTTCCTTCTCTTTTTCATTCGGTTTCCGGCCGGCTTTATAACCGGAGTCGCGCATTGGGTCGCAGCTTTTCCTGTTCTAACAATTCATAATGGCTTAATTGGTTTTGGTTTAGTTGCACTTATTCTGGCGGTGCTGTTTCTTTTCAAGCGCAGTTGGAAGCAAAGTACGGCGGTGCTTTTGATCGTGATTTTCAGTTTAGGGTGGTTGCAGCGCTGGCCTGTAGGTGATTGGCAAGTTGCACAATGCGATGTTGGTCAAGGCGATTCCCTTGTTGTAAATCTTGGCGCAAATCGCGCGATCGTCATTGATGTTGGGCCTGAACCAGTTGCTGAAGACAAGTGTTTAAAGAATTTAGGCATCAAGGAAATTCCCTTACTAATTCTTTCTCACTTTCATGCAGATCACGTCGGAGGTTTATCAGGGCTCTTAAAAGGAAGGAAAGTCAATCAAGTCTGGATTAGTAATAACTTAGAACCACAATTACACAGCAAACTTGCTTTGAATTCGCTCAAGTCATCTCAGATTGTCAGGGTACAAAAGGGGCTGACCGCACAAGTCGGTGAAGTCAGATTGAAAGTACTTTGGCCCGAAGCAACAACTAGAACCTTTGAAGAACTTCCGGGTGAAGGTTCTGCGATTAACAACTCAAGCATTGCCGTTATTGCACAAAGTTCTGATTGGAGTCTTTTTTCAGCGGGTGATCTGGAACCACCCGCACAACATGAGCTCATCAATTTAGTCGGACCAGTAGATATTTATAAGCTCTGTCATCACGGATCTAAATATCAGGATGAGGGATTGATGAAGGCCTTGTCTGCACAAATTGCGCTGATCAGCGTAGGAGCCAAAAATCCATATGGCCATCCAGCCAAAGAAAGCATCGACTCTCTGACTAGACTTGGTACACAGGTTTTTCGGACAGATACAGATGGCGCGATAGCAGTTACTGCAAGTGCTCACCATCTAAGGGTCCGCAAAAGCAAAGGTAGGATTAAATTGTTTTACTGGAGCTAGGGAGGCAAGGGATGAACGCTTTTTACTTAATCCTTGGCTCTGAATCCGCACTTGCAGATCGCGCTTTAACCAAGCTCAATGCACAGCTAAAAGATGAAAAGTGTGAAATCACCACTTTGTTTGCCGCAGACACAATTGTCGGCGATATTGCAGATGCTTTAGCGCCATCGTTGTTTTCCGAGAGACGCGCACTCATCATTCGCGACCTACAAGATTTGCCAGAAGATAATCGGGACGAAATAACTAGATACCTAGATCAACCCGATGCATCAACGACTGTGATTTTTGTTCATAAAGGTGGAGTCAAGGGTAAAGCGTTATTAGATGCGATCAAAAAAGCTAAGCCAGAATTAATTGCGTGTGATCCACTTAAGAAAGAAGCAGAAAAAGAAGAGTTCGTTAAATCTCTTTTTCTAGATTTGGGTCGTAAAGCTTCAACGGGTGCAGTTGCTGCATTAGTAGGTGCACTAGGAAATGATCTTCGTGAATTGCAGGGCGCGGTAGGACAGATTGCTGCCGATGCACCCTCGGGATTAATTGATGAAGCAATGGTTGATAAGTATCACCAAGGTCGAATCGAAACCACCGGTTTTGATGTTGCCGATGCAACCCTTGATGGAAATCTTTCTGCAGCACTGATCTCTCTTCGAAGCGCATTAGAAACCGGAACTGACCCCGTAATGATTACTAGCGCGATCGCATCATCCCTGCGTTCGTTAGCAAAGGTGTCAGGTGCTAATCGCAATCAGAAATCTTTTGAATTAGCGGGCCAGTTAGGAATGGCGCCTTGGCAGATTGATAAGGCCCGTAGGCAGCTGAGCCGTTGGAGTCCGGCCCAAATTGCAGATGCCGTTGGGGCAATCGCCCAGGCAGATGCTGAAGTAAAGGGTGCGGCCAGTGACCCCATATATGCGCTCGAAAAGGCTGTGACCAGGATCGTCTCATCGCAATTTGACCGCTAAGCACACGCTTGCGTACGCTTACCCTCTGCGCAGAGCTCCTAGTTGGGGGCTGCAAAAGGCCTAAGGCCTAGAAGATGAACTGGAGTAACACGTGTACGCAATCGTTAAAGCTGGCGGACGCCAGGAGAAGGTCGCAGTTGGCGACACAGTAATCGTTGATCGCATCGACGCTGCTACTGGTGCAACTGTTTCATTCCCTGCTGTGCTCCTAGTAGATGGTGCAGCTGTTACAACTGATCCAAAGGTTTTGTCAGGCGTAAAGGTAACGGGCGAAGTTCTTGAAGAGCTTAAGGGTCCAAAGATCGATATTTTGCGTTACAAGAACAAGACAGGTCACCGTCGTCGCCAGGGATTCCGTGCGCAACTGACTCGTGTAAAAATTACCGCCATCAACGGCGCGAAGTAAGGGAGACGAAGTAAATGGCAAGTAAGAAGGGTGTCTCCTCGACACGAAACGGTCGCGATTCCAATCCACAGTACCTTGGCATCAAGCGTTTCGGCGGACAAGAAGTTAATGCAGGCGAAATTCTAGTTCGCCAGCGCGGAACACATTTTCACCCAGGCAAGAACGTAGGTCGCGGTAAGGATGACACTCTGTTTGCACTAGCTGCAGGCGTTGTTGAATTCGGTCGCGCTCGCGGGCGCCGTGTAGTGAATGTGGCTCCGGTAGCTTAATTTTAGGTTTCTTGTAAAAGAGCGAGCCGTAATCATGCGGCTCGCTTTTTTCATTTAATAACATTGTGAGTAGCGAAGGGAGTTCATAAGTGACAACATTTGTTGATCGCGTGACTCTCTATGCCATTGCCGGAAAAGGTGGCGACGGTTGCGTTTCGGTTAAGCGCGAAAAATTCAAGCCACTAGGTGGTCCAGATGGCGGTAACGGCGGACGTGGCGGCGATGTGATTTTAGTTGTTGATCCAAGCGTTACAACTTTGCTTGATTTCCATCATTCTCCTCACCGCAGAGCAACTTCTGGACATCAAGGATACGGGGATCGCAAAGATGGTCACCAAGGAGAAGATTTAATTCTTGGAGTACCAAACGGAACCGTTGTTTACGATGCTAATGGCGTACAAATTGCAGATTTGATTGGCACCGGAACAACTTTTAGCGCAGCTGCTGGTGGCTTTGGTGGACTTGGAAATATGGCGCTGTCATCATCAAAGCGACGTGCACCAGGTTTTGCATTATTAGGTGAACCAGGTGAAGAGCGAACATTAATTCTTGAGCTAAAAAGCGTTGCAGATATTGCATTAGTTGGATTTCCAAGTGCCGGAAAATCATCATTAATCGCTGCGGTTTCTGCAGCCCGTCCAAAAATTGCTGATTATCCATTTACAACATTGGTTCCAAACTTGGGTGTTGTTCAAGCGGGTGAAACACGCTTTACCGTTGCAGATGTTCCAGGGCTGATTCCAGGTGCATCACAAGGCAAGGGATTAGGTCTTGAATTCCTTCGTCATGTAGAACGTTGCGTAGCTCTAGTGCATGTTCTGGATTGCGGAACTTTAGAAACAGACCGAAACCCTGTTGCAGATCTTGAAGCAATTGAAAATGAATTAGCTTTATATGGCGGACTCGAAGATCGTGTTCGCATTGTTGCGCTCAATAAAATTGATTTACCTGACGGTCAAGCGATGGCAGATATGGTTGAACAAGAATTACGCGACAAGGGATATGACGTGTATCCAGTGTCGGCGGCTTCACGCGCAGGGTTACAGGATTTGATTTATGCGATGGGGCGTTTGGTGCAGAAAAATCGTGCCGATGCTGGAGTTCAAGAGCGCACTCGTATCATTTTGCGTCCAGTTGCCGTTGATGACTCAGGTTTCTTAGTTAATGCAAATGCAGATGGCTCATTCACAATTCGCGGTAAGAAGGTAGAACGTTGGGTTCGCCAAACTAACTTTAAAAATGCCGAAGCTATTGGTTACCTGGCAGATCGACTTGCACAACTTGGAGTAGAAAAAGAGTTGTACAAGAAGGGCGCAGTTGCCGGAAGCGAAGTCCGTATTGGCGACGGCGACACTGAAGTTATCTTTGACTGGGAGCCAACAATTGAAGCTGGCGCGGAACAACTTGCAGGTCACTTGCATCGTCGCGGTGAGGATTCACGTCTTGAATCAACCTGGAACATGCCTGAGCGCGTTGAAGATGTTTTGAGTGAAGATGAAATCGCCAAGCAGTGGGAATACAACGTTGTTGACCCCCACACGCCTAAACTTTCAGCACCGATAATTACCGATGAGGATCTAAAGGATGGAGATGACAAGTGAGCCGAGAGCAGATCACCTCTGCAAAACGCATCGTCATCAAGATTGGCTCATCCTCTCTAACGGGTAAAGCCGGATCGGCACTTGATGCCAGCGCAGTAAACAAACTTGTAGATGTCGTTGCTGCGTGCAAAAAGCGTGGGGCCGAAGTTGTTGTGGTTTCTTCAGGTGCCATTGCAGCTGGCTTAGCGCCACTGGGGTTAACAACTCGTCCTAAAGATCTGGCAACTCAGCAAGCGGCAGCATCTGTTGGACAAGGTTTGTTGGTTGCTCAATACACGCAAAGCTTTGCCCGCCATGCAATTACTGCATCTCAAGTTTTACTGACAACCGAAGATGTTGTTCGTCGCTCGCATTACCAAAATGCACAACGAACTCTTTACAAGTTGCTGCAGCTAGGCGTTGTTCCAATTATCAATGAAAATGACTCAGTTGGAACCCAAGAGATTCGCTTTGGCGACAACGATCGTTTAGCAGCTTTAGTTGCCTTGTTAATTGGTGCAGATTTGCTGGTATTAGTTTCTGATGTTGATGCACTGTATGACGCTCCGCCAACTCAAGCAGGAGCGCAAAGAATTCATGAAGTTTCAGCTGTTGCAGATGTTGAGGGAATCACTCTTGGCGGTGCAGGTTCTGCCGGTGTTGGTAGCGGAGGAATGGTTACTAAAGTTGAAGCAGCACGAATTGCAACCTCTGCTGGTATTCCTATGTTGCTTACTTCACTTGAAGATTCCGACAAGTCTCTTGCTGGCGAAAAACTCGGAACACATTTTCATGCACATGCAAGCAAAACAACTTCACGCCTTTTGTGGTTGGCACATGCAACAAAGTCACAAGGTAAGTTAATTCTTGATGCAGGCGCAGTCACAGCAATTTTGGAGCGCGGAGTGTCATTACTACCTGCTGGCGTAACTGCTGTGGAAGGCGATTTCATTGCCGGTGATGCAGTCGAACTTGTTGGCCCAAATGGCGCAGTGATTGCTCGTGGCCTAGTTGCATTTGATTCAGTGGATCTGCCCCAGATGCTTGGTCGTTCAACAAAAGAGCTAGCCGCTGCTTTGGGCGCAGAGTACGAACGCGAACTTGTTCACCGCGACGACCTAGTTCTTCTCTGACTAGTTTTTTTCTGCTATTTCTCGCAAAACAGGCGCGATCTTTGCACTAATTCCATCTGAACTTGTCGGCATATCAGACAGTTTTACTACCACGGTGTCATTGAGTGCATCCATATAAATGTACTGGCCATGCAAGCCCATCATTAAGTTGATTCCTGGGAATGGATGCCACATCTGTGCGCCATAACCCCAGCCGTAATCCAGCGTAACTACTGAAGTTGAAAGGCGAGCTTTCCAAGAAGTGCTTGCAATCTTTGGATCACCGCTCATCAATGCTTGACCTACACGTGCGTAATCACGAGCCGTTGCATTGAAGCAACAAAATGCTTTTTCATGACCGCCAACTTGGTCTACATTCCAAGTCGCGTTGAAATCAGCGCCTACCTTTTGCCACACACGTTCGCTAAATGCATCGGCTAGTTTTTGACCGGTAACCTTTTGGACGATTAAACCCAACATTTGAGTATTTACAGATCGATACTCTGGGAAAGTTCCTGGCTCTTCTCTCATTTTCCTATTGTTCTTCAAGAACCAATTAACATCTGTTGATGCGTACATTTGTGCGATCGCAACTCCCCAACCTGAGGGACCAGAAGGATAGTTATCTGAAACTCCGATGCCGGAATTCATATCCAATAAGTCTTTAACAGTTACCTTGTCGAAAGAGGTGTCTGCCTTGAATTCTGGCAAAATGCTGACAAAAGTATCGCTTTCCTTAATCTTTCCTTCATTGATTAACTGGCCAATAACTAGCGATGTCATTGCTTTAGCGACAGAGTATGAAGGTAGAATTGTTGATTGTTTCTTTCCATTAAAGTACTTCTCGTAGGTAATCTTTCCTTTACGAATTACTAAGAAGGCATTTGTATCCGTCTCCTCCAAGAATTGTTGAAAGGTGACTGATTTTCCATTCCACGTCACCGTTGCAATCTCTTCGGCAGTGCCTTGCATCCATGGCGAACCTGGTGTGGCTTTGATTGTGTGGGACGGCATTAAATCTGGAGTCTTGGATGCTGGGGCTAAGCCAAGTCGAATTGTGGCAATTGGTTCGGGGTAATGAATGATTTTTGTAAGGCCGAACAATGCGGCATAGACAACGACAAGAATGATTGCGACTCTGCGGATTAATTTGAACACGGCAACAGGGTAACTGCCTATAGGCTTGAACCTATGGATGCCGAGGGATTAATTTCGCAGCTTGCAGACTCTGCGCGCCTTGCCGGAAGAACCTTGAGTGTTTCCACTGGTGCTCAACGCAAAGATGCGCTGAAGGTAATTGCAGCTGCAATCGAAGCGCGAAGTGCTGAAATTCTTACTGCCAATGAAAAAGACATGCAGGCCGGCCGCGCATCAGGTTTGAACTCATCGCTACTTGATCGACTTTTGTTAACCCCCGAACGCATTAAAGGGATTGCAGGGGGAGCACGCCAAGTAAGTGCGCTTGAAGATCCGCTCGGTAAAACTCTACGAAAATCTACTTTGCCTAATGGAATTGAGTTAGAACAAATCTCGGTTCCCTTCGGAGTAATTGGAATGGTTTATGAGGCACGTCCAAACGTAACGGTGGATGCGGCGGTAATTTTGTTTATGTCTGGAAACGCTGCTTTGCTTCGCGGCTCGTCAAGTGCTGCACACAGCAATGAAATCTTGGTCCGTGTCATGCGAGATGCGCTTTCGACAACTTCGATTTCTCCAGATGTGATTCAACTTGTTCCTTCAGAGGATCGTGAAACTGTTAAGGCATTGTTAAACGCCCGTGGAAAAGTAGATCTAGTAATTCCACGTGGAAGCGCGGCGCTCATTCGTATGGTGGTTGATGAATCATCAGTCCCAACAATCGAAACAGGCGCTGGGGTGTGTCACGTGTATATCGATGAGTTTGCAGATTTAAGCAAAGCGGTTCCAATCATCATCAACTCGAAGGTTCAACGCCCAAGTGTGTGTAATGCTGCCGAAACTTTGCTAGTTCACTCAGCGGTTGCAGAAGAATTCATGCCAACAGCTTTGAACGCGCTGCATGAAGCTGGCGTGATTGTGCATTGTGACGCGGCTTCTTTAGCAATTGCCAAGAGTGCAAAAATTCCAGCAACCTTGGCAACGGATGAAAATTTCTGTACCGAATACGGCACGTTAGAGATGAACGTTGCAATCGTTGATTCTGTCGATGCGGCAAGTGCGCACATTGCTAAATACGGTACTCAGCACACCGAAGCCATAATTTCTGAGAACAAAGAGAATGTGAAGCGATTTATTGCTCTGGCAGATTGCGCAGCCGTCATGGTGAATACATCCACACGTTTTACCGATGGTGAACAAATGGGCTTTGGCGCTGAAATTGGTATCTCAAATCAAAAATTGCATGCCAGAGGTCCAATGGGGCTAGAAGCAATGACGACAACCACTTGGATTGTTACGGGAAATGGGCAAATTCGCAGTTAGGCTGCAATTTAATTAGACTGACACCCATGAGCAGCCTTTCACGCGATGATGTCGCCAAGCTTGCAGGCCTAGCCCGCATCGAAATGAGTGAAGAAGAGTTAGTCAATCTTTCCCAAGAATTCACCGTAATTTTGGATGCCGTTGCTCGTGTGCAGGAAGTTGCCGGGGCAGATGTTGAACCAACTTCACACCCGTTGCCGCTACGCAATGTTTTCCGGGCAGATGTAGTTGTTCCAAGTCTTACTCCTGAAGAAGCGCTCTCTGGCGCTCCAGCCCAAGAGGAACAACGTTTCCGCGTTCCTCAGATTCTGGGTGAAGAATGATTCGTAACTCAGCAGCCGAAATGGCAGCAAAACTTGTTGCCGGTGAGACAACATCTGTTGCATTAACTCAAGCGCACTTAGATCGCATTGCTGCAGTTGATACCGATGTACATGCATTTTTGTATGTAGATACCGAAGGTGCTTTGGCTCAAGCCGCTGCAGTTGATGCAAAGCGTGCAAAAGGTGAAAAGTTGTCACCACTTGCAGGTGTTCCACTGGCACTTAAAGATGTCATGGCGCAAAAGGGTGTGCCAACAACTTGTGGTTCAAAGATTCTCGAAGGTTGGCGTCCACCGTATGACTCAACCGTTGTTGCTAACTTAAAAAAGAATGACATTGTTATTTTGGGTAAAACCAATATGGATGAGTTTGCAATGGGTTCTTCAACTGAGAACTCTGCATATGGACCAACACATAACCCATGGGATTTAACACGTATTCCTGGAGGTTCAGGTGGCGGTTCATCTGCAGCTCTTGCTGCCTTTGAAGCACCACTGGCAATTGGTACGGATACTGGCGGATCTATTCGCCAACCTGCAGCTGTTACTGGAACTGTTGGAGTTAAACCAACTTATGGTGGAGTTTCACGTTTTGGTTTAGTTGCTTTCTCATCTTCACTTGATCAAGCAGGTCCCTGTGCACGCACAGTTTTAGATACCGCGCTTCTTCACGAAGCCATTGCTGGACATGACCCAAAGGATGCAACAAGCATCAATGCACCTGTTCCTCAAGTCGTTGCCGCTGCAAAATCTGGCGATGTAAAGGGAATGAAAATTGGTGTTGTTAGAGAACTCAATGGCGATGGATATCAGCCAGGAGTTCGTGCCCGCTTTGAAGAATCACTAGAACTTCTAGCAAAAGCTGGAGCTGAAATTGTTGAAATTTCTGCACCAAACTTTGAATACGCCCTTGCTGCGTATTATTTAATCGCACCATCTGAATGTTCATCTAACTTGGCTCGTTTTGATGCAATGCGTTATGGCTTGCGTGTGGGCGACATAGATGGCGCGTCCGCAGAATCCGTCATGAATCTGACTCGCGAAGTTGGTTTTGGTAAAGAGGTTAAGCGCCGCATTATTTTGGGCACTTATGCTTTGTCATCTGGTTATTACGATGCGTATTACGGAAGCGCCCAGAAGGTTCGCACATTAATTACTCAGGATTTCACCAAAGCTTTTGAAAAAGCTGATGTATTAGTTTCACCAACATGTCCAACTACAGCTTTTAAAATCGGCGAGAAAGCAAACGATCCATTGGCTATGTACTTAAATGACATTGCAACTATCCCGGTAAACATGGCTGGTATCGGTGGAATGTCTTTGCCTTCAGGTTTGGCGGATGAGGATGGCTTGCCGGTCGGCTTCCAAATCATGTCTCCGGTAATGAAGGATGAACGCATGTACTCAGTAGGAGCAGCTCTTGAAGCAGCGCTGCTCACTAAGTGGGGTGCGCCTTTACTGGATAAGGCACCAATCATGGGAGGTGCACGATGACACTTTCTTATGATGATGTAATCGCAAAGTACGAACCCGTATTAGGTCTTGAAGTTCACGTTGAGCTCAATACAAATTCAAAGATGTTTTGTGGTTGCAGCACTGTTTTTGGAGCGGAACCAAATACTCAGACATGTCCGGTGTGCTTGGCATTGCCTGGCGCTTTGCCAGTAGTTAATGAAAAGGCGATCGAGTCAACTATCAAAATTGGTTTGGCACTTAACTGTTCCATCGCACCATTTTCACGTTTTGCTCGTAAGAACTACTTCTACCCAGATATGCCAAAGAACTTCCAGATTTCTCAGTATGACGAACCGATCTGCGTTGATGGTTATGTAGATGTAGAAATCGAAACTGATGAAGGTCCCAAGAAGTTCCGTGTTGAGGTCGAGCGCGTTCATATGGAAGAAGACACCGGAAAGTCATTGCACGTAGGTGGCGCAACTGGTCGTATCCATGGCGCTGAATACTCATTGCTTGATTACAACCGTGCTGGAATTCCTTTAGTTGAAATCGTGACAAAGATTGTTCCTGGCACTGGAAAGTATGCGCCAGAGGTTGCTAAGGCTTACGTTGCCGAACTCCGCGACATTCTGCGCGCACTGGGCGTAAGCGATGTAAAGATGGAGCAAGGCTCATTGCGTTGTGATGCAAATGTTTCTTTGCGTTTAATCGGTGCTGAAAAGCTTGGCACGCGAAGTGAAACCAAAAATGTTAACTCATTGCGTTCAGTAGAACGTGCAGTTCGTGGCGAAATGATTCGTCATGCAGAGCTACTCAATGCGGGTGGGCGAGTTGTTCAAGAGACACGTCACTTCCAAGAAGACACAGGATTAACTCGTTCTGGGCGCTCGAAGGAGCAGGCCGAGGATTACCGTTACTTCCCAGAACCAGATTTAGTTCCAGTTGCACCAGATGCTGCCTGGATTGAAACTTTGCGCGCTGGCCTGCCTGAGCGACCATCGATTCGTCGCAAACGTTTGCAAGAAGCATGGGCAGTTCCTGAAAAGGAAATGGCTGCAATGATCAATGCCGATGTTCTAGACATTGTTGAAGCAACTGTGTTACTTGGCGCGGATCCAACTAAGGCACGCGGCTGGTGGCTTGGAGAAATCTCTCGCGTTGCAAACGATAAAGATGTTGCGATTGCAGATTTACCAATTACTCCGCAAGATGTAGCAGAGATCGTGGCGCTGGTAAATGCCGGTGAATTAACCGACAAGCTGGCTCGCCAAGTTGTTGAAGGTGTCATCGCAGGAGAAGGAAAACCAGCCGACGTTGTAGCAAAGCGCGGGATCAAGGTTGTTAATGATGATGGCGCATTAATGACTGCAATTGAAAAGGTATGTGCTGAACAGTTAGAAACTGCCGAGAAGGTCCGCAATGGTCATTTGCCTGCTGCTGGAGCATTGATTGGTGCGGTCATGAAAGAGACAAAGGGCCAAGCAGATGCTGCCAAAGTTCGCTCGCTCCTCTTAACCCACCTTGGACAATCTGAAGGCTAGACTTAGCAAATGCCTAACATGAAGCCGCGCTCCCATGTAGTTACCGATGGAATGGAAAGAGCTCCGCAACGCGGAATGCTACGAGCGGTAGGTATGGGCGATGAAGATTGGGTGAAACCACAGATCGGTATTGCATCTTCATGGAATGAAATCACACCGTGCAATATGTCACTCGATCGTTTAGCTAAAGCATCCAAAGAAGGTGTGTTTGCTGCGGGCGGATTTCCTATGCAGTTCGGAACAATCTCAGTTTCTGATGGAATCTCAATGGGCCATGAAGGTATGCACTTCTCATTAGTTTCTCGAGAGATCATTGCTGATTCTGTTGAAACAGTAATGAACGCAGAGCGTTTTGATGGGATGGTCACTTTTGCAGGGTGTGACAAATCACTTCCTGGAATGATGATGGCTGCAGCACGCTTAGATGTTGCAAGTGTTTTTGTTTATGCAGGTTCGACATTGCCGGGTCAGGTAGATGGTAAAGATGTCACGATCATCGATGCCTTTGAAGCGGTAGGTGCATGTGCTCGCGGCCTGATTACAAAAGAGCGAGTGGATCAAATAGAACGCGCTATCTGTCCAGGAGAAGGTGCCTGTGGTGGAATGTTTACAGCAAACACCATGGCAGCTATTGGTGAAGCGCTTGGACTTTCATTGCCAGGCTCTTCGGCACCTCCAGCTGTAGATCGCCGACGCGATACTTATGCCATTAAATCTGGTGAAGCAGTTGTTAACTTAATTCGCTTGGGCATTACCACCAGAATGATTTTGACAAAGAAAGCTTTTGAAAACGCAATCACAATTTTGATGGCGCTAGGTGGATCGACAAACGCGGTTCTTCACCTATTGGCAATTGCACATGAAGCCGAAGTGGATTTAAACCTGGAAGACTTCAATCGAATTGGCGCAAAAGTTCCGTTACTTGGCGATTTAAAGCCTTTTGGAAAATTTGTTATGGCTGATCTAGATCGGGTTGGTGGAATTCCAGTAGTACTAAAGATTTTGTTGGATGCTGGCTATTTACACGGCGATACCTTGACCGTAACCGGAAAAACGATGGCTGAAAACTTAGCTGATATCAATCCGCCTTTCCCAGATGGCGTTGTTGTGCATCCTGCCGAACGTCCATTGTCTAAAGATGTTGGAATCACAATTCTTGGTGGATCACTTGCACCCGAAGGTGCTGTCTGTAAAACCGCTGGAATCGGAATTGATTCTTTTGAAGGCCCTGCACGAGTATTTGATCGCGAACAATTAGCGATGGATGCAGTTGAAAATGGAACGATTAAAGCTGGCGATGTAGTTGTGATTCGTTATGAAGGTCCAAAGGGTGGACCCGGAATGCGCGAGATGCTCATGGTTACTGGAGCAATCAAAGGTGCAGGCCTTGGCAAATCAACTTTGCTCTTAACTGATGGACGTTTCTCTGGTGGATCAACTGGTTTGTGTGTAGGACACATTTCTCCAGAAGCCGTTGATGGTGGACCAATCGCCTTCATTAAAGATGGCGACATTGTGCGAATCGATACAGTGAAGCGAACCTTGGATTTGTTGGTAGACCCGGCTGAACTTGAGGCCCGCAAAATTGGTTGGGAACCTTTGAAACATAAGTACACCCGTGGTGTTCTTGCTAAATTCTCAAAGCTGGTCGGATCAGCATCTAAGGGTGCGGTCTGCGAATAGTCTTCTCGCAAGTGGTCCAAGATTCCAAAATATGAGATCTACATCTCAACCCTTGACCTTGAGCCTGCTTCATTGGAGAATAAGCCCATGAGCACAACATTTGTGGTGGTGATTTAAAGGCGCGTGATCGGTTTTTGATCATGCGCCACCCTCAGTTATCTGGGGGTTTTTTCATTTAGAGATGTGAAAGGAGTTGGATATGAGCAAGAAGATGAGTGGAGCTAAATCACTCGTGCAATCTTTGGAGTCTGCGGGCGTCGATGTGATGTTTGGAATTCCAGGTGGTGCAATTCTTCCTGCCTACGATCCAATCTTTGATAGCAGCATCAGACACATCTTGGTTCGCCACGAACAAGGCGCCGGCCATGCTGCAACTGGCTATGCCCAAGTAACAGGTCGCGTTGGAGTTTGCATTGCCACATCTGGCCCCGGTGCTACAAATCTTGTTACTCCACTTGCAGATGCTGCAATGGATTCAGTGCCAATGGTTGCAATCACTGGTCAAGTGCCTTCAGCTGCAATTGGAACGGACGCGTTTCAAGAGGCAGATATTCGTGGCATAACAATGCCCTTTACAAAGCACAATTATTTGGTTACTGACCCGCAAGATATTCCACGAGCAATCGCTGAAGCTTTTTATATTGCCTCTTCAGGTCGGCCAGGTCCAGTGCTTGTTGACATCGCAAAAGATGCGCTGCAAAAGGAAACTGATTTTGTGTACCCAAGCCAACTTTCTCTTCCTGGCTACCATCCACAAATCGAACCAACTAGTCAGGCGGTCAAAGATGCTGCGGCGCTTATCGCTCAATCGTCAAAGCCAGTCTTTTATGTCGGTGGCGGAGTCATAAAGTCCAATGCTTCAAAGGAGTTAATGCAACTTGCCGAATTAGTTGGCGCACCAGTTGTAACCACCTTGATGGCGTTGGGATCTTTCCCAGACAGTCATCCGCAGCACTATGGCATGCCCGGAATGCACGGCACCGTAGGCGCGGTAACAGCGCTACAAAAGGCTGATCTACTCATTACTTTGGGTGCACGATTTGATGATCGTGTGACAGGAAAGCTTTCAACTTTTGCCGTTAATGCAAAAGTAATTCATGCAGATATTGATCCCGCCGAAATTGGTAAGAACCGCTTCGCAGATGTTCCTGTTGTAGGCGATCTCAAGCACACAATTGCTGCCCTCATTCCTGCGGTAAAGGCTGAATTTGCAAAGGGGCGCGCTGATCTTGCGCCATGGCTTGCAGCGATGAACAAGTTACGCGCGACTTATCCACTGGGTTATGACACTCCTAAAGATGGTTCTTTGTCGCCGCAATATGTCATCGAACGCATCAGTGCACTTACTGGACCAGAGGCAATTTATGTTGCAGGCGTTGGACAGCACCAAATGTGGGCTGCGCAGTTTGTTAAGTATGAAAATCCTCGTACCTGGTTGAACTCTGGTGGTCTTGGAACTATGGGTTATGCAGTTCCTGCTGCTATGGGAGCAAAAGTTGGCGCACCAGACAAAATAGTTTGGGCAATTGATGGCGATGGCTGTTTTCAGATGACTAATCAAGAACTTGTAACGTGCGCGCTTAACAATATTCCGATCAAGGTTGCAATCATCAACAATGAATCTCTTGGAATGGTTCGCCAATGGCAAACATTGTTCTACGAAGGTCGTTACTCAAACACTAATTTGGAATCTAAGCGAATTCCAGATTTCGTAAAACTTGCTGATGCAATGGGTTGCGTGGGATTAACGTGTGATCGTCCAGAAGATGTTGATGCAATCATTAAGCAAGCTAACTCAATTAATGATCAACCTGTAGTTGTAGATTTCCGAGTTTTCCGAGATGCAATGGTGTGGCCCATGGTTGCAGCTGGTACCTCAAATGATGATATTAAGATTGCGCGCGAAATGGCGCCTGACTGGGATTCACAGGAGCTCTAATGAGTACTCATACACTTTCTGTTCTGGTTGAAAACTCACCAGGTGTACTTGCACGCGTAGCGGGTCTTTTCTCACGACGTGCCTACAACATTGACTCATTAGCGGTTGGTCCAACTGAAAATCCTGATATTTCAAGAATGACAATTGTCATCAATGTTGAAAGCCACTCATTAGAGCAGGTAATTCGACAACTGGATAAGTTAGTCAACGTCATTCATATCGCAGAACTAAAGCTCGATGATTCAGTCCAGGCTGAACTATTGCTGGTTAAGATTTCAGCAACTTCAAAGAACCGATTTGATGTTGATGCCGTTTTAGAAACCTACGGAGCGGCAATCGTGGATGAGGATTCAGAATCATTGACCGTTGAAGCAACGGGAGATGCAGCCAAAATCAGTGATCTACTCAACGCCCTAGAGCGTTTTGGCATTCGCGAACTGGCTCAATCAGGCTTAGTCGCGATCGAACGTGGCAGCGGTTCGCTGGCAGACCGTACCCTTAGCACTCAAAGTATTCCTACCGCTGACAGCGGTCAGGCTGATTACCAAAACTAAAAACCAACAAAGGACGAAGAGGAGAAATACCGTGGCAGCAACGATGTATCACGAAGAGGATGCTGATCTATCGATCATTCAAGGTCGCAAAGTCGCGATCATCGGTTACGGCTCACAAGGTCATGCTCATGCACTTAACTTGCGTGACAGCGGTGTCGATGTTCGAGTTGGTCTAAAGGATGGTTCACCATCACGTGCGAAGGCAGAAGCTGAAGGTCTACGAGTTGTATCAGTTGCTGAAGCTGTTAAGGAATCAACTGTGATCATGATTTTGGCTCCAGATCACTTGCAGCGCCATATTTACACTGATTCAATTTTGCCAAATCTAAAAGATGGCGATGCCTTGTTCTTCGGACACGGGTTCAACATCCGTTTTGGTTACATCAAGCCAACTGCTTCAGTAGATGTTTGCATGGTTGCACCAAAGGGTCCAGGACACCTTGTGCGTCGCGAATACGCAGCTGGACGAGGCGTTCCAGTAATTGTTGCAGTTGAACAAGATTCAACAGGTAATGCATGGCCACTAACACTTTCATATGCAAAGGCAATCGGTGGACTCCGTGCAGGTGGAATCCTTACAACATTTACAGAAGAGACAGAAACCGATCTATTTGGTGAGCAGTCTGTCCTCTGTGGCGGAGCATCACAGCTAGTTATGTATGGCTTTGAAGTTCTTACAGAAGCGGGTTATCAGCCAGAAGTTGCATACTTCGAGTGCTTGCATGAACTTAAGTTAATTGTTGACCTTATGTATGAAGGTGGAATCGCAAAGCAACGTTGGTCAGTTTCTGACACAGCAGAGTTTGGAGATTACGTCTCAGGTCCACGCGTAATTGATCCTCGCGTGAAGGAGAACATGAAGGCGGTTCTTGCCGATGTTCAAAGCGGTGCATTTGCTAAGCGATTTATTGATGATCAAGAGGCTGGTGGCGTTGAATTTAAGGCACTTCGCACAAAGGGTGAAACCCATCCAATCGAGGCTGTTGGCCGCGAACTTCGCAAGATGTTTTCATGGATGAAGCAATCTAAGGGTGACGATTACAAAGAAGGCAGCGCAGCGCGTGGCTAAACCTATTGTTTTAATCGCTGAAGAGCTCAGCCCTGCAACACTTGAAGCTCTTGGCCCTGATTTTGAAGTTGTGAACTGCGATGGTGCAAACCGTGCAGAACTTCTCGCAGCCTTAGCAAAGGGTGTGGATGCGGTTTTGATTCGTTCTGCAACAAAGATGGATGCAGAAGCGATCGCAGCAGCAAAGGGATTAAAAGTAATTGCACGTGCAGGTGTTGGACTAGATAACGTAGACATTCCCGCAGCAACCGCTGCAGGTGTCATGGTTGTTAACGCTCCAACTTCAAACATTGTTTCAGCTGCAGAACTTGCAATTGCCTTGCTTATGGCATCGGCACGCTTTGTTTCACCGGCACATGCGGCTTTGCGTAATGGAAAGTGGGCACGTTCAAAGTACACCGGTGCCGAAATTTTTGAAAAGACGCTGGGCATTGTTGGCTTCGGACGCATTGGGCAATTAGTTGCACACCGCATGCAAGCCTTTGGCATGGATGTAGTTGCCTACGATCCATACCTACAGCCAGCACGTGCGGCGCAACTGGGTGTTCGCTTAGTTGAATTAGATGAACTTCTTAAAGTTTCAGATTTCATCACTATCCACCTTCCAAAGACCAAGGAAACTGCCAACTTAATTGGTGTTGAAGCCCTCAAGAAAGTTAAGTCAACTGTGCGAATCATTAATGCTGCACGTGGTGGTGTTCTTGATGAGGCTGCATTGTTTGATGCAATTACCGAAGGTCGCGTAGCAGGTGCTGGACTTGATGTGTTTTCAACTGAACCATGCACAGATTCGCCACTGTTTACTTTGGATCAAGTAGTTGCAACACCTCACTTGGGTGCATCAACTGATGAAGCGCAAGAACGTGCCGGAATTGCTGTTGCAGTTTCAGTACGCAAAGCACTAGCCGGAGAGCTTGTTCCTGACGCGGTTAACGTCAAGGGTGGAGCTATTCACGAAGAGATTCGTCCAAGCCTGCCTTTAGTTGAAAAGATGGCACAGATTGCCACTGCAATCGCAGGTGAAGCGCCAGTCAGCATGGACCTAACGGTTAAGGGTGAAATCTCTGAACATGATTCATCAATTCTGGCCACCAGTGCGCTCAAGGGTGCATTACTTGGTTGTGGACTATTAGATGTCACTTACGTTAATGCACCAGCACTGGCTGCAGAGCGTGGGGTTACATCATCTGTAACAACAGATCCAGAAAGTCCCGAATACCGCAGCATGATTTCACTTCGCGCAGCTCTAGCTGACGGAAAGATTGTTACGGTCGATGGAACTTTGATGGGCATTCGCAAAGTTGAAAAAATTATTGCGATCGATTCTTTTGATCTAGATCTTCCACCAACTGAAAATCTCTTGTTCCTTCGTTACTCAGATAAGCCAGGTGTTGTTGGCGCTGTCGGAAATGCACTCGGAAAAGCAGGTATCAATATTGCTGGCATGCAGGTTGCACGTAGCTCTGCAGGTGGAAATGCTTTGATGGCACTTACCGTGGATTCACAAATTAGTGACGAACTGATTACATCAGTAAAGAAGGAAACTGGAGCAGAACTAGTTCGCTCAGTAACTTTGGTGGGGTAATGAAGACAATTAATTTAGCTGTTATTGCTGGCGATGGAATCGGTCCCGAAGTTGTTACTGAAGGTCTCAAGGTTCTAGATGTTGTCGCCAAGAAGTATTCAGTGGAGTTTAAGAAAACATCATATGATCTTGGTGCGGCGTTCTGGCATCGAACTGGCGAAGTACTGCCAGATGCAACTTTGGCTGAATTAGCAAAAGCTGATGTCATTTTGTTGGGTGCAGTTGGAGACCCAACTGTTCCAAGTGGAGTTCTCGAGCGCGGACTTTTGCTCAAGATTCGCTTTGCATTTGATCATTACGTCAATCTGCGCCCAGCGCGCTTAATGCCTGGTGTTACAGGTCCGCTTGCAACTAAAGCACCTATTGATTTTGTAGTCGTTCGCGAAGGTACGGAAGGCCCGTATGTTGGTGCTGGCGGAGTCCTTGCCGAAGGTACAGATGCTGAGATTGCAACTGAAGAAAGCCTTAATACGCGACGCGGTGCCGAACGAGTAATCCGTGATGCATTCGAACGTGCTTCAAAGCGTGATCGTAAGAAACTGACACTTGTGCACAAAAACAATGTGCTCACACGTGCGGGTTCACTTTGGACACGCACATTCAATGAGGTTGCTAAGGAATATCCAGCTATTACAACTGATTACCTGCATGTTGATGCGGCATCAATGTTCTTTGTTACCAATCCAGAACGTTTTGATGTTGTTGTAACCGATAACTTATTCGGAGACATCTTGACTGACATTGCCGCAGCGATCTGCGGAGGAATTGGACTTGCCGCTTCTGGAAACATTAATCCAACCGGAAAATTCCCATCAATGTTCGAACCTGTTCATGGTTCAGCCCCAGATATTGCCGGAAAGAATTTAGCTGATCCAACTGCAACAGTGATGTCAGTTGCGATGATGCTTGATCACTTAGGTTTAACAGAAGCAGCTCGTGATGTTGAGAAGGTTGTTGCTGCCGATCTTTTGGTACGCGGTGACAAAAAGCGAAGCACGACTGAGATTGGAGATGCGCTAGCAAGCGCGCTGTAATCCTATGAAGATCACTCTTAATCCAAATGCAAAAGATGCTGCGACGCGTGATGCGCTAGTTGCTGAAGGTGGTTTTGGTAAGTACTACACCGATCATATGGTGATGTGCGAGTGGAGCGAGAAAGATGGATGGGGAGAACCTCATCTCATGCCATACGGTCCAATCTCTTTGGATCCAGCAACCGCAGTTTTTCACTACGGACAAGAGATTTTTGAAGGTATGAAGGCCTATCGCCAACCTGATGGATCAATTGCTTTGTTTCGCCCTACGGCTAATGCAAAACGATTTGCTAATTCTGCAAAACGTTTAGCGCTTCCTGAAATGCCCGTTGAATTGTTTATGGAAACAGTCGAAGCACTGGTAAAACAAGATGGTGGTTGGGTTCCAAACAAGGTGGGAGAATCGCTGTATATCCGCCCATTTATGATCGCAACAGAGGTCGGTTTAGGCGTACGTCCAACAAACAAAGCCACTTACCTTCTCATTGCAACGCCAGCTGGTGCTTACTTTGATCCATCAAAGGCGGTATCGGTGTGGATCTCAACTGAATATGTCCGTGCAGCGCAAGGTGGAACAGGTGAGGCAAAGTGCGGCGGAAATTACGCAGCATCTCTGGTTGCACAAAAAGCTGCAGCCAAAGAGGGTTGCGATCAAGTTGTTTGGATTGATGCGAAAGAACGCAAATGGGTTGAAGAAATGGGCGGCATGAATCTTTACTTTGTAAAGGGTGAAGGTGCTGATGCAACCGTTATCACTCCGAAGTTAACTGGAACTTTGTTGCCAGGAATTACCCGCGATTCAATTTTGTCAGTTGCCGCAGATCTCGGTTACAAAGTCGCCGAAGTAATGCTTTCTGTCGATGATTGGCGCGACGGTGTTACATCTGGTGAGATCACTGAAATTTTTGCTTGCGGAACCGCAGCGGTAGTTTCTCCAGTTGGCCAAGCAAAGAGTGCGATGGGCACCTGGGTCACAGGTGATGGACAGCCTGGAACGATCACAATGCAGATCCGTAACCACCTATTAGGAATTCAACACGGCACGATCGCAGATAAGCACCACTGGATGAGTGCGGTTAAGTAATGCCAGTTAATGACTCTTTTCATATCTACGACACAACCCTTCGCGATGGAGCACAGCAAGAGGGATTAAATCTTTCTGTTCATGACAAGATGAACATCGCTCGACACCTTGATGATTTAGGTGTGGGTTTTATTGAAGGTGGCTGGCCAGGAGCTAACCCTAAAGACACTGAATTCTTTGCCCTAGCCAAAAAAGAGTTAAAGTTAAAAAACGCAATCTTTGTTGCTTTTGGTGCAACACGTCGTCCCAATGCTAAAGCTGCTGATGATGTTTTACTTGGCGCGCTTCGTGACAGCGGTGCACCTGCGGTAACCCTTGTTGCTAAGGCCTTTGATCGCCATGTTGATCTTGCGCTAAAAACAACTTTGGATGAAAACCTTGCGATGATTCGTGACTCGGTCACTCACTTGATCCAAGAAGGTCAGCGCGTTTTTCTAGATGCAGAGCACTTCTTTGATGGATATCGCAGTAATCGCGCATATGCTCTTGAAGTAGTTCGGGTAGCAGCAGAAGCCGGAGCAGATGTCATTGCGCTGTGCGACACCAATGGTGGAATGTTGCCTGATGAATTGTCACAAGTTGTTCATGATGTTCTAACGGCAAGCTCAGCTCGTTTAGGTATTCATTGCCACAACGACACTGGATGTGCGGTAGCAAACTCAATGGCAGCTGTTGCTGCCGGTGCTACCCATGTTCAGGGAACGCTCAACGGCTACGGAGAGCGCACTGGTAACGCGGATTTAGTAACAATCATTGCTAACTTAGAGCTAAAGAAGAAGCAGTTAGTTCTTCCACCAAATGCTTTGCAAGAGGCATTTAGAATTTCACATGCGGTTGCCGAAGTTACAAATGTAACCCCAAGTTCTCGTCAGCCATATGTGGGAGTTTCTGCATTTGCTCACAAGGCAGGTTTGCATGCAAGTGCGATTAAAGTCGATCCATCCCTGTACCAACATGAAGACCCTTCATCTGTTGGAAATGACATGCGCATGCTTGTTTCAGACATGGCTGGGCGTGCATCAATTGAACTTAAGTCGCAAGAACTAGGGGTAGATCTAGGTGGCGACAAGGAACTTATTGGTCGAATCGTTGATCGAGTTAAAGAAATGGAATCTCGCGGCTTCACTTTCGAAGCAGCCGATGCTTCCTTTGAATTATTGGTACATGAAGAAATGTCTGGAAAACGTCCATCATTCTTCACAATTAATCATTGGGTGACATCGGTTGAACGTGCAGTTGATCAGACAATTACAACAAAGGCTGAAGTAACTGTCACCGCAAAAGGACAGGAAATTACTTGTAGCGGAGAAGGAAATGGTCCAGTCAACGCTTTCGATAATGCGCTTCGCACTGGCCTGATTGCTTTGTATCCAGAACTTTCAACGTTAGAACTAACTGATTACAAGGTCCGTATTCTTGAAGGTCGACTCGGAACTGGCGCTGTAACTCGTGTTTTGGTTGAAACCAGTGATGGCAAGGGCGAATGGAACACGGTAGGTGTTCATGAAAACGTTATCGCCGCATCAGCTATGGCTTTAGAAGATGCCGTTACCTTCGGCTTAATGCGTCAGGGACGTAAGCCCGAGTAAACTATTTGCGTGAGCGACAATTTTGAAAAGCTGATTGCAGCTTTTACTCGCCACTTAGAGGTTGAACGCTCACTATCTGTCCACACAGTCCGCGCATATCTTGGCGATCTTGAATCATTGCTCACGCATCTTGAAACAATTGGTGTAACTGACATTTCTCAGTTAGAACTAATTCATCTGCGCTCTTGGCTTGCCAATCAGCAGGTTAAAGGGGGAGCGCGAACTACTTTGTCTCGCAGAGCGGTTTCAGTTCGATTGTTTACAAAGTGGGCAGTCAAAAACAAGTATTTAGCTAAAGATGTTGCCGCAACTCTGGCAACGCCTAAAGGTCATCGCACCCTGCCCGACGTTCTAGATATTGCCGATGCAAAGACCGCGATGGATTCGCTGGCAACCAGAGCTTCTGAAGAAGAAACCCCTATTTCACTGCGCGATGTGGCGATGGTCGAACTCTTATATGCCACCGGTGCACGCGTCGCCGAACTGTGTGGTTTAGATGTGAGCGATATTGATTATGACCGTCAAACAATTCGAGTCTTAGGTAAAGGTAACAAAGAGCGCAGTATTCCTTTAGGTAATCCTGCGATGAAAGCGTTGAATGTTTGGTTAAAGGAAGGAAGAGATTCAATCAAGAACTCTTTATCTGGTAACGCAGTTTTCCTTGGTGCTCGCGGAAAGCGAATTGATCAACGTACGGTGCGGACCGTTGTGTACAACGCTTTACAAGCAATTGAAGGTATCGAGCGGATGGGCCCACATGCGCTGCGACATTCTGCTGCAACCCACCTATTAGAAGGTGGCGCAGATCTGCGCACTGTTCAAGAAATTTTGGGTCATGCATCTTTAGCTACAACACAGATCTATACCCATGTATCAACTGAACGTTTGCAAAAAGCGTTCAAGCAGGCGCATCCACGAGCATGAGATCATCCTTGGTTGTTATCCCGACTTACAACGAAGCTGAAAACATTGCAAACATTCTGCACGGTTTGAAATTGCTGGACTGTGACGTTTTAGTTATTGATGATGGATCCCCAGATGGAACCGCTCAAATTGTTCGAAACTTAGGAATTGAAGTTATTGAACGTGAAGGTAAGCAAGGTTTAGGAAGTGCCTATAGAGCTGGTTTTTCAATCGCATTAGACCGCGGATACACCTATGTGATTCAAATGGATGCCGATGGCTCACATCAAATTAAAGATCTAGAAAAAATGATGGAGTGGATTGGAAACGCTGATGTACTGATTGGCTCACGATGGGTTAAAGATGGGCAAATCGCTAATTGGAGTAAATTCCGGGAGTACCTTTCAAAATCTGCAAATACTTATGCAAATCTTTTACTTTCTTTAGGGGTCAAAGACACAACATCTGGGTTTCGTATCTACACCTCAGCACTTCTGAAAAAGATGGAGATTTCTACAATTCGAAGCGAGGGCTATTGCTTTCAGATCGAGATGACTCGTAGGGCTTTATCTCGTGGGGGATCGGTCGCTGAAGTTCCCATCACTTTTATCGAGCGCACCCATGGCGTAAGCAAAATGTCTGCGGCCATTGCCCTTGAAGCAGTTGTCCGCATCACCACATGGGGAGCTTTGCGCCTGATCGGGCGGTAATTTCCACGCTCACGCTCAGGTAGGATTTGCCCTGCACCGATCGAAAGATAGGTGACATCTCAGCACTCACCGGCTTCGGCCAGCATAACCACCTCGGTCCACAAGAAATTGTGGTCGGTGATTTCGAGTGCGACGGGCTAAACAAATTGTTTGGCCATAAACCGAGCGGGTTTTAATCTGCATGCGCAGATAAAACCTAAGAAGGAGTATGCCGTCATGGCAGTTGTAACAATGCGAGAGCTCCTCGACAGCGGAGTCCACTTCGGACACCAGACTCGTCGATGGAACCCAAAGATGAAGCGCTTTATTTTCACAGAG
>Ga0082207_1000343_pt1 | contig 26958 bp, 23 predicted proteins | sample LakMenEpi10Aug09_FD_71540 | JGI IMG/M metagenome (GOLD analysis project Ga0082207, IMG submission 71540)
CTGATTTGACCAGCGCGAATCGTAAAGACCGCGAGTATATGCTCGTATCGATCGTCGATCCAAGCAGCGTCATTCGACGCGAATACGTATCGATGGCCATCCGCACCACGGATCAACGGGTACTTACTGGTTTGGGGAAAGACAACGGTAACGGTCGATTGACAATCCAACCACAGCAGGGACAAGCCTTCGATGTATCGCGTGACGAGGTCGAAGAAATGAAACCATCAGACGTCTCCCTGATGCCCGAGGATCTGTATCGCAAATGGTCTCCACAGGATTTAAGAGACCTATTCGAATACCTTCAATCCGATGGGATCGAAACGGTTATCTCACCGAAATAGGCTCGCGAAATCGCATTTATCCAAAAAGGATCCGATCGCATGATGTGCACAACGAAAACAACTTGCCGCTTTGTCCTTTGGATGGCTTGGGCTCTGATGATCCGTGTGAGCATCGCCCAGGAGACTTCGGAGTCTCGGTTGTATGAGAATCGATTGACAAAGATCGCTAGCCCAAGTCCGATTTTGGCGGATTATCCAGAGTTCTTCGAGCCGATCCTTGAGCAAAGCCACTTTGAAGCGCCTGCGATCGTCGTCGACGAGCAAGCGGATCTTGAGGTTCGAGCTTGGCGATTCAGTTACAACGCTCGGGGGATCATCGAGATACCCAACTCGATCAACGCCGCTCACACGGCCATCATCATGGTCCACCCGTGGGCCATCGATGATAGTTGGGGTTGGAAAACCCCGGAGCCCAATGGAGTTGCCGATTTTTGCACTCCTGAAAAGAATGCTTTGGCAGCCAAGCATTCGAGCCAAGTCATCAACCCTTTCATCAAGAGATTGCGTTCTACTGTCCCGCTTGTAATGTACAGTTTGCCAGGTTCACCAGATCCGATCCGTACTAAGGTGTATCGGTCTTTTCGCAAGACACCTACCGAGCAAGAGCGTGCTGAAGGGATCGAACAACTGCGAAATAAACTTGCGGATTTCGACTACCGCGGCAAACCACTTACGAGTCAACTGAAGTTAGGATCGAAACATCCGGTAGGTGATTATTTTCGACAGTTCCCGGGTTTAGATGCATCGGATCATTTCAATGGATCTGGGTTTTGGTCACTGCCGATTCCAGTAAGCACCTCGATCGAAGTGGCACCCAACGACGTAGTGATCTACGATGACGAGGGTTATGGCCCACTTCGCGATTTTCTCAAGCTCCAATCGATCCGACACGTGCTCCTGGTCGGATATGCAACCGACATGTGCTACTGCAAGACGACCGCCGGTTATGAAAATTTGTCCAAGGATTTCAATGTCTTTTTGGTTGCGGACGCTTCGCTTGCTACATTCCCTTCGAATACATCTCCCCGCTTTGCCGTCAACGCTTCGATTTCTTATGCAGCATTGAACCAACTGATCACACAGGTGTCCTGGGTGCAACCTCGTGCAAAAGACAAGGGATCCGAATGAGACACATCACCCGAAGAGATTGGATGGCGGGCACTGCATCGCTTGTTTCTTCAAGTGCCCTGTGCTCAATGAGTTCCAGAGCATCGGATAGCACCAAGATTGCTCGCATCGCTATCACTCTGGATCTGGAAATGAGCCGAAATTTCCCAACATGGGAGACAACGCATTGGGATTATGAAAAAGGCAACCTTGACGAGGCGACCAAACGCTATGCGGTGCAAGCGGCTCACAGAGTCCACCAGCTTGGCGGAAAGATCCACTACTTTGCAGTGGGGCGTGCGTTAGAGCAAGCGGACGTTGGTTGGCTCAAGGAGATTGCCGATATGGGACATCCGATAGGCAACCACACTTACGACCACATCAACGTCCAAGCCGCTCGCAGAGAGGATCTGCAATTCAGATTCCAACGTGCACCTTGGCTACTTGCGGATCGGCCGCTATTGGATTTGATCCGAGAGAATATCGAGCTGACATCCAAGGCCCTGCGCAGCCGTATCGGTGTTGATCCAAAAGGTTTTCGTACGCCAGGTGGATTTGCAGACGGACTTAGGAACCAGCCCGAGGTTCGCGACTTGCTCAAAGATCTTGGGTACCGATGGGTCAGCAGTCTTTATCCAACGCACCCCAATACCCAACCGATGCAGCAACCCAGCCTTGAAATCCTCGATCAGATCGCACAAGCTCAAGTGCATTCCCAACCGTTTGTTTATCCAGATGGCCTGATCGAAATTCCGATGAGTCCCATCAGCGATATCGGTGCGTTTCGAACGGGACGATGGAAACTCGATTGGTTCTTACAAAGCGTTGAGAAGAGCCTTCGATGGGCGATCGACCAACGTGCGGTCTTTGATTTTCTTGCACATCCATCATGTCTCGGAGTCGTCGATCCTGAGTTCCATACGATCGATCTTATATGCCGTGTTGTCCAAGAGTCCGAGGGCAAGGCCGTTGTCTGCGATCTTAACGAAATCGCAGACAACCTGTCCCAATGATTCTCTGTGCATGTCTTGCTACAATAGACACCAGTCCATCATGGATCCTTCGCGTAAATCGAAATACAGACATCATCACTTAGCATAACCATGAGCACCTCTAGCAAATCCCCATCGAGTTCCGGCATCCAGGTCACTTGGCATGGCCATTCGACCTGGAGTATCCACACAGGTAAATTCCATGTGCTGATCGACCCTTTTTTGGAATCGAATCCAGCGGCCAGAACGAAGCCTTCACAGCTTCATCCGACCCATATCCTGATTTCGCATGGCCACTTTGATCACATTGCAGATGCCGCAGAAATCGCAAAACGAAGCGGAGCGGAGGTCCTTGCCAATTATGAGATCGCCACTTGGCTCAGCAAGCACCATGGTGTCCAAAAGACAATCGGTATGAATCTCGGCGGGAGTTATTCCTGCAAGGCAGGGCGCTTTCAACTGGTGCCGGCATTGCACTCATCGAGTTTGCCCGACGGTTCCTACGGTGGGACTGCAGGTGGCTGGCTGCTGGATCTTGAGCTAACCGACTCGATTTCCAAACGAATCTACTACGCAGGCGATACCGCATTGTTTAGCGACATGCAGTGGATGGCTCGTAAACCTGTCGCATTGATGATCGTACCGATTGGCGATTTGTTCACCATGGGAATCCAAGACAGTGTGCAAGCGACCCGGTTTGTTCACCCTCAGTACGTGATGCCAACGCACTTCAATACGTGGCCACCGATCGCCCAAGACGAGAAAGCTTGGGCCTCCGAAATCGATTCCCAAACCGATGCCGAACCGGTTCTGATGACTGTTGACCAAGCATGGACGTTACCGGCCTAGGAAACTATCTTCCAAGGACATTTCCTAGATATCGTCCTGGTTGAGGCGCTTTGCCTTGTTGCAACTCCCGCTCGGTCATGTGCCTACCATGCTGCGGTGGCACCATCCGATGAAGCACTACCGGAAGAGGGCTTGTGTGGACGACGACTTCCTTGCCGTGAACTTTCCTGGTGTATTGCTTGGCTTGGGCAGTGCCCAAAGTAGCACTCACTGATAGTGCCAGAGCCGCAAGACAAAGGCCGCGCATTTGTTAAACTCCTGTTGAATTAAACGAGTGGAAATGGTCAGGCAAGTATACTCACAGTTAGTTGCGATTCCAGAATTTAAGGGGGTGGACCCTTCTAAGCTTGGAATCCAAAGGATCCAATGATCCGTCTTTCAGTTTTGTAACAGAGATGCCGAATGTACGATCACTTGGATTGACCCCTACGATCCGTAATATCCAACGGCTCTGCCAAATCCTCGCCGAGCAGTCAGGTGAATTCCATTGAAATGGGGTTGCAGTCCAATCACTCTGGAACAATCCCATTTGTAATCAATTCCCCGATTTGCATATGTCTTCTCCGAGTTGTCCAGTTGAGTTTACGCTTTGGTGGTTCCAACGCTACCATCGAATCGATGCATGCCTTTGGACACCTGAATTAGAGAGAGTCAAGTTATTCGCATCTATTTGCCAACTGCGATCTGTGTCGTGGATCCATCGACTCGATGAGTTCAAAACCAGCAATTGGAAGCTGCTTGAGATCTTCTCTGGTAGCGAGAAACCTAGCCGCCAGGATGTGATCAGAGACGTGCTTGTTAATGAGCCACTAGTAAGGCTCCTTGCGAGCATCTCGAAATCGATTCGAGCCGAGCAAATTCGCAGCCAAGTTCATCCGATCCTCCATGATGCGTTTGTTTCAATCCGCCAAGTGCGTTGCTTGGCTCTCGAACAACTCATCATCGATTTGGATCGAGGCGCACTGTGGGCTCGATCCCTGAATCGCTTGAGAATTACGCTTGAACACTGGATCGACATGCTTCTTGGCATCACAGCGGCCAAGAAACAAGTCGCTGCATCGAATGTATACAACTACGGGTTTCGTCCCGAGCGAATCGGTGAATTCGCCTATGAGGCAAGCGATCAAGAGAACAGGCTTTCGGGAATGCTTGAAGATTGGTTCTTGCTCCAAGGCATACGGCGCACGATGAGATCCTTTGGAACTCACGCACCTCTACATAGCGACTGGGAATCGCAATTGCGTCATCTATCAACAGGTTTCCTGAGTCCCAGATCGTTCCGAAACGCTCCAGTGACCGATTCTTTGCAACTTGATCAGCGATTTGCTGCAATCGAGCATTGGTTCTCGGTGCTTCAAGACGACGCGACGAATTAGCCTGCTTCGATTCGTCGCACAGCAAGATCGTCTAGTTTGTTTAAATCTATTGGATCTTCACTCTTGAGATTCGATACAATTGAAGGAGTCGGCGAAGGAATCTGTCCAACCCTCTAGCATCGTCGAGGATCGCATCCATGGCCAGAAAATCAAGAATTTGGCTTCCTTGGGTATTGTCGAACTCCATTGCATTATTACCTTCAATTCTGCCCGCGTTGGCCCAAGATAGCTTTGATCTTCCACCGATTCGCTATTCCGAGAGCAAACCGAGCGACCCGGTTGCAGTGCTCGAGCGAAAATTAGCGTCTGGCGAAGTCGTTCTCGAACATGACGAAAAATATGGCGTGCTGCCAAGTTTGCTCAAAGAGCTGAAGATTCCAGCGGAATCTCAAGTTTTGGTTTTTTCGAAGACCAGCTTGCAGATCCACAAGATCTCCCCGACGAACCCTCGAGCTTTGTATTTCAACGACTCGGTGTATGTGGGGTATGTACCGGGAAGCTCGATTCTCGAATTGGCCGCCAACGATCCTGTTCTTGGTGCTGTCTTCTACACTCTCGAAGTCGGTTCGAAGCCTACCCAAGGAGAGCCATCGAGCATTGAGGAGACGAAAAAACAGGTGGAGCTTGTGCGAGATCGCGGTCAGTGCCTCAGTTGCCATGCAACGACCCGGACCGAAAATGTGCCAGGGTACTTGGTGCGATCGATTTATCCAGATTCAACAGGACGTCCTCGAACCGGTAGCAGCAGCTACACCACCGACTATCGGAGTCTGTTCGAAACCCGGTGGGGAGGCTGGTATGTTACCGGCACGCATGGCCAGATGCGGCACTTGGGCAACCTTTTTGCCTTGGATCGCAATGATCCTCAGAAGGTCGATGTAGAAACGGGGGCGAACCTTTCGCAGTTGCCTGCCAGAGTCCGACCCGGTTTGCACCTTACGCCTCACAGCGATCTTGTCGCGCTGATGGTCTTAGAACATCAAATCCGTGTTCACAATCTGATCACCAAAGCCAGTTATGAGACCCGTCAATCGATTGCGATGGACGAGTCGATGAATAAGGCTCTTGATCGACCTTCGGAGTTCCGTACCGAGAGCACTCAAAGGCGGATCGAGACAGCGGCCAGGGCACTTGCCGATGCTTTGCTCATGCGAGACGAACCGCCTCTTAGAGACCAAGTCCATGGCACGAGCGGATTCGAAAAGAGCTTCTCAAGCACAGGTACTGCCGATTCCAACGGTCGATCCCTTCGGCAACTCGACTTGCAGTCACGACTCTTTCGATATCGACTCTCCTATTTAATCTACACGCCGGAGTTCCAAGGCTTACCCAAAGAGGTGATCGAGCCTGTACAAGCCCGATTGAGGGAAGCTCTTGGTACCCCAGAGTACAAAGCCGAACTGGAGATCCTCCAAGCCACCCTACCGGGTTGGCTCGTGATGAACTAATGGCTTGATTATTCCGGCAACGATTTGTCTTTGGTCTCGGGCAGAAATAGCAATGCGATGAGTCCGACGAGGAAGAACAGACTCATGTAGGTGCATGCATCGCGGAAAGCTTGGAGTTTAACCTCCGGGGTTGAACCTGCAGGTGCCAATCGTTTTTGCAATTCGCCCAAGGTGATTGGTCCAGTGGCTGCGATGTAGCGGCCAACGTTGTAGCAGAAGCTCGTTCCGGTGCTACGAAGTCGTGTAGGGAAGAGTTCCGGCAAGTAGACTGCAAAGCCTGCGAATAGGGCTAGTTGGCAAAAGCCCATCACACCGCTTAGCCAGATCGTTGAGAACCCGTTGAAGGTTCGAAAGAAGAGGATCGTTGCGGCCATGGCAGCAAAATATCCGATGACGAAGGCTGTTTTGCGGCCGATCTTTTGGCACAAGAATGTGAAGGCCAGCATGCCAAAGAAAGCGCCGGTGTTTTGAATGATGCCGTTGATGCCACGGAAAGTCGATTGCTGGGCTTTGATCTCGTCGGCGGTGACATCGGGATTTTCTTGCTTCATTTGCAACTCGATCACACCGTTGACGAGTTCCGGAGCGAAAAATCCGATCCCCCATACTCCGACAACGCCCGCGATGCACAGGAGCAAACCGCCAAAGGCCGACTTTCTCCAGCGAGGATCTCCCAACAAGTCCATGTAGGAACCGAACTTCACGCCACTTAAGCGTCCTTCTTCTCGAGCCTTGACCCACTTTTCGGGTTCCTTGAGCCGCCATTGGATAAAGAAGCATAGGAAGGCTGGCAGTGCACCGAGGACAAACATGATCTTCCAGCCGTATTTAGGGTCAATCGTTCCGGCCTTGCCTAGTTGTCCAATCGCGATACTCATGAGTCCTGCGGTGATGTTGCCAAAGGCCGATAGGGCTTGTAGCAATCCTAGAGCAGGTGTTCTCGAGCGTTCCGGAAGGCTATCGGCCACCAAGGCAACGGCCAATCCAAAAACACCGCCAACTCCCATGCCTGTGATGAATCGGTAGATGAAGAAATCGACCCAGCCCGTCGAAAAAGCGCTTAGTCCTGTACACAGCGAGTACATCAAAACAGTGATCGCTAAAGTTTTTGCGCGACCGATCCGGTCGCCAACAGCACCAAAGATCAGCCCTCCGGTTGCCCAACCGATCATGAAGATCGAGGTTGCATACCCACCGTACTGATTGATCACCGGGCCATCGGTGCCCGGAGGAAGAAGTGCTTTGAGCGCCTCGCCCCGCGCGAGGATAAAGACTTGTTGATCCAAGCAGTCAAAGACCCAAGCCATCGAGGCCATGGCAAAGACGAACCAGTGGTAGGAAGTTAAGCCTTTCCACCAAGGTAAGTTGTCCTTGGTTTCAAGGTTTCGATCCGAGGGCGAATAGGGCTTTGGGTTGGAAATGATGACACCTAGCGCGCATGGGAGAGAAAAATTATACAGTTCGTTTTCATTGAACGTGCAGTATACATAAAAACTGGTTCATCAGGTAATCGAGTGGCTATAACGATTTGTTTTGGGCCAGGCTGTTGTGTCGTGCTCAGTGAAACGGTGCTCGTGCTCGTACTGGAAAAGAGTTTAGGCGCCACAGATCAGCTTCGTTCGGGATACGAATACGATCAAGGCACCACAAGGCTATCGTGCCGAGCCTGAATCCACGTCTTGACCTCAGGTAGCCTACCGTATGCATAGGCCATCAACGCAATCGGTGGAATCGTCGGTTTATCGACACCTTGTTCCATCTGCAATTTGCAAGAAGCACATTCAGTGCTGCCGATTTGAGCCTGGGTCTTTTGCATCGTGCTGATGAGCCCCCAGCCGACCCTCAGACTCGTGCGATAATTGTCTCGCTTGAGCCCGTACACTCCGGCCATGCCCGAACAACCCGCCTCGGCATGCACTACATTCAATCCTGGGATAAGCTCCAAAAGTTTAATGCCGTTGTAGTTTGGATCCAATGCTCTGAGGTGACAAGGAGTATGGTAAATGATCGACATGCTTAAAGGTTTAAAATCGAGTTCAAGTTCATTGCGATTGTGCATGTCCCATAGATAGCTACCTGCCTCTTGAGTGTTGCTTGCGACCAAGCTTGCATCGTCGCTGGGAAACAAGTTCGGATACTCATGCTGCAAACAAAGCGCCGCCGTCGGCTCTGTAGCAACGATCGTGTAGCCTTGACGCACCGCATCTGCGAGCCTTCGAAGCTGGGGAGCGATCATTCTTCCAACTCGTTGGACATCCCCCAAGGTGATTTTCGTCATCCAGGTGACGGTCTGCCAGGTTGGTACGTAGACATCCACTCGCTGATGTTTCATCACCTCGACCAGAGCTCTGCCAACCCATGGGTTATGCCAATTGGCATACTGATCTACCAAATACAGAACCTTGCGGCCACCAGCCCGACTCATTCGATTGAGTTTCTGTTTGGTAGCCCATTTCATGAACGATTGTTTTGCGATCTGAGGCAAACGCCTACCCATCGCGATGCCTGTGGATTTCTCCAAAATCCAACGCATCGATCGATTGCCAAGAGCCCAGTTGGCAAGCCTGGGGAAACGACTTGCAAGACTCGTAAGCAGATCGATCCGCGACAAGAGTCGATCGGTTATACGAAGGCCGTTGGTGGCTGTGTGCTGCGCTTTTAGCTCGACGACCATCCGGGGAATGTCGACTTGGGCGGGGCATTCGAATCGGCACTGGTGGCAATGGAAACACAAATCGGCGATGCTTCGCATCTGATCGCTTTCGCTTTGCGCAGCGGGTATTTCCCCAGTGATTAAGCCTCGGATCAAATTGGCCTTTGCTCTGGGGCTTGCCTCCTCGCTTCGAGTCGCGCGAAAAAGAGGGCACATCCGCTCGCCTGGAGCGTTCGTACGGCAGCGTCCGCAACCGTTGCACTGGCTGGATGTCGCTTGCAACGAATTTTCGCCAGACCAGTCCAAGATCGGTAGCATCGGACGCGAGGGTTGCTGGGACTGGCTCGGTTCGCTTGCTAAAAGGCTGGTTCGCAAGTTATCGATCGGCCGCTGCGGAGAGTCGGTGATGAGCTTACCGGGATTGAGAATCCCTTGGGGATCGAACCAATTTTTAATCTGGCGACAAATCGGATACAACTCGCCGAGTTGTTGTCGGAGATAACTACTGCGACTCAAGCCGACGGCGTGTTCGCCTGAAATGACCCCTCGAAATTCGATGACTTTTTCAACTATTTTGTCCGCGATCCGCTGAAGCTTTTGTGGGTACTCCTCGGAGTTTGGATCCAGAAACGGTTTGAGTTGCACGTTGCCTTGCGCCGCATGAGCAAAAAGCGTAGCGGTAACTCGCTCGGACTTGAGAATGTTCTGCACTTCGAACAGGAATTCCGGCATGCGTTCAGGCTGAATCGAAAGATCATCGACGAAAGAGATCGGTTTTTGAGGACCTCCGAGCCGGACAAGTTGCGGCACAATCCGCCGGCTTAATCGCCAGACGAAATCCCGCTCGGCATCATCGACGATGATGTGAGTTTGCTGCGTCGAAGGTGCTTTTCGAACAATACGTTGAACCAAGCCGTTGAGCCGTTGCTTGACTTCACTGAGCTCTTGGCCTTGATGTTCGATGAGCAAAAGTGCTTCAGCACCACGAGGCAACATCGCTTCGTATCCAGGATCCAATTCGCGGGCGATCTCGATGAGCCGACGGTCCATCAGGTCACAGGCAGCCACCTCGTCCTTGCGAGCCTCTAGAGCCGCTCGTGCAGCAAGCTCCAGCTTTTCAAAAAACAGCAATACAAGGGCTCTGGCATTGGGAATGCGATCGACTTTCAAAGTCAGTTCGGTCAGTACCGTTAAGGTTCCTTCTGCTCCGGACTGCAATCGAGCTAGATCGATTTGGTCGTCTTCCAAAACCGATTCGAGCCGATAACCACAGCCTCTTGGAATCCCCTTCCACGGCGGCGAATGGATAGTGTCCTTATGCTCCGTTAAAAAACGCCCTAATTCCGTTGCGATGCGATCGAGCCGTTGGCTACCGGTGTTGGGATAGTGCCAGGATGTTTTGGCCAGTTGAACCTGCTCGCCATCGTCCAATACCGCGCGGGCTTTGAGGACATGCGAACCGGCAGTTCCGTACCGAGGATAGTGACTCCCGAGCGCATCGATCGCAATGAGACTACCGACGGTCGTTACGGCCCGCATCGGCGGATCTATCCCAAGTACCAGTCGATGTTGGGCGAGCTGACGATTCAGATCCCCTAGGGTAATCCCCGGCTGTACCCGGACCTGCAGGCCCTGGGTATCGACTTCAAGCATTCGGCGCATGAACCGGGAGAAATCCAGAACGATGCCAGGCCCAAGCGATTGACCTGCAAGCCCGGTTCCACCACCGCGAGGAAATACTGGCAAAGAGTTCTCGACAGCGTACTTAATGCAACCAGCGACATCGTCGCTATGTCGAGGACGAACCACGGCGATCGGTGCGATCTGATACAGACTCGCATCGCTCGCGTACATCTGGGAGTGCAATGGGTCGCAGAAGACCTCGCCATCGAGGATACCTCGCAAGTCCGCCTGGATTCTGGCTTGTTCTGCTTCCACAACGCTCCCTTATCGCACCGTCGGACTACTTACGAGCCAACTGCACACGACTGTTCCTTACCCCGTAGTTGAAATAAATCACCATGCCGATGTACAACCAAACAAATAGACGGGCCCAATTCTCCAATCGAAGTTCATAGATCATCCAGCCGCAAACCAGTACAGCTAGTATCGGAACCAGTGGCACCAGTGGAGTGCGGAAAGGTCGAGGAGCATCTGGATCGCTCCTTCTCATGATGATGATGCCAATCGAAACCAGTGCGAAGGCAAATAGGGTTCCGATGCTAGTCATATCACCGACGATATCCGCTGGGATAAATGCGGCAAAGAGAGACACAAATACAAAGAAGATCCAATTCGACTTTGCCGGAGTATGGAATACTGGATGAAGTTCCGAGAAGACCTTTGGAACCAACCCATCGCGAGCCATCGAATAGAAAACCCGGCTTTGACCAAGAAGCATCACGAGGATAACGGATGAAAAACCGAAGAGGATCGCCAAGGTGATAAACTTGCTCAACCAGCTATATCCAGTCATGTAGGTATCGATCGCATAAGCCACGGATGCTTCTTTACCTTTGGTCGGATCAGCAAAGTCCTGATAGGGAGCAATGCCTGTTAGTACCCAGCTAAAGAGGATATACAAAATTGTGCATACAATGAGCGAACCTAGAATCCCAATGGGCATATCCCGCTCGGGTTTCTTGGTTTCCTGAGCGGCAGTCGATACCGCATCGAATCCGATAAACGCAAAGAAGACCACACCCGCACCACCGATAATCCCTCGAAGCCCACCGAAAGGATAAGATTTTTCGGTCAGGCTATTGGTTATCGTAGTGGCCTCTGGAATGAAGGGAGTGTGGTTGACAGGATTGATAAACTGCCAGCCCAAGACGATAAACAAAATCACAATGATGACTTTGACGCTTACAACGATCGCGTTGAATGCCGCTGATTCCTTGATTCCACGAACCAAAATCAGCGTCAAAAGCAGCAGGATGAAGACGGCCGGTAGATTGATGATTCCGCTAATTTGATTTCCATCGATCTTCACCGACTCTAGTGGAGAGTGGCAATACTGATACGGAATCACCCAACCGGGACCGATGAAACTCGCTATAAACTTATTGAGATATTCGGACCAAGCGATGGCCACTGTAGCGGCCCCAAGAGCGTATTCGAGAACCAGATCCCATCCGATAATCCAAGCAAAGAGCTCACCCATCGTGGCATACGAGTAGGTGTAGGCGCTTCCGGAAACAGGTGTCATGGCCGAGAACTCCGCGTAGCACATACCGGCCAACGCGCATCCAACAGCAGCCACAATAAAACTGAGCGTCACGCTCGGACCGGCGTGCCCGGCGGCTGCCATCGCCGTCCTAACGAAAAGGCCTGCACCGATGATCGCACCGATCCCAAGCAGGATCAAATTGACTGGTCCAAGATGCCGCTGGAGGGTTCCAGCCCCCTCGGCCTTGGCCTCCTCGTTGAGTTCTTCGAGACTCTTCCTCGCAAAAATATTCATGGTGGTCGTTGCTTTGACTATGAGATCTTTAGGACTGCAAACAAAAAACGAAAAAGGAAATCTTAAACGTCACCCCGATACACCGGGATCACGTAGGGACCTTCAGGGATCACCGCCACCGATTTATCCCCCGAAGCAGCCACACTCTGCTCGATGGCTTTTTCGATCGATTCGATCATTTCCACACCTGTTAGCTCCCGGTCAGATCCGTGGATACCTTCGCTGAACAAGGAAACTCGCCCGATCGAAAGAGGCCGCAGGAGCATGTGCGTTTGCCAACCGTCGATATCGGCCAAGGGCATTTGGCGAATGCGTTCGATGAAGCCTTCGGCACCAAGTTTTTTCAGTTGGGATTGCGAATCGCGGTACTCGTGGCTGCCAAGCCCCTCTTCGCAGCGACTTGCGACAATCATATGTCCACCCTCGGCTAGAATCTGCAAAGGAGCGACCATACCCTTGACCGTCTGGTAGTAGGTCTTATCGAGCGGATAACCCGCTGCGCTGGTGATGAGAGTCGAGAACTTCCGATCGAACGGAACTTCAGCGTACTTGCGAACCACTTCGACGCTCTGCAAATGGCTTTCGACGCACTTGCCAAAGTTGACAAAGCTCATCTGACGTTGTTCATCGATGATGGTATTTACGGCATAGGTCGGCCCCAGGAGTTTGAGAATCTCCAGTTGGCCCCGATGCAAGGGGTTATCGATCAGATTCCCGTTGCATGCCAATGGGTTGGCCATGAACTGGTAGTTGTGGAACGTTCGGATCGTTTCCTCACCGGCAACGCCTGGCGCGACGACTTTGCGCCCCCCCGAGTAACCTGCCATGAAATGGGGCTCGACCAAACCCACGACGATCCTCAAATCGGCATCGACCAGATGGCGGTTGAGGATCACCGGAATGCCATCGGTTGGGGTGCGGCCAAGATCGACCATCCAAGCCGTATCGCGGGCAAAGTGGTTCTCGATGCGGATGTTGTTAAAAACCCACTCGTCACCGATGACTTCAAGCATCTCCTTGCCAAGGTTTGGTCGGTGCAAACCGGTGGCAATGAGGATCGTGATTTGCGAATTGGCTACGCCTGCCGCTTGGAGTTCTTGTACGATTCCTCGAAGGATCGGGCCGTTGGGAACAGGTCTCGTGATATCGCAGATGACGATGCAAACGCGAGTCGAGCCTTTGGCCACCTGTTGGAGCGATTGGCATGCCACTGCGTTTCGCAAGGCATCTTCGATGGACTTTTGGGGGTTATCCAACAGCGGCATGGGAGGCTTGCGAACCACCACGGGTTGGCAGCCTTTGGGGAGCCTGATTGGCAGTTCGCTTTTTCCGTACCGGATCTCAACCGTATCGAGCATCCAACCTTACTCCTGTAGTTTTGCCGCAAATCCAAGACGCCTGGCGGGTGATATCATAATAGAAAAGGTCGGTCGATCCCAGCGAAAGCTGACGAAAACAGGTTTCTTAGCGGGTCGTTGGGGCCGGACCCGCAAGATTGGCTGGAGTGTTTTGGCTGAGCCGGACTTTCAGAGCACCGATGCGTTGGTAGAGTTCGGGCTGAGACGCATTCAGAGCGAGGCTTTGCTCATAGTTCTGAACAGCCATCATCAGATCGCCCGACATTTCTCGCGAACGGCCTTTGGCTGCCCAAGCTCGCGGGTTGTTTGGATCCATCGCTAAGGCTTCATTGAGATACTGCTCGGCAACTTTGTTTTGATTGAACTCCTGATGAAGTCTCGCTAGCTCGATCCTCGGTTCACTGAGCCCAGGGTTTTTCACTGCCCAGTCTTTGAGCAGTGTAAATCCTTTCTCTGGTTGTCCTTTGTCCACCAGGAGAATCGACAAGCCCCGGTAGCAATCGACGTGATTAGGGGACATTTCCAAACAGGTGTTGTACATGCGTTCGGCGTTTTCGATCATCCGGGGATCTTTGGCCGCCGTGCCGAGTTTGTGATAAGTCGAAGCAAGGTTGTAGTACGTGTCGGGATTGGCCGAATCGGTGACTTTGGCCTGCTCGAAATACTGAAGCGCCTCTGCATAGCGACCTTGTTGGTACATCGCCACACCGCGAGAGTTTTGATTCCGAGCACCAAGCTGACAACCGCTCAGGCAAAGGCACCCAAGGGCAACAAGCAACGCCGACCTGGGGAACGCATTGCGAATCGTTGTGCTACTTTCAAACGGTTTCATCCCAGGATTTCCTTGCGAGAATTGCGAAAGAAGTTTTCCAGCACGCTAAACGCTAAAACAGACAGCTAAGGAATCTAGCGATTTGCTGGTTTCTAGGGCAATACGAGTTGCAACGAATGCTCTTGACGCAGTCCGAGACGATTGAGTATTTCGCTCCTTGGATCGTCAGAGCTTAAGTCGATCCGACGAAGACCATCCCGCAAGGATCACTCACAGGAATTACCAACTCATGAAGCGTTTCATTTGGGCGGCAACCATCGCCGCAATGCTCGGCCAAGTCGGTTGCAACTCAGGGAATAAAGATCAAGTCGCACAGGAAAAAGGAGCCGCTCCATTGGCCGCTCCAACCACTACAAGCGGTAATGGGCAGCCTGTGGCCAGCGCCAGCAGCCCAGCCCCCCAAGATGAAATGATCCCGCTGAAGTCTCTGAACTTGACCAATCCAACCAAACCCGAGGAAATCGTTGGGGCTTTTTTGGAAGGGATGCGAACCAGCAACGCAAAGGTCATCGAGTCGTTGCTTTCGACCCGCGCAAGACAAGAGATCAAGGCCAAGGGGTTAGAGATTTCGCCAATCGGTTCTCCGAATGCCTCGTTTGAAATCGGCAAAGCCCAACAGATCGATCCGAAAGACTCCAACGTGATGTTGGTCTCTAGCAATTGGATCGAACCAGGAACTCCGGGCATGCCCGGCAGTGAATACGAAGTCGTCTGGGCGCTGATCAAAGAGGTCGATGGTTGGCGTATTTGCGAAATGGCTGTCGATACCCACACCGAAGGCGAAGAAGTACAAGTTGTGAACTTCGAGAATTTAACCGAAGTCGTGGGCGAACCGACCGGAGAGCGAACCGCATCGCTCCCGACAGCACCGACCCAAGGCCCCGCCAACGCGCCGGCCTTGCCAGGGTCGGCACCGGCTCTGCCAGGAACTGCACCGGCTCTGCCAGGAACCGCACCCGCCCTGCCAGCACTACCCACTGGCTCAGGAAGCTCATTGCCGGGCCTCCCTTCGCTCCCAGCGACAAGTGGGCCGAGTTTGCCAAGTATCCCTTCCGGGGCTTCCCCGGCGGGCCTTCCTCCTTTGGGGCCTCCGGGCAAGTAAATCCCAGGATTGCAGTCGGGAAACCCGAGGAATCCGGTTCGGATTCCCGATCGATTCGATCATTCTGGCTTGACCGGTTTTACTGCAATCCTCTATCTTTTGTCACCTGCCGACGATGCTGTCGGCGCAGTTTTTCGTTTATTGGAATTAAGTTTTGTTGAAGGGGAGATCCCGACCATGCCATCAGTCCAGGAACGAGTCGTTGATATCGTTGCCGAACAACTCGGTGTCGAGAAAGACAAAATCACTCGCGACACGCACTTCGTCAACGACTTAGGTGCCGATTCGCTCGACACCGTTGAGCTAGTGATGGAGTTCGAAGAAGAGTTCGATATCGATATCCCACAAGATGCGGCTGAAAAGATTCAGCGCGTCGGTGAGGCGATCGATTACATTGAAAAACAATCCTAAACGGTTGCATTGAAGAGCAGCGAAAATTCGCTGATCATCTCCTTCGCATCATATCTTCAGTCACATGGGATTGCTTGACAAACTCGTCAAGCAACCCTTGATTCTTCAGATAGCAGTTGCATGAATCGTCGAGTCGTCGTCACAGGGCTAGGGTGTGTTACGCCATTGGCTTTGGAAGTCCCTTCCCTTTGGAATGGGATACTAGAGGGTAAAAGCGGGATCCATCCGCTGACAATCTTGGACACCACGCACCACAAAGTGCGCTTCGGTGGCGATGTGCCCAATTTCGAACCGGGTGTGTCTTGCGAACCCAAAGAGGTAAAACGCCTCGACCGCTTCTCGTTGTTTGCGATTTGGGCGGCCTACCACGCGGTGAAAGACTCCGGGCTGGATTTCTCAAAAGAGCAATCCCACCGATGCGGTGCGATTGTCGGCTCAGGTATCGGAGGACTCAACGAGATCGAGGAACAAAACCTTCGGCTCAACACCAAAGGTCCTGATCGCGTCAGTCCCTTCACGATCCCCAAGATGATGCTCAATGCAGCCGGCGGAAATCTGGCTATTCAATATGGGCTTCGCGGTCCTAACTTCGCCATTGCCACCGCTTGCGCTTCGAGCAATAACGCCATGGGTGATGCCCTCAAATCCATACGTTATGGAGAAGCTGACGTGCTGATCACAGGTGGCACCGAAGCAGCCATCACCCACATGGGTGTAGCAGGCTTTTCCAACATGAAAGCTCTCTCGACCCGAAACGATGCTCCAGAGAAAGCCAGTCGTCCCTTCGATGCAGACCGAGACGGGTTCGTGCTGAGCGAAGGGGCAGGCATTTTGATCTTCGAAGAACTCGAACATGCCAAGGCTCGCGGTGCGCGAATCTATGCAGAAGTTCTCGGCTATGGTGGTTCTTGCGATGCAGGCCATATCACGGCTCCCGATGAACAAGGTCGCGGAGCGGCAATGGCGATGCGAAATGCACTGACCGATGCCAAACTCGATGCCTCCGAGATCGACTACATCAACGCTCACGGAACCAGCACACCGCTGGGTGACAAAGCCGAAACCGTGGCGGTCAAGTCGGTTTTCGGCCAATCCGCCTACTCCGTGGCCATATCGAGCACCAAAGGCCATCTAGGACACGCTCTGGGTGCAAGCGGCGGTATCGAAATGATCCTTGCGATCCTAAGCTGCTACCATGACATCGTCCCACCGACAATCAATCTGGAAACTCCCGATCCAAGCTGCGATCTGGATTACACACCTCTGACTCCCCGCAATCGCAAGGTTCGCTACGCGATGAACAACAGCTTTGGTTTCGGTGGACACAATGCGACGATGATCTGCGGCAAACTCTAGGCAACGGTGCGTTTTTAGCCCACAATAGCCGGCGATCGGTTCGCTCCAAGTTGGTTCTTTGCACCTTGAGGATCGCCATGAACGCAGTTTCTCGTTTTTGCTCGCTCGCTGTGTTTAGCCTGATGGCTACCAGCATCCCCTTGTCCTGGGCACGATGCGACGAAGGAATGTTCCCTATCAGCGAACTTTCCAATATCGGCTTAAAGAAGCGTGGCATCGAACTGTCGCCCCAGGAGATCTTCAATCCCACCGCAAAGAGCCTTGTCGATGGCATCTGCCGAGTCAACGGTTGCACCGGTTCGTTTGTATCCAGCGATGGTTTGATCATCACCAACCATCACTGCGCCTTTGATGCGATCCAAAAGGCCAGTTCCCCCCAACGAGATCTACTGACCAACGGTTTTATCGCGCAAAACCGAGCCGAAGAAGTTCCCGCTCCGAATTACACCGTTCGTATCACCGAATCTTACTCGGATGTCTCGGAACAAGTCCTCTCGGTAGCCACCGCGCAGATGACGGCTTTAGATCGCACCAAAGCCATCGACAAACGCAAGAAGGAAATCGAGCTGCAAGCCGAAAAAGACAATCCTGGGATGCGCGCCGAAGTCGCCGAAATGTTCGTCGGCAAGACCTATGTGCTGTTCCTCTATACCAACCTCAAAGATGTTCGACTGGTGTTTGCTCCTCCGATCTCCATCGGAGCCTTTGGCGGCGAACTCGACAACTGGGAATGGCCCCGTCACACGGGCGACTTTTCTTTCATGCGGGCATACACCGCACCTGATGGTAAGCCGGCCGAGTACTCCCCTGAAAACATTCCTTATCGACCCAAACGACCCTTGCAAGTGCAAGCCAAGGGGATCGATGAAGGGGACGTCGTTTTCCTGCTTGGATATCCTGGCCGCACCGTTCGAAATCGTACCGAGAGTTTCGTGAACTACGAAGGAACCGTCAGGCTACCCTTGATCGTCGAACTCTACAGTTGGCAAATTTCCGAGATGGAAAAGGCAGGGGCTAAGGATCGAGGTGTTGCAATCAAGCATGCCACAAGGATCAAGTCCTTGGCCAACGTCGAGAAACGTTCACGAGGTCAACTCATTGGAATCCAGAGGGCCAAAATCCAGCAGCAGCGTGCCGATCGAGAGACCAAACTCAAAGCCTTCATTGCAAGCGACTTAAAGACCTATGGCAAGTACGCTACGGTTCTCCAACAGATCGACGATGTTTATGCGGAGATGTCCAAAAAAGGAAAGCTCGAGATCTATCTTCGAGAGCTTCGCACTGCTCCAAGAGTCTTGGCGATCGCATTTGCGATCTACGATGCAGCCGTCGAGAGGGCTAAGCCGGACATCGAGCGAGAAGCTCCCTACATGGATCGGAATTTCACAATCACTTCCCAGCAGATCAAACTGGATGTTAGCGACTGGGATCAAGCCACCGATGCGAGAATGCTCCAAGGGATGCTCGAGAGACTCCAATCCACAGAGGGTGTGCGAGACATCGAGCCAGTCGCAAGAGTTCTCGACTCGAACGAATCGCTTGATAAATTGACCAAAGCGGTGATGGACAACACCAAGCTTGGGGATTTGGAGTTCGTGACGCAGTGCTTAAGCAAGTCCCCACAGGAGCTCAAGGCTCTGGGCGATCCTGCTTTGAATTGGATCATCGATCTATATCCAATCTACGTCAAGCAACGAGAGAAAGACAAAGACAGGGAAGGCAAGCTCAATCAGCTCTATGGATCATTGATTGAAATCCAGCGGTTGGCGGAAGCTTCTGAATTCATCCCAGATGCCAATGCGACACTGCGTCTTACAGTCGGCAAGGTTGAAGCTTATTCGCCCGTCGATGCGATTGTAAAGACACCGATCACCACGCTCAGGGGACTACTGGAAAAGACCACAGGCCAAGAGCCTTACATCACACCCTTGGAGGTGCAGCAGGCGGCCTCCGAGGGTCGCTATGGAGGCTTGGAGCATCCAAGGCTCAAAACAGTTCCGGTTGCATTCCTTTACAGTACCGATACCACGGGCGGGAATTCAGGCAGTCCGGTGCTCAATGCAAAGGGGCAGCTTGTGGGGGTGAATTTCGATCGAGCCTTTGAAGCCACCATCAACGATTTTGCATGGAACCAGCGATACAGTCGCTCGATTGGTGTGGATATCCGGTATGTGCTTTGGATCACAGGCGAGGTTTTTGGAGCCAAGCATATCGTCGAAGAGATGCAGATCGATTAATGCGCACTTTGCATTTAAGTCTCGCCGAGTACGATGCAATGGTTCTCAAGGGAGCCTTTGATGATTTGAATCGACGAGTCGAGTTGATCCGGGGAGAGATTGTCGAAATGAATCCCGCAGGGCCCGTTCATGATGATTACGTCACCTATCTCAACAATTGGTCTTCCGATGCGCGCGACAAAAAAGTGACGCAGATCACTTCCCAAACAGGGATCGACATGCCTCAAGTGCAGAGCCGACCCGAGCCCGATGTCTTCTGGGTACGCCGAGGCCGCTAACGGGACGGCCATCCGCCAGAGCCCCTGAGGAGCATGGGTTCTAGGCGCGCGTCTTGACAGCGGTTGTTCAAAATCTTTTTTGAACCAATTTCCTCCTAAACTAAAGACCGTTGCTAATCGACCTGAATAACCGTAACAACCGCGCAATTGATTGATCGGCTCGTAAGTGCATGATAAGATTTGTTGTATAGGAGCAACTGCCTCGCGTGAGGTTAGGTTGATCTGTCTAAGTTAAAGGTCGATCACCGGAGAGTGTATTAATGGGTGAGGCTGCCATGTCCTATCTGCTGTCCCAACTCGGCTACCAGGCTCCCATGTTGCTTGTGTATCTAGTTGCATTCGTCCTTGCGCTGGTCTTCATGAGGCGGGCATCGACTTCGTGCATCCTGACCTTGATCGGCGTGGGGATTCTGGTCAGCTCCATGATTGTGATCACCGGAGTGCAAGCCTCGTTGATTGATGGTTTCCGGGCCGGCGGACGTAACACGGCAGATTCTAACCGTCTCATGTGGATCATCGGGCTGGCTGGGAGTGTTGCTCGGGCTGTCGGCCTTATGTTTCTAGTCGCCGCGATTTTCGTTGGCAGACGATCAGCCGGCACGGGTTGGGAGGAACTAGATTCTACTGAAGACCGGGTGCGCATCTAGGCATTCCGTGTCCTGTAGGCTACTCAGCAGCCGTAACTGCTGAGCTCGTTTTTGAGCAACAAACACTGCTAGACAGTTTCTTTTGCCCAAGAGACAACCCACCTACATTAAGTGCAAACCGCCAAAGGGCAAAGAGATCGCGAAAAGTACTGTGGGAGCTACTTCGGGATATCTGCCGAAGTAATCTTATGCACTTTACCGTCTTGCTTGATCGCATAGCCATCGCCAGATGCGGCCTTGGACTCGTAAGCAATCACCTGGGGTGACTCGACCGTATCCAAGATCTGCTTACCCCAAATCACCTTAATTTCACCCGACTTGATCGCTTTGATCGCTGTGTCAAACTGCCCGGCGTAGTTATCGACATCCTGCAAGCTATTTAGCGGCGCGTCACCGTAGGAAGCTTGGATGATCATCGCGTGCGTTTCGGTTAATGCAGGTGATGCTTCGGCAGGGATTTGCGTTACCCCTTGCTGGGATGAGCCACAGCCAGAAATAACGCAGATCCCAATAGCTAAACAGAAAAGGAATGAAATCGGTTTCATCGATTACTCCTCATTAGAAACGACTTCACCGCCAGCACGACTGCCAAGAGCTTGCCAGGTGGTGAAATCAATGTTATCCGAAAAAATGCGGGTAGAGCCGTCCGCCATGCAGATATTCACTCCACCGGAATGGTAGCTCGCTGCTGGAAGGTGGCCCTGTGCAAAACTTGTGTTACCGCACCCATATCGTTGGGTGGCCAAGCTGGTTGTTTGGCGATTCCAGTTCGGTGGTAAGGTGTGTGAATAGGCGATGGTGGGGCTGATGGATCCACGATAGTACTGCAAACCGCCATATCGGAAATAAGTTGTTCCGTTGGGCCCCGGATTGCACAGAGGCAAATTTCTTCCGTCGGACAACTGAGCGGGCGTGGTATAGGCCACGCCATTGAACATGCTCGTTGTGTGATCGAACATACCCGTTTGGCTGTTATGGAAATTCCCTCGCTTGATTTCACCAAACATGGCTGTGTTGCTGGTTCCATCAGTAATGGAGGAGTGCTTGGGGCCTTTGAGAAGCTGTCCAGCAAGCGGATTGGGCATACAGAAGATCCCATCACCAGGTTGGCCACCACGGAAATCCGCGTTTGCACCTGTCGAAATCATGTAATTCGATCTGCCAGCTTCGCCACCGCCAACCGGTTGAGTCGTGGTCGACGGGTCCGACGGGCACAAGTACATAGGAACTTGAGTGATTCTAGCTTGGGCATTGGCCCCGGTCCTGGTCGGAATGCTCGAATTGAGCGGGGCGTCGCTATTCACGTTGTAGTCCAAGTTCCACAAACTGTTTAGGTTGCTCTGTTCCACATACGTCAGCAAGAACACCTGGGGAGACGCATCAGAATAGTAAGTCGTCGGCACTTGGGTTGTGGGATTGGGCAGTACCTTTGAATGCCTTCGAGGCGGAAAATACTTCATCGCGCTTTCAAAATTGTGGGCTGCCATTCCCATTTGGCGAATGAAGTTCTGGCACTGCATTCTTCTGGCTGCCTCGCGAGCGGCTTGAACCGCAGGAAGAAGCAATCCCACCAAAACCCCTATGATTGCAATCACCACCAGCAACTCTATGAGCGTGAATCCACGTCGAAAATTTCCCATCGGAACTGACCTCAAACTAGATAAAATGCAAAATAAGTTCACCAAATATAAGGATAGAGAAAAAAGTGGCCATGACAAGAAGCATTTCTCTGGAAATGTCCCCAAATGATCTAGCAGACGTTTTGGTACGCCACTTCAAATCGGTCAAAGAGCGAACAAGTCTCACGTCATGCAAAGAGCTGATTTACTTGACGGCGGTTAGCCCTGAGAGCTGTTTTAAGGAAAGATACCTACACGGCTCGAGTCCCGCGGCACAGGAAAGTCTTCCACCGCAAGTTTTTTATCTGGCAGGTAATTGAGTTGCATATCGAACCCCAAGACCAAGGGTGCTCTGGGCCCCTTGGACTCTCTCCTGGGAGAAGCACCATAGAATTGGACTTTGAGCCAAATGATGTCTTCTTGAACGGCCACTTCTATCGGATAGCTCTTTTCGCCAAGATCCGTGCAGACCACTTTTTGGCAATCGCTGTCGAACCGATAAAGACGATTCGACGAGTCGTGACAATCTGAATGCGGTCGTTCGAAACACAGTACCCCTCCCCGTGGCATCGGGAAAACATCGGTGAGCGTCCATATCGGTTTAAAGGGGATTGTATAACTAGCCAACTGCTCTCCGGTATCCGGATCGCATTTGGCTACTGTTGTCGGTGACACCGTCCACATCGCTTTGTCTGCCTCGGAGTAACTCATATTGAGAACATCCGAAGGAAATTTCGTAATGGAATTAAAATCGCTGTCCAAGATCTCTACCTTCGATCTACCTAGACTTTCTGAATTTAATAGCCATAGGTTCCCGTTGTCTTTATTGATGGCCATGCGGTAAAAACGTTCACCTTTCCTTGGGTCTTGTGGCAATTCCCATTCCTTGATCAGCTCTCCTTTGATCGAATAAACGTACAGAGTCTTAGGTTTTCGGTCCCGGTTGCCGATCAGGTAAACCCTACTGTTGTTATCATCGATCGCAGCTTGTGCCCCCATAGATCCCAAACCATAGCCGAGATCTTTTTTAATTGGAGCACCGACGATCATTTCCTGACCGTTCGCATCCAGCAATTGATGAAAGGAATGCTTACCGATTCGCTTTTCGTCAACTCGATCAATCGTTCGGCCACTGATCGCAATGGATTGGTTCGGTGAATCGCCTGGGAGCAATTCGGTGTTGGTTGTTTTCAGCGGAATCAAACCGAGGTCGAGCACTTCATCATTCTCTTGCTCATTGCAGTCAAAGGCTACATCTTCTACGGGGTACTCGAAGTAGTCGAGTTTCCTTCGTTCTGACTCTCGAATTGCATACAATTGATGCTTTCCAAACGGAACGTTTTCAATTTCAAATGATCCATCCGGTTCGATCGAAAACCATTGAGGAGCGAGGGATGGATCGTATTTGATACCGACCTTAATGTCCGATAGCTTATGAGGATCCTGTTGATCATCGATGTCTTGAGCAACAATCCTTCCCCGAACTGTTCTCCCGTACGATTCAATCGTTTTGTTTTCTCCAGGTCGAAGCTCGAATCGTCTCATGAATTTCCCGATGTACACGTACCATTCTCCCGGAAAGCACTTCGGGAATTCTAGGCTTTGATCATCAAGTAAAGTAACTTTGTAAGATCCACCGGATGCAAGCATAGGAAAGCGAGCGATGAAAAGATTCTTGGCCGGCTGGATCTTGGCGTTTCGCGCGGGGCGAATTTGGAGGCTTGCCCAAGGTTGCAACTGGATCTTGCCATTCTCTGAGCGCACGATGTTCAACGGTTTTCCACCATCACCCGTAAGCTCTCCATTTTTAGGATAGTTCACTAGATCATCGAAACGATAAGTGAGATATCTGTGTGCAGGTAAGTAATAAAACTCCTGAACAGATTTCCCTTCGCTGTCGACCACGGAAATCTCTCTTGGCTTGTCCATGGTTTCCAAGTCGATTTTCACAGGTGTGAAATCGTCTATGCTCTGTGCATAGAGGCTTTTAGGCGCCACAAAACCCTATGGCAAGACAACGAACCCAAGGGTTGCGATCGTCACCAAGGTGGAAATTGCTCGCCCATACCGATGACCGTACAAGTCGAATTTCAAAAAACGGATTCTCTCCGACAAAGTCCGAAAGCCACCCGAACGTGCCATCGATAAGGCATGGGCTGGCATGGGGTGTCTTCCTTGGTCTTCCAGTAGTCGTACCAAGAGTCCTGCATAGGCTGCATGCTCTAACTTGGCTGAGCGGATTGCAAGTTCGTCGCAGGCAAGTTCCATGGCCAAGTAATAGCGACGTGCTGCAAGCCATGCAGCCGTCAACCGCAGTGGTAGCTTCTCGATGATAAAAACAATAAGCACCGAGATAGTAAATCCGAGGAGACCTTGGGCCAGAGTATTCCATAGATCGTTGCTACTCATTTTGATTTACCTCGTTTACGGGTCGGGGTACTCGCATCGGATTCGAGACGCTGGACGAGTTTTTTGAGTTGCTCGATTTCCTCGGCTTTGAGCGGATGGCTTTGGGTCAAGTAAGCCGCTAGGGGGACGATGGATCCACCGAGCACACCGTTGACGAAGTCGCCTACAAGATCCTTGAGGACGTCCGACAGCGATTGTTTGGGGCTATAGTGAAAGACGTTATCGATCTTTTTGCGGGTTAAGAATCCCTTCTTTGTCAATCGCTCCATCATGGTCAGCACCGTAGTGCGGGCTTGTCCGGTCTTTTCGTTCCAGTGCTGCGCGACTTGGCGGACTGAGATCGGGTGATTCTGGTCGATGTATTGAAGAAGTTCCCATTCGACTCTCCCGAGCGACGCCGGTTTTTTGACCATCGCGTTTCCTTTCATGCAAGCTGACTAGACGACAACCGTAGTCATCCTAGGCCATACTACACGCGTAGTCAATTGCGCCTTTTTGGTTTATCAGGGCAGCTATAAGCCACATCCGTATCCCAAATGGCCAAAAAACGGCAGGCTTATCGAAATCGATGCTCTTCTGTCCCCGAGAGTCGAAATTGCCGAAATCCAACGCCAGTTCTACGCTCGGCAAGGAACCGTATTTCTCTTGAGCGTGAGCGTAAAGGGGCCTAGTAAGGAATTATTGACGCTCAGGCTCTCGGGGATTGATTGGGTTTGTTACCGCGATGATTCGCTTTGACGGTTTGTGGCCCAGCGGGCCAGGATATAGGTAGCAAGCTCGGGGTCTGTCCCATTTTCATAGTTCAAAACTCGGGGACAGACCCTGCGCAATCGTGCAGGTTTTGCTAGCGATTTGATGGGTGGGTTGGCAGCATCGAAGCTGCTTGGCGAATCTCAAAAAACTTCTGACCAAATCCACCCTTTTTTACACTTTTCTGAACAATCAAGGGATCGGCTGCTTGGCGAAGGATTCGCCTAGATAGAAGCGCATGCCAAGCCTATGGCATTGCATTGCATGCGATTGCGGATGGACGCCGCTAGTGGTTTACCCAGTGTTTGTTCATCTGCTTATCAGTTAGGAGGGCTATTGCCATGTCACGTAAGACTCGTGGAAGTTTGATTAAACCCGACGAAATCACCATCGTTCATACCGTTGCCAAAACGGTTCGGAATCTGTTTCTGCTTGGGGGGGATCTTGCAACGCAAACCCATAACGCTCATCGCAAGGACTGGATCCTGGATATCATGGAATTCCAGAGTTCGCTTATGGCGATCGACCTGCTGGGTTTTTCGCTCATGAGCAACCATATCCATCAGATACTGCGTTCCAGGCCCGATGTGGTCAAGAAGTGGGATAATCTGGAGGTTGCTCGGCGTTGGTTGACCCTTTGTCCAAGGTCGAAGAAGTGTCTGCTGGTAGGGGACATGGTTGTGCGTGTGCCGATTGCCCCGAAGCAAACGCAAATCGAAGCCTTAGCCAACAACAAAAGAAGGATCAAGAAGATCCGAGAGCAGCTCAGCAGCATCAGTTGGTGGATGCGGCTGCTATGTCAGAAAATTGCCCAGAGGGCAAATCTTGAAGACGGAGGTTCATTGGGTCATTTCTGGAAGGATCGTTTTCATGCGACGGTGATCGAAGACGATGCGCATCTGCTAGGATGTTCTTTCTATGTCGATCTCAATGCGGTCAAGGCAGCCATTGCCATGGGCATTGAGGATTACGAGTACACTTCGGCCAAGATACGTTTGGACATGATCCGAGCTAAGCAGAAGGCCTATGAAGAGCAGAAGGCCCAAGAAGACCAGCAGGACCAGGGGGCAGAGCCACCAAGTGCAGAAGCATCCGAATCGATTGTCGATATAACCAAGGGAGAGTTCCTGAGTGTCGTCAAGCTCGATACGTTATCGGGCGATCCGCAGTTGCATAAGGATGGGTATCGGTGTAGTGACAAAGGTTTTTTAGAGTACAGCGTCAAAGAGTATTTGGAGGCGCTTGAGTGGTGTATCAGGAACAAGATCATAGAGCCAGAGTCCAAATTACCTGAGCAGATTCCCGATTGCATCAAGAATCATCGATTAGGGCCGGAGTTAGTGATCAAGCAGGCCAGGGAGTTTGGCAAGATGTATCGCTATTGGGCGCCGAAGGGGTCCGATAGCGATCAGCCTGAGAGTTCATCAGAGAGTTCCTCGCAATCGGGTTGAGTCTTAGGATCCGGGCAACGCAAAGTGCATTGGTACCCAAGAGAGCGCTTAGGTCGTTGCTAGCTTGGACCCGGGAGGGTTCGAGGCGCGGGTTGAAGGGAAATGGATTGCAATTTTGAAGAGCGCTGAGGGGCTTGGTGGGGAAGGACTGCGCCGAGGGGGCAGGAAATTGGGTAGATTTGTTTGGTAAGCCCCCCTGATTGGGTGGAATCATGCTTCGATTCCGCCGTCTGCCACGAAAAAAATGCTCGCATTACCCCCACTTTCAACTCAGGG